>Ga0315280_10004719_pt1 | contig 19880 bp, 15 predicted proteins | sample YL17G06_40_MG_FD_203697 | JGI IMG/M metagenome (GOLD analysis project Ga0315280, IMG submission 203697) | Sediment microbial communities from Yellowstone Lake, YNP, Wyoming, USA - YL17G06_40 | ecosystem: Environmental > Aquatic > Freshwater > Lake > Sediment | place: USA: Wyoming | collected... | reverse complement strand
TTGATGAGTTTTACAGCAAGCTAATTCGAGAGGGCCAAATTCCGAGGGATGAAGCATTGAAAAGATGCCTTATGGAAAATGCTCCCAGGATTCCTTCATTGATGAAGACTTTTGAAGAACTAGAAGTAAAAAAAGAGCATGTTGACGAGGTTTTAGAAAAATATAGGTTAAAGCTTCAGCCAAAAATTCTGAAACAAAAAACCCACAGAAAGGCAATGGTTCCAACTTGAATGTGCTAGTGATTGCGCAGTATTTTCCGCCTGACATTGGAGGATCCGCGACTAGGGCTTTTAATTTGGCTAAGGGTCTTTTTTTGAATGGTTGTAATGTTACGGTTGTTGCTGCTTTTCCGCATTATCCACATGGGAAGATACCCAAGGAGTATCGATGGAGGCCTATTAAGGTTGAGTGGATGGGGAAGATTAGGGTCATTAGGACGTTTATGCCGCCTATTAAGTCGGTGGGTTTTTTCAAAAGAATATTGCTGATTGGAGCTTTTGCAGTCTCATCGTTGTTTGCTTTGCCGTTTGTGGGAAAAGTTGATGCTGTTTGGTCTTCAAGTTGGGTTTCGGGCTTAGTCTATGGCAGGGTGAAAAGAAGACCTGTGGCTTTGAATGAGGATGATTTGACGCTTGAGGATTTGGTTGATCTAAAGCTTATTGACGAAGATTCGTTGGTTCTTAGAATAGCTGAGCGGGTTTATCGATTGTTTTTGACTAAAGGTGATGTGGTAACACCCATAAGTTCAGGTTATGTTGAAACGTTGTCAAGGAAGTATTGGGTGGAAAAAAGCAGGATTCACGTGGTTAGAGGCGGCGTAGACTTGTCCGTATTCAAGCCGAGTGTCCACGAACAGAATGTTGGTAAGAAGTTTGTGGTGTTGTACTCTGGAGCGTTTTCCGTGGCTTATGATTTCGAGCAGATTTTTAGAGCTGCCAAGATTGTTGAGGCGGAACATGATGATGTTGAGTTTGTTCTTCAAGGTATTGGTGAGCTTTTAGGTTCCATGCGCTCTAAGGTTAATGAGTTGAACGTACGGAACGTGAAGATTGTTGATAAGCTTTTGAGCAGAGAGGATGTGGCTGAACTGTTAAATCAGGCTGATGTTTTGGTTTTGCCTCTTGTTGAGTTTAAGACGCCTTATCTTGGGATGTCGTCGAAGCTTTATGAGTATCAGGCAGTGGGCAAGCCAATAATTTGCTGCTGTAATGGGTTGCCTTCAGATTATGTGGAAGAGACTAATTCGGGGCTAGCTGTTAAATCAGGGGATTATGAAGCTTTCGCTGAAGCAGTGATAAGCTTGAAGGAAAACCCGAGACTGGCTCAGATGATGGGAGAAAACGGGAGAAAATATGTGGAAACTGAAGCATCCGTTGAGGCTATTGGCTTAAAGATGAAAAAAATCTTCGAAACGAACAGGCAAAAGCATTAGCGCGTGTTTTTGAAGAGCATATGAAAAGATTTGATGCCTTCCACAGAAACAACGTTAATTGAGGCTTGAAATGAGTATAAAAGATGAAATCCATGTTTATGACAATGCTGAGGTCTCTTACTCGACTGGCGAGACTGAGAGTTATGACACTGCATTCTTTCCAAATGTTATACGAAAAAGGGAACTCGAACTCATTAAACAGGTGCTTCAAGCCAGAAGGCCAAAACTGATTTTGGATTATGGTTGTGGAGGCGGATGGCTTTCTTTATTGTTTGTCAGGTGGGGGTTTGATGTTGTTGGCGTGGATGTGAGTAAAAACATGGTTAAGAGCGCCAAGCTCGTATGCCATAAAGCCAATTTCATTGTTTGTGACGCGATGAGACTTCCGTTTAGAGATGAAGTTTTTGATTTTGTAATTGGCATATCTATCTTGCATCACTTAAATCTAAATAATGCATTAGGTGAGCTTAAGAGAATATCTCTTGCCCGATCCATTTTCTTGTTTATGGAGCCGAATTCGCTTAATCCTCTTTCAGCATTCGGAAGAAAATTTTTCCCAATGGAGGCGCATACGAAAGGAGAAAAACAATTTACACCTGAATATCTGAAGGCTGCGTTAAACTTGGCCAATTTTAACGTTGAAAGATGCTTTGCAATGTTTTTTCTTGCCTTCCCAGTTGCACGTTTTTCCAAAATAGCAGGGGTAAATCCTCCATCGTCGCTCGTTAAAATGACTTATTTGTTCGAGAATGTTATGGAAAAAATGCCTGGAATCAGATACTTGAACTCAAACATAGTTGCGGTAGGTAAAGCGAAATGGTAGATCGCTTTTGAGAATACTTCACGTTGCGTATATTTATCCGCCTGAACTTAGGGTGGCTGACGGTATCACTAATGTGGTATTCAATGTTACTAAGGAACTTGCTAGGAGAGGTCATCAGGTCTCAGTTTATACTTCTGATATGTTAGATTTGCATGGCAATAATTCTTTGCGTGCTAATCATTTGGTAATAAATGGAGTTGATGTGTACTATTCGCGATCTGTATTGCGTTCTAAGACTTTTATTGTTACGCCTTCTATGATTTCTTTGCTTTCAAAAAACATAGACAACTTTGATATTGTACATATTCACGATGCTAGGTCTTTTCAAGGAATCAGCACGTATCTGTTTGCAAAAATGAAGAATGTTTCTTATGTATTTCAGCCTCACGGATCCTATTTGTCCTCGATGTCAATATCTGACTTGCCTACTAAAAGAATTGCCAAAATTGTATTGGATAAGTTCGTCAGTGGTAAAATAGTCCAAAATGCTTCGAAGATAATTGCTCTTAGTCAGGCGGAAACTCGGGAATATATGGATGTTGGTATTTCTCAAAAAAAAATTGCTATAATTCCTAATGGAATAGATCTTTCTGAGTATGCTGATTTGCCTTCTAATGGTGTTTTTAGAAAGAAGTTTGGCATTGATGATGAGAAGATAGTGTTGTATTTAGGGCGAATTCATAGGATAAAGGGTGTTGATATTCTTGTTAGGGCTTTTGCAAATATCGTTGAGAAAATGGATGATGCTAAGCTTGTTGTTGCTGGACCCGATGATGGATATCTTGGTGAACTTGAGTCTTTGATTAGGGCTTTAAAGATTGAGGATAACGTGCTGATTTCAGGTCCCTTATATGGCAGGGATAAGCTTGAGGCATATGTAGATGCAGAGGTGTATGTTCTGCCTTCAAGATATGAAACGTTTCCAATGAGCATTCTCGAAGCCTTAGCATGTGGAACCCCGATAATACTAACGGAAAATTGTGGAATCAATGAGTATTTTCGAAGCAAGGTCGGTCTAGCCGTCAAGCCGGATCCTGATGCTTTGAGTGGAGCACTGCTTGAAATGCTATTAAACGAGCAGCAAATGTCTACCTTTAGACAGAACTGCAGAACGATAGTAGAGGCATTTAGCATTTCGAGGACTGTTTCAAAGCTTGAGCGAGCATATGAGGATGCAACATACCACTAACCCCTCAGCTAAAAGAATCGTGGTCACAACAAGTTGGGATGATAATTCCTATGAAAATCCAAAGGTAGCGAAGCTTCTAGATGAATTCGAGATCTTTGGAACGTTCTACATAAACTCGTGCACTGACAACTTTGGAAGAAATTTGAACCAGAAGAACATCGAAAAAATGGTTTTGGAATTGGGAAACAGCAACCATGAAATCGGATCTCACACCATGAGTCATGCGATCCTCACAAAGTGCAAAAATCCTCGTGAGGAAATTGAGGAATCGAAGCATCAATTGGAAAAATTGACGCGAAGAGAAGTGACTTGTTTCTGTTATCCTAACGGAGCGTACAATGATGACATTAAAGACCTCGTTGAAGACGCAGGGTATGTGTGCGCTAGGACGTGTGAATATAGCGGTACAGGTTTCCCCAAGGACCCTTATGAGTGGGGAATAACTCTTCACGCATCTAACGGATCACCGCTTACGACCTTCAAGATCTGGAGGGTATCCAAGATACCACTTAAGTCGCTTATAGACTGGGAAGTCCGAGGGAAACTCTTGTTCGACTTGATTCTGGAAAAAGGAGGAATTTGGCACCTTTGGGGGCATGCATGGGAGATCGAATTGCACAAAGACTGGGACAAATTAGCACGCGTTTTGCGGTACGTTTCAGGCAGAGAAGAGGTCTTGTATGTCGAAAATGGAAAGATCTTCAGGAACCGCTTAACTGAGCACAGAGGGAGCTTTTAGTACATCAACAGAAATGCATGAGGGCTTGATCGTGTATTGAAGACAGAAATGATGCAAAGCTGGTCTATTCGGAAATTTGAAGATGCGGATGAAGCCGCTGTCATAAATCTGCAAGCTCTTGCATTCAATGAGCTAACCGATTTGGATTATTGGGTATGGAAATACAAAGAAAATCCTGTGGGCTCCATGAGATATGTCGCCGAAGATAAAAGAGAGGGAATAGTCGGTCATTACGGACTTCTTTTCCAGAAGATAAAAATCGGAGACAAGATAGTTACGGGTTCTCAAGCTGTAGATGCAATGACACACCCTAATTTCCAGCGACAGGGGATGTTCGTAAAACTGGGAAAGGAGATATTACATCGGGCTGGCAACGAAGGCATTTTTTTCACTTTTGGATTTCCAAACGAAGCAGCTTTACCTGGCCATAAGAAGGTGGGATGGGTTGAGATTTGCGAAGTCCCAATACTTCTAAAACCTTTAAACATTGCGAGTATCTTTGGAAAACGTGTCAAAAACACCCATTTGCTAAAGATCGGCTCCAACATCGCCCGTGTCCCCCTAAGACTCGTTAGGCAGGGTAAAAAGACGCAACTGGAGCGTCTATCTGTGAAAAGTGTCACCTGCTTCGATGAGCGGATCAATGAATTCTGGTCCAAAGTTGCCCCCAGCTACACGATTATTCAAGTTAGAGACAAAGACTTCTTAAATTGGAGGTATGTGACAAACCCTCATAACCAATATACTATTCTAATAGCAGAGGAAAATGAAACAATAGTCGGATACGCCGTTTTAGGGGAGATGACAGTGTATGGTATCAGAGGTGGTGCTATCGTAGACATCCTGACATATTCTGACCAAGGACAAATCAGTGAATTTTTAATATCGAGGGCCATAGAGCAATTCCAAAAAAAGGATATGGGCTATGTCGGATGTATGATGCAAAGAGGTAGCATGTATTACGGGGCTCTTAAGAGGCACGGTTTCATCGTAACTCCGGGAAAAGTGAGGTTTATTTTACATTTAAACTCAGACAGGTTTTCTATGCCAGCAGAGGTCTTTGATAAATGGTTTCTAACTTGGGGCGATTCAGATTTTGTTTGAATCTGAGGGCATAGCACTCGCCAATCTAGTGACATAGTATTCTATGGAGTTGCATGTGAGATTCCAATGAAACTGGGAATTTATCAAGACATAATCTCCCCCTACAGGGAGCAGCTGTTTCAAAAGATTAGTGAGCATGGTTTGGAAGTCCATATGATCATTGGGGGTCCTCCAGTAAAAAGACCATACTGGACTGAAGATGGCATTCTTGAACAATCAAAATTATTCAAAAAGATTTTCTTGCATTCAACGAGATTCAATTTTGGTGGATATATTGAGTATTTCAGTCCTAGTATGCTGTCTGTCCTTCTAAAGCAGGGGTACGATATTGTGGTTATTCCCTTTGGTATGTTGGCAGGGCCATTACTTCTTTCTAGCGCGAAGTGTGCTGGTTCACTGACAGTTAGTGGAACTGGGGTCTCATTTTTCAGTCGAACGGTAAAGCGGATAGCGGGCGAACCTATGGTTCGTTTGTGCACTCTTCTTTCAGACAATTTCTTGGCGTACAGTGAATTTGCAAAAAGATACCTGATGCGAGAAGGGGCTGGTTCAAGCCGAATTGTTATTATCCCGAATGGTGTTGATACTCAAAAATTCACTCCCAAGATACAGGGAACGAATCTTAAGCAAGAACTGGGTCTCGCAAAGAAGAGAATAGTGCTTTTTGTAGGTCAATTGGAGACTGAGAAGGGGGTTCAATATCTGATCAAGGCAATGGCCATCGTGAAGAATCATGAAAGAAGTGCTCATCTTTTGATTGTTGGGAGCGGGTCTTTGGAAACACATCTAAAAAACCTTGTTAGTCAATTAGGTTTGAGAAAACACGTAACATTTATTGGTCCAGTTAATAGCCAAAAAATGCCTCAGTATTATGCTATGTGCGATATACATGTAGCTCCTTCCATTGTTACTAAAACCTTCATCGAACCATTCGGTATGGTCTACGTGGAGGCTATGGCTTCTGGAAAACCCTCTGTAGCATTTGACATTCCGGCAGCTGTTCGACAAATTATTGTTGATGGAGAGACAGGATACCTTGTACCTGAGAAGAATATTGAAGCTCTTGCCGAAAAGATAGCCGAGTTGCTACGTGATGAAGAAAAAAGGATGAATATGGGGAAGAAAGCCAGAGAAAGAGCTGTCACATATTATGATATGAATAGAATTGCGGAAAAATGGATCGAAGCCTTTCAGTTTTTCGAAAGCCAAAAAGAAGATATTTCGAGGAGATAGACTATGCGAAATTTGAAGGAATATTATGAAGAATATCGGTCGAAAAATCCTGAACCCTTTGCAGTCGACTTGATCGAAATCGGGCTTTTTGAACTGGGGAGGTTCCGATTTCTAAACAAGCGCCTAAGAAGTGTTGTCACCAAGAATGATGTAACACTCGATGTCGGATGCGGATTAGGATTTGCTGAATTGGAACTCCTTCGTACTATTGATTTTGGTCCTGAAGATAATTTTCAGATGATTGGTTTAGACATCGCAATATCCGCATTGAGGAACGCAAAGCAAAAAATGAAACAAGGAAAGAAGAAGTTAGGAATAACCACAACTCAGTACATTCACTTCGTCGCCGGTGACGCGAATTCTGTTCCCATAAGAACAGGTTCGATTGATAAGGTCATATGTAGCGCAACCTTAGAACATGTCCCCAATGACAAGAGCGTTATGACTCAGCTTCTAGAGGTTCTTAAACCACGTGGAAAGATTCTCCTGTTTGTTCCGATAAAAGAGAATTTCCTTCCACTTTCCTTAGAGTGGATGAGGCAAAAGGCAGGAACGTACCGACGTCCTCCCGAGCACTTCCGGCATTACAATCGAGAAATGATCCTATCCATTCTTTTTAGCGCCCGTTTATTGTCACTTGAATATGGCGGAATCTTCTTTTCAAATTATATATCCGCTCTCAGCCAAATACTAGGCACAATATATATAAAATTCTTATCAATGACCTCATTTGCTAAGGTTTGGAAAGAGTTTGTAAGGAATACGGCAAAGCTTTGTTCCAAGATTTATGATATCGACGAGTTATTCACGCAAATGCCACGCGGTCTCTATGCTATAGTTATTGCACAAAAGAATTCGGTGCCTAAATCAAGCTATTTTGTGAGGGAACCTCATGCGCGCGCTACAATTCAGGCTGCTCAGCAGGTCTACCAGTGATCATCGAAGACTCTCAGGTTGAGATTCATGCAATTGAGTATGGAAATGGATTAGCATTTCAATCAGCAAATATAACTGGGTCTAGAGGATGTATCAAGAAAACAATCTATGATGATAAGCTTTGCAGGGATATGAGCAAAAAATCAAGGCTTTTGGTGGAGCAAAAATTGAAATGGAAGGCCATCCAGCTCGAATACGTAGACGCTTGCGAATGTGCTCTTCATCAACAAACATGATGGCACAGAGTCTGGTCCGCGTAGCCACCTTCAGAATGGTATCTGTACTGTGGTCAAACAAGCACTTTCACAAATTTGTATTTGAATCTATATGAAAGTCTGTTATTTGGGACCATATCAACCAGACTATGGAAGAAACAGAGTAATTATTAAAGGGTTGATGGAAAATGGTGTCGAAGTAATTGAATGCAATGCCTATTCATCTAACCGTCTTTTAGATTATTTTAAATTGCTAAGAAAGCATTTGAATCTAGATTACGACGTTATTATGCTTGGGAACCGGGATATCTATTGCAGTCAACCACTTGTGCCGTTTGTAAAAATCATGTCCAGAAAACCAATTGTATTTGACGCAATCCTAACTTCATATGAAGCCGAAGTAGTAGATAGGAAGCTTGTCAAGAAAGGATCAGTCAAGGCTAAGCTATGGTATTTTCTGGATTACATTGCTTTACACACTGCTAGTGCAGTTTTATCTGATACCGATACACACGCAAAATACTATTCATATTTCTATAACGTTAAACTGAATAAGTTCAGAAGGGTTTTGGTAGGCTCTGATGAAGAAATCTTCTATCCGAGAGTTGTAACAAAAGAAAATGAGCATTTTCTCGTTTTGTTTTGGGGCGGTTTTATCCCGGTGCAAGGAGTGAAATATATCATTCGGGCAGCCAAGTTGCTCGAAGATCACGAAGATGTTAAACTTGAATTGAGAGGTTTTGGGCAAACGTATAGTGAAGCGTTAGAGTTATCTGGGAGCTTAAGGGTTAAAAACGTGACTTTCGTTCCCAGTTGGGTATCTTATGATAAATTACCTAACTACATTGCAAAAGCAGACGTTTGCCTAGGCATCTTCGGAGAAACAGAGAAAGCTCAAAGAGCGATACCTAACAAAGCCGTCGAAGCCTTAGCCATGGAAAAGCCTTTAATCACAGGCGATTCACCTGCAGCAAGAGAAATCTTGAAGAACAGAGAAAACTGCATACTGGTTCCCATGGCCAATCCAAAGGCGATTGCAGATGCAGTATTAACGTTGAAAGACGACAAAAGATTAAGAGAGAAAATAGCTGAAAACGGTTATAATCTATTCAAGGAGAAACTTAATCCAAAGGCTATTGGAAAAGATTTGAAGCTGATCTTAACGGAATTGGTTGAAAAACCTAGAGCTTGAACAGCAACGGCAGCACGACTTCAGCAAAATCCTAGCATCATCCTAAAAGCTTTGATATTCCGAAAGCCTTTGAGGTTCTTTCACAGGCCTTATTGACCTCCAAATAATATGGAGATTTGAGGAAGAAAATGTCAGAGGCCACAAATTGTTGTTTAAGCATAGATTGCCCTTGGGGTTATCGCGAGAGCTCCAAATCAGTCTCAGTGAAGTTTCTTTGACGTGGAGAAGTAAGAATAATAATCTCTGCGTGCAACATTGTGTCTGCGGGATTGATTACATTATAGGGTTGCTGTCTTTATGCGTTATACGACCGAAATCATTGGCATTCTCTTTTCTGCTGTGATAGTGCTGATTCTTTGGCAGTTACTCTTAATTCCATGGGGGCTAGTGACAGCCCTAATCGTAGGCATTTTATTCTTCTTAATGTACGAGAATTTATCTAGCACGAGAGAGCTAACGTGGAGCTTGCCTTCCATAGGGCTTGAGCGGGAGCTCGTCTCAGTCTCGGTGATAATCTCAGTAATCGCTGTTTTATTTGGGGGACAAACTACTGCTCCAAACATGTTTATTTCTTGGGAAACCATTACTTGGCTAAGCTTGGTGGAATTAGCGGCAAGCTTATTCCTAACAGTATTCTTCCCGGGTTTCTTGATATTGGACATACTAAGCGGTTGGCGAAAGCTTGGATGGATCGAGAGAATTCTTTTCTCCGTCTTGATTAGCCTATTCATACTTCCGTTCCTTGGTTGTCTAAGCTTCACTTTGGGCATGAGTATCCTAAGCACAGACACCTTTACGATTGCAGGTCTAAACTTGGTACTGCTGGTGCCTTATTTTTTAATTAGAAGGGAGGCAACGGGCAGGTCGATTAAGAAGATTGATTTAAAGGAGAAATCAGTCTTGATCCTGCTAATGGTTTTTATACTTGTATTGTTTATCAGCAAGTATTCAACTAATCTGTTATGGGAATTTAACGATCAGGACAATTACTTTGGCTATGCAGTCGCATTTACGAAGGGCAATTTGCCAATCAGTCCAATCGGGCCAGGATTGACTTACCCGTTCTGGTCCTCGATTGCATGGGCTCAGTATTTTGTACTCGCTGGCGTCCCGTACGCGAATGCGTTTCAGGTCCTACTTGTTCCATTGTCTTTTCTTCCCGTATTGTCTTTCTACGTAATGGCATCAGCTTTCTTCGGTAAATCACGATACAGAGAATTGCCAATCATAGCAACTTTCTTAAGTTTTCTTGGCGGGGGCTTCGGATTGATATTTGGCCTGCAGAAGCTTGTTGGGGCTCAGACAGCAAACGGAGTATTTGCACTCTTTGACACGATGATGCGAAGCAATTCTGGCTACCTTGACCCTGCTTTCTATTCCACAGGCATGCAATTCATATTCTTCAGTTACATTTTATCACTGATATTTTCCTTGATATGGTTAATCTACTCCCCCCATGGGTTTGAAATAGGAGGCATCCGCTATTTTCTTATATCTGCTCTGATCGCGTTAGGGTTTCTTTCGCATACTGGAGAGATCCCGATTTTCCTTGTTATATTCTTAATGTCATTGTTAGTTCTCAAGCCTCAAAGTATGTCTTCTTACAGAAAATGTGCTGTGGCTATTCTCCTCGGTCTGGCGGTAGTTATTCTGCCTGACATCATGTTAGGCGGGTCTTATTATACAAGAGGTATACCACTACTCAGTGACCAAGCGCCATACCCTTCATTCTTGTATTCTATCTTAACTCTTTATGTTGCATCTGTTGTGTTGACTTTAACTGCCCTATTGCTGTCATTTGCAAGAGGACATGTGAGACTCCCAAAAACAGAGTTCAAAGTTTCACCTAATACAAGGAGAGCCTTGAAAGTTGTGCTTGTTTTTGCCTTTTTTTATTTTTGTGTGCTTTCATTAGTCATTTGGGGCGAAGCCTTCAAAACTTACAACTATTTGCCAATGGAAAATCACACGGTGCCATGGTACGGGTGGGTAAACAGGTTTGGACTGTGTGGAATCATAGTGTTAGGAGGTATGGGTTGGATTCTTAGCGGAATTGACGTTAAAAAGCACATTTTCTTCCCATTTTTGATCCTCTCTTCCTTCATAATAGCTGGAGTAATACATGTCTACCCGCTTTACTATGAGGACAGACTAACCTTTTTTATGATGATCCCTATACTTATCGCCGCTGCATACGTATTGTTGAGACTCATTGGAGCTATCAAAAGCCGTTTTGGTAGTAGAATTAGTAGGTTGTTATTCGGCTCGATTCTCTTGCTTTTAATCCTCGGCATGGTACCATACTTATTGAGCGTTGAAGCAATGGATCTAGATTACTGGTCTCAAGGACAGAAACTATCGCAGTATGAGCTTGATGCCTTGAACTTCCTAAGAATAAACGTTCCTTCCAACTGCTCGGTTCTAACCCTAAGCGTGAGATCAGAATGGTACATGTATTATGCAGGGCTATCCCCAGCACAAACTTTCTATCTGGACAAAGATAATTCAATCATATTCAATCCATTGTCTCCTCAGACCCTACTATACTCCTTGGTCAAGTCTCAAGTCAAGTACCTGTACTTAACGTCCGCGGATGAACAAGAATTGAATAAAAATCAGATCTACGGCGGCCTTTTCAGGGACTATTTGCTTCCTTATTTACCGATTGCCTTCCAGAATGAAGAAGTCACGATATACGAGATACCGGAATTCATTTCCTCACAATCACAAGCAAGCACGTCTTTTGTCATGGATACTCCCATTGTCGGCTATTCTAAAGATACCTTTGACATCGAACAGGATTTCAAATACCTCCACTTTTGCACAGTATTGACTGCCGGAGATATCGCAACGCTGAGAACTGACAATCAGTCCAGACCTCATTATTTAGAAATTGTGTTGCACCTCAATCCAAACGAGTTTCCTCTAGTCAGGATTAGATGGAAAACAAGTGGGTCAACGCTCCTGTTTGGTATCGGGACCAACAAAACAGTCTACTACACCTTGCTTGGAGATTCAACGGACTGGCAGGAAAGCACAGTGAGTCTCAGTCAGTTCTACGATATTCAAAGAGGAGAGATGATGCATGTAGGACAAGACGAGCAAATAACTTCCGTAATTTTTGCAATGGACGACCCCAACGCCGAATTCTCTTTGGACTACTTTGAATTCTTGGGAATCCCTAACACTGCTTACGTGAATAGCCTATATTCCTTGAGCGCAGTCGATCTTGCAGGGGTTAAGTACGAACTGTACCAAACTGATGATCCAAACAGGCTTGCTTTTCCCACAATAATTCTCTCTAACGATCTGAGTCTTTCCAACGAGTTTGAGAGAGAACAGTTTCAAGACTACATGAATTCGGTAGATCATGGAAAGGAGCTGATAGTAATGGCCAGCAATGAAGCATTCTTTGCATATGCAAATGAAACAAGTAACATTGGGGCCTTTGCACATGAGCTAGGCTTGAACCTCAAGGGAGTTGATGCAAAGGCTGACGGCATTAAGAGCCTAAATGGAAGCGTGACATTCCCTGAGACAGTGACGGTTCCAGTCATTAATTCAAATGATTCCGAGTCAGAGATAATCGCAAACTTTACATTGGGTCAAAACTCCGTTTCTCCTTACGCCTTTGTGAAGCATGTCGGCGAAGGAAAAATAGTGTATTTATTCGTTTCACCTTACTTCTCTGCCGTCAAAGACTCAGAAAGCTTGACAGGAAGTACCCTTTTCATGAATTCAGGGTCACTATTGAACGTATTGGACTTAAACATGACCCTTGCTAGGTTGAACTGGTCTAATTACATACCTCAATTTGACTATGCAGAAGGTCCCGTTGAACTGAAGGGAGAGATAACTGTCAGCACTGACTATTTCCAGTTCTCCAAGCTTGGAATAAAATCTGCAACTGTATTCTCTCAAGGCCAAGAAACCAATACGCTTTACACAAACGATTCGTTTGCAGAGAGACTCAACTACGAAACCCCCATTCAATTTGAGATAAGCGCTACGGAAGCTCGTTTTGGCAGGAATATTACAGGACCATATTTGGATATGAACATCCTTGGTGACTTCAACCTAACGATGGAAATTCCGCAAGGAGGTGCAGTTAATCTTACGATTCAGAACAATGGTCTTCGCAATGAGACATTTGCTGGAGACAAGGTGGTCATTACATTTGCAGATGATCCCGAACAAGCACTGCATGTGAGAGACCCTTCAATAGACGTAAATGGCTTAACTTTCTTCAACAAAGCCAGGATATACAGAAGCAACTACAGCGCGCCATTGTGGTATGATGACGGCACAAAATCATTTGAAATCATCGGAAACACGAGGTTTGTAGTCGAATATGCGGACAATGGCGTATATTTTTTGAGCTCATGCAATTTCAACGGTACATGGTCTCACCCTTCGAGCGGCGAGATTAGTCCATCTCTGATTGAGTACAATATACCTTGGGCAAAAGTCTTAACATCACCATTAAACGTAGGGACCATCGTGCTATGCATTGTCGCATGCTTATTTCTCTCAGGTTTTAAGAGGAACAAATCATTTAGCGCACGCTTCAACTAAACACAGACGATTATGAAGAAGAAGGCACGCGCAAGCCTTAGCTATTGAACTGAAATCTTCTTCGGGTTTGTAGCTGGAATTCTTTGAATTACACTTAATTTGCAGCCGTTGAATGTAAACAACTGAAAATGAAGGCTATAGGCATGGAAAAGATATTGGTGACTGGTGGAGCTGGCTTTATCGGAAGCCACCTAGTCGATGCCCTAATGACCCAAGGAGCCCACGTCTCAGTTTTGGACAACCTGACCGCTGGGACTCTGCAGAACATTAAACAGTGGCGCGGCAATCCAAACCTCACTTTCATAAAAGGCGATCTAGTGAATTCAGCTGACCTCGCAAAGATAGAAGAAACCGGCTTCGAAACAGTCTTTCACTTGGCAGCGAACCCAGAAGTTAGAATGGGCTTAACCAACCCGGACATACACTTCCAACAAAACATAGTAGTCACACACAATCTTCTAGAATCCATTAGAAAAACCAAAAACAAACCCGCACTAATCTTCACATCTACATCCACAGTTTATGGTGAACCCGCAAAAATTCCTACACCCGAAGACTACGCCCCGCTGAAGCCAATCTCCACTTACGGCGCGTCTAAACTGGCCTGCGAAGCACTAATCTCAGCCTACGCATACACATACCGCTTCAAAGCCATAATCATCCGCCTAGCCAACATAGTAGGCCCAAGAAGCAAACACGGCGTAATCTACGACTTCATCCAAAAACTAAAGGCTAACCATAAAGAACTCGAAATACTCGGAGACGGAACCCAAAACAAATCATACCTACACATAAACGACTGCATAGAAGCCATGCTACTAGGCTTAGAAAAAACAAAAAACCAAGTCGAAACCTACAACATAGGCTCAGAAGACCGAACCACAGTCAAAACCATAGCCGAAATAGTCATAAAAGAAATGAAACTCAAAAACGTCAAATTCAAATTCACAGGCGGAGTCGACGGCGGAAGAGGCTGGAAAGGCGACGTCAAAAACATGCTCCTAAACATAGGCAAAATCAAAAAACTCGGATGGAAACCCAAAAACAACACCCAACAAGCCATAAAAAAAGCAACACAACACGCAATAGCGGAAGTGTAATACCTTAAATTCTAATGCGAAGAAAAAAATAAGCAGCACAACTTAATAATAATAAGTGGTTTTCACATGAAAGGAATCATACTTCACGGCGGTTATGGCACTCGACTTAGACCACTCACCCACACAGGTCCAAAACAATTAATTCCCGTAGCTAACAAACCAATCTCACAACACGCTTTAGAAGACCTCGTCGAAGCTGAAATAAACGAAATAGCCATCGTGCTGGGCAACACATACCCCGAAAAAGTGAAAGAACACTACGGTGATGGAAGCAAATTCGGAGCAAAAATCACATATATTAATCAAGGTGAACCCAAAGGCATAGCCCACGCCATAGGACTATGCGAACAACACATACAAAACGAACCCTTCATCGTCTACTTAGGCGACAACCTCATAAAAGGCGGCATAAAAGACTTCACTGAAACCTTCAAAACCTCAAACCATGAAGCCATGATACTCCTAAGTGAGGTTGAAAACCCTCAACGCTTCGGAGTGGCAAAATTCGACGAAAACAGAAAACTAATAGGCATAGTGGAAAAACCAAAGCAACCACCAAGCAACTACGCCCTCACAGGCATCTACTTCTTTAGACCAATAATTTTCAAAATGATAAAGCAGCTCAAACCATCTTGGCGAGGCGAACTTGAAATAACAGAAGCCATCCAGCTTCTTCTAGAAAACGGCTACGATGTCGGCTATCAAATCGTAAAGGGATGGTGGAAAGACACAGGAGCCCCCGAAGACATCCTCGAAGCCAACAGACTAGTCTTGGACGAATTAGAATCAAGCATTAAAGGAAAAATCGAAGACAACAGTTGCATACAAGGAAAAGTATCCATCGGAGAAAACACCATCATAAAACAAGGAGCACTAATACGCGGCCCAGCCACCATTGGAGAAAATTCATCAATAGAAAACAATGTTTACATCGGACCCTACACAAGCATCGGAAACGAGGTAACAATTAAGCGCGGAGAAATCGAAAACTCCATAATCATGGATCACTGCTTGATAGACGCAGACGAAAGAATAGTCGACAGCATAATTGCGCCTCACTCCAAAATCATTTCAAACGATAGCAACAAGCCTCGTGGAAGGAGATTTATTCTAGGCGAGAGATCTCACGTTGAGCTGTAATCGAAGTGCTCGAACGAATCCAAATCAAACCTCTCAAAAAGAAATCCAATGAGAGAAGGCCTAGAACCTAGAAATAAAAAGGAGGAATTAAATCTGAACTCTAGGACTGATTTCAAGAGAAAGAAAAGATGTAGAGTTTGTAAGAATAAAAGATTATACAAATTCCTGAAATTAGGACCTATTCCGCCAGCTAATCGCTTTCTTAAGCAAGAACAGCTACTATTAAAAGAGCCATTCTATCCATTAGACATTTACTTCTGCCCAAAATGCGGATTAGTTCAGCTAAGAGATGTTGTATCATCTGAAACACTATTCAAGGATTATGTTTATTTAACCGGAATGTCAATGACAATGAAACAACACTTTCACCAGTTAGCAGTTGAAGTAGTTAATGATATCAACTTAAACAAAGATGACTTAGTCATAGATATAGGAAGTAATGATGGGACTCTATTGAAAGGGTTCAAACAATTAGGAACTAAAACTTTAGGGGTAGAACCAGCAACCAATCTTGCGTTAATTGCGGAACGAGAAGGAATAGAAACATTAAATGATTTCTTTTCTGTCAAACTGGCAAAGAATATAGTCGAAAGAAAGGGTCATGCGAGAGTAATTACTGGCACTAATGTGTTTGCACACATCAACGATTTGGACGAAATTCTTCGTGCTGTGGATAGCTTGTTGACCAATAACGGAATATTTATCATAGAAGTTCCGTACTTGGTTGACTTGCTTTCTAAGACCGAGTTTGATACAATGTATCATGAACATCTGTCTTATTTTTCACTTAAACCTCTAGTGACTCTATTTCGAAGATTCAAAATGGAGCTTTCTGATGTGAAAAGAATACCCGTACATGGTGGATCAATTCGTTGTTATGTTAGAAGGGCACCTTCAGCAATACAGAATTCTGTATATCAATTGCTTACATTAGAAGAAGACCTCAAGTTGGGTTCATTCGATACATATCTAGAATTTGATGTTAGAGTTAGAAATATTAGATCTCAGTTAACTTCCTTGTTAAAGAAGTTAAAAAGAGAAGGACATAAAATAATTGGATATGGAGCAGCAGCTAAAGGAAATACATTGCTAAACTATTGTAAGATTGGACCTGACATCTTAGATTATATTGTTGACAATACACCCTTCAAACAAGGTCTCTACACTCCGGGTATGCATATTCCCGTCGTACCATGTCACAGAATAGTTAAAGATTTGCCTGACTATACTCTACTTTTGGCATGGAATTATCTGGATGAAATATTAAAGAAAGAACAGAAATATCGCGAGTTGGGCGGGAAGTTTATTGTGCCAATTCCCGAACCAAGAATTGTATAAAGCGACTTGAGACCAAAATGATAATTTTGATCACTGGCGGCAGTGGGAGACTCGGAAATAATTTAACACGATTTTTGCTCAAACATGACTATGAAGTGCATCATAGTTTCAACAGTTATCCATGTAATATTTCGGGATCCGTTCCGCATAAAGTAGATATCACTAAGAAAGAAGAGACTAGTGAACTAGTCAAAAGACTTAATCCAGATTTGGTTATTCATACAAGCGCGGTCACTGACTTGGAATTATGTGAAAATAATAAGAAATTAGCTTACGAAGTAAATGTTGGAGGTACTGAGAACATAGTTAATGCTTGCAAAGAAACCCACAGTAAAATTACTTATATTTCTACGTCGAATGTTTTCGGTGGAGATAAAAATATTTATTATGAAAATGATGTTCCAAATCCTTCCAATTATTATGCATTTACTAAATTGAGAGGAGAAAACATCGTTAGTAAATCTGGGCTTCCTTTCTTGATTCTAAGAACAGATCAATTGTATTTTTGGTCGAACAGAAGTGAGAAAAAAACGTTTGTGGAAAGAGTTTTAGATAAGTTAAAGAAGGGTGAACTTACGGAGGTATTTGTCGACTGGTATAACAATCCCACATTTATACCCAATTTTTCCTGCGTAACATTTGAACTCATTAAAAATAACAAATGTGGAGTATACCATGTTGTGGGGTCAGATTATATCAACAGATATGAGTGGGCGCTGGAAATAGCAAATGTATTCGGTTATGATAAAACTCTTGTTCAGCCCACCTTGTTTACCAAAGCAGGCATGAAAGCTAAGAGGGGAAATGTACATCTTAGTAACGTGAAGGTGACCAATGAATTAGGGGTCAAACTGTTTGGTGTAAAGGAAGGACTCAAGCTTATGAAAGATAGGAAAGATGAATTATGTTGCATGGAGTGAAAATAAAGAATATTCGATTGAATTCTGATGAAAGAGGATTCTTTTCGGAGCTGTTGAGAGCTGACTGGAAGGACTTTATTGAAGAAGACATCGTGCAAGTCAACCTTTCATTTAGTTATCCAAATATAATCAGGGCATGGCATAGACATTTAAGAGAACAAGTTGATTATTTAGTGATTCTCAAGGGCACTATAAAGTTTTGTATTTATGATGAAAGTTCAGGCGAACTAGATGAAATAATATTAACTAGCCATAATCCCCAAGTCATCCGTATTCCCGGAATCTACTGGCACGGCTTCAAAGTTATTGGTAACGAACCAGCATGGCTCTTATACCTTCACAATAAAATCTACGACTATGAGAAACCAGACGAAGAACGCAGACCATGGGACGATCCAACCATCATCCCCAAATCGATAAACAGCAAAACCCACGACCCCAGAGTAGGCAAACCATGGGACTGGAATTATCCGCCCTATAGGTAAAGGAAGCGGCTATGAAACTCCTAGTCACGGGTGGACTCGGCTTTATCGGAAGCAACTTAATCCGTTATATGCTCAAAAAATATGACGACGTCGAGGTAATAAACCTAGACAACCTTTCCATAGGCTCCAACTTAGCCAACCTCAAAGACATCGAAACAGACAAAAGGTACAAACTTGTACGAGGTGACATTGCCGACCGAAAGCTCATCAAAAATCTCATGAACGAAGTAGATGTGATCATCAATATTGCAGCCGAAACTCATGTCGACAGGAGCATAGCAGATCCGTGGCCTTTCGTCATGAGCAACACCATCGGCGCTATGAACTTGTTTGAGGCCGCTAAGAACTATGGAAAGCGCATATTACATGTATCCACCGATGAAATTTACGGCGACATCATCCAAGGCTCGTTTAAAGAAGACGATAAACTCAAACCATCCTCACCCTACTCAGCAAGCAAGGCTGCCGCAGACCTGTTCGCACTCGCCTACCACAGAACCTACGATTTAAACATAGTCATAACACGATGCACCAACAATTACGGACCCTACCAGTTCCCCGAAAAACTAATCCCCAAAACTACCATCAGAACCCTCCTCGGGCTCTCAGTTCCCATCTATGGCAAAGGTTCAAACATAAGAGACTGGATATACGTCCTCGACTTCTGCGAAGCAATAGACCTAATACTCAACAAGGGCAGAAGCGGAGAAATATACAATGTTTCAGCCGGTAATGAACTTACAAACATAAACATCGTAAAAATGATCCTAAACATTATGGGCAAACCTGAAAGCACACTAACCTTTGTCGAAGACAGACCCGGCCACGACATAAGATACAGTTTAGACTCATCTAAGCTAAGAAACGAATTAGGCTGGAGTCCAAAGCATAGCCTCAAAGACGCACTTAAAACAACAGTAAATTGGTATATGGACAACGAGTGGTGGTGGCGACCCATAGCAACGGAACCAGTTCTTCACACAACTCCTTGGAAACTAAAGTGGTAAACATTGAAACTCTTGGTGACCGGAGCAAGCGGACTGCTAGGCCATAAAGTGGCTCAGCTAGCATTGAAAAAAGGCCATGAAGTTTACTCTATATCCAAAGAACACCCAACACATTTTGGAACCCCAATCAAACTAGATTTAACAAATCAAAGCGAAATCTCAAAAGTCATTACTAAAATAAAACCCGAAGCTATAATCCACTCAGCAGCATACACTGATGTTGACGGCTGCGAAACCAACCAAGACCTTGCTTGGAAAATAAACGCAGAAGCGACCAAACACATAGCCATAGCATCCGCCAACATAAACTCACACCTAACCTACGTTTCCACGGACTACGTCTTCGACGGCGAAAGAGGATTCTACACGGAAGAAGACAAAACCAACCCAATAAGCTACTATGGCTACACAAAACTGAAAGGCGAAGAATTCACCAAAGAACACGCCACAAA
>Ga0315280_10004718_pt1 | contig 19882 bp, 15 predicted proteins | sample YL17G06_40_MG_FD_203697 | JGI IMG/M metagenome (GOLD analysis project Ga0315280, IMG submission 203697) | Sediment microbial communities from Yellowstone Lake, YNP, Wyoming, USA - YL17G06_40 | ecosystem: Environmental > Aquatic > Freshwater > Lake > Sediment | place: USA: Wyoming | collected... | reverse complement strand
TAGGAAAACCGTGGAGCGTTGGGCAACTGTTTGAAGTAAATTCAATTTTGACGGTTAACAATTATGACATAATGGCACGACCAACTGAATACGGAATCTCTGGTCTCCACACAACGAATTGCGTATACAACATCGACCAAATTCTCAATGGTGAGATTAGGTTCACTGATTACGCTATCTCTCCAGAGAGAGGTAGGGAACTCAAGGCAAGCACAAGATCAATCAATGAATTCATTTCATGGGTGCTTCAGACCTATGCCTCCCGCTTACAGATTGATCCTACCGTTGCTTCCCAGCTTGCAGTCTCTTTAGCAGAAGCTCTTGCCCGCCTAATTGAGCATTCTTCAAGGCTGTATACGTTTCAAGAGGACTGCACAATCAAGGTTCTGGACTCTTTTCTGGCAAACAATATTCCGTGCTCGGCGGTTCCTATGAGTGTGCAGACGGCTGGTGGAAAAACACTTGCCTTCCTGATACCCTTATCGATGGTGGCGTTTTCTATGAAATCCAAGGACTCGCATGGGGGCGTGAAGGCGATGCTCTTCTATCCAACAAAGGCATTAATCAATGATCAAGCAGATACCATTTTAAAGTTGCTTTGGAGTCTCAACTCAGGTTTAAGGCGGCAAGGTTACAACGGTAAATTGGTCACTTTTGGCGTGCTTCACGGCGATACGCCCGAACGTAGGAGATTCAGAAGACGTCTTATGAGAACTGAGAGCCATGCGGCTACTACTCCATTGTCTGAGGAATCAAGATTAAAATGCCCTCTTTGTGGCTCCTTAGTATTGATAGAGTACTCCCGAGTCGGTGACTCTGGTGTGAAGGACGCTGTTAGATGCTCTGGTACAGAAGACCCCAATTGCCCGCTGAAGACCAACGAGCAGTCAATTCATATGCTAAACGAAATGATTAGAGCCACTCAAGAAGCTGTCTATTCCGATCCCCCTGATATTTTGGTTTGTACCCCTGATATGATTAATGTTAGACTTTTCTTTGATCCGACCCAGCAAACTGTTTTGGGACGTAGCGTTAAGAGATGTGTTCAATGCGGATACGTAACTGCAAACTTGGCCGAACGCAAGCCGTGCGTCTTTTGCGGAAATCCATTGGAGGGACCTATTCAGTTAAGTTCTCCTAAAATTATTGTCTTTGATGAGGCTCATCAGCTCAGAGGATCTTTTGGTTCTCAAGTTTCATACGTAATGTCAAGGTTTGAGGAAGCAGTTAAAAGCCTCACTCATAATGCAGAGTATCATCCGGTATACATTTTCAGTAGCGCAACATTAGGAAAGCCGACACAATTCATCAAAGATTTTTTTGGAAGAAACGTGCCTACTAAGGATCTTGTCAAAGCAGATTTTGAGCAAGGGGCTCAGGTAATCAATCGTATACATCTCTTTATGGTTCCCAAGGGGTTTTCTCCTGAAGCAACTCTTATTCAGTCTATAAAATCCGCTTTCAAATATTTTCCCATAGCAGAGAGACATCCTAACGTACTCATATTCGTCAACAGCTTGGCCGAAGCCAACGAGATCCTTCACCTGCTGAAGCACTATGTTTCTTCATTTAGCGAAGGAAGAGGGCATCTTCCTCCACCAGTTATTGATGGTCACAGTACAGATTATGGAACAAAGCAAAGGATCAGAGCTGAAGACAGCTTTACGCGTGGTAACATTAACATACTTGTTGCGACAAGGACTCTAGAAGTCGGGATAGACTTTGACAGAATCGATGTCCTAGTTGTCTATGGTGCGCCATTTTATCTATCCGAGTTCGTCCAGAGAATCGGAAGAGCCGGGAGAAAACACGCTGCCCTCATAATCAACATCCTTCCAGACAAGCCTATTGACTTCTACTTCTTTGAAAATTATATGGTTATCACCGATACTCAAATACGCGAAAGAGCTCTTGTTGCAGAGGCTGTGAGACTTTCGCGAGAGAATGAAACTGTACGAAGAAGGTCAGCTGTGAGAGCTCTTTTTGACTATCTCTGCACTCGCACAGATGCACCCAGGTATTATAAGGTAGCACAAGGCACGCGCGGAGTGGAGCTACTTCTTAAAGCACTTTTCGCGCCTGAAATAGCAACGAGAACTGAAGCTATGCAACATGTTGCTCGCAGAGAAAGTCTTAATCCTCAGTTGATTCAGTACATAGAGCGCGCTTTGAAAAGTGAGATTAGTAACACCGAGATGCAGAGTATTCTAAGAACGGTAAATGAAATATTGGAAATGATGATGTCCCGAGGAGTAGTAAGTCTGGGTGATGTTGTTAGAGAAGGAAGGTTCATGAGTAGGATAGCTGGATACGATTTGCGGCAGAGTGACAGTGTAGTTCAGGTGGAACACCCGGATCTAGTAACATTAGCGAATATTCTGAATGAGGACCCAGAAGAAACCCAACGGGAGCGTGCTCTGGGAATCGCAATTGGTGACTATGCGCCTGGCCAGATAACTTCTTACAGAAGCCTCTTTTTTGTTGTTCAAGATGTTCAAGCCGATCCTTCTCGTAGTAGTGCAGTAAGATCGGCAATTTTGAGACGCGATGACTATGCTAGGAGGGATGACCTATAAGCGGCTCACATCGCACTATTCTTCAGAAATTAAGAGACAAGATTATTGAAACGGAAGCAACCGGTCTTATTTTGCCGCGCCACAGAGAGACTCTGCTAATGGCCTTAGAAGATGGCACTCTGGACTTTCGGGTACCGAGCAGAGTAATAGCTAGAATTGTTAGTCCTTCTGACGCGGAGTATGGGTTTGACATTTTTAGATGTTCTGAATGCGGTTGGCTTTACAGTTTTGAAGAGGCTGTGCTGTCAGGGCTACAATGTCCAACATGTAGCCAAAATCGCCGAAGAGTCCAGTTGACGCAAGCTCCGATCTTTGCTGCATCCTATAGCCGAAGACCGCCGACTCCGGTTCCTTTCTCAGAGGTGTTAAGAAAAATCAGCTTTGATGAGAACTTTGACTATTGCATATATCATGCAAGGGGTCAAAAACCTTCCGGACAATTTTTCAAGGGCGTCAAAGAAACTGATGTGAATCGCCCAATTGATTCTTTATGTTGGGTTTGCACTAGACCACAAATGCAATGTCAGTATAGGGATAATCATGGATTCTGCTTGTATTCATCTTATCAAAAAAGCAGATTTCGGCCAGATCTGGATGAGGGAACAGGAAGAATAAGGCTTGTTGCGTCTCAGTGGGCAAGGAGGCGTGGAGCATTCGGCACATTTCTTGAAAGATATAGGCCCATTACAATCTCGGAAGGTTCAACCAAACCTTTGAGGATCGCTATTCACAACTTCAGACCGCAAGATGCCAGTTCAATCGACTTCAATCATGACGAGCTCCCAGGTGTAAGCCATGTTCTCTTTGTTAAAAAACTTGAAATCTTTCAGTTCTCCATAGCATTGGCAATTGGATTACCCTATGCCTCGATACGAAGACGACCTGTTGTTCTTTTTGCTGACGTAGGGCCAGATGGCGAAGAAAGACCGTATGTGCTTGCAAGACAACTAATAACTGAGGGACTTATTTTCAAGCTGAGTGAAGGAGTAGTTAAGGACATAGTAGAGGAATGGGCACGGAGGAGACCAGGAGTTCCTGCAGAAGTTCAGCTTTCTACACTTTACCATACGGTTTCGCATGCGTCACTTAAACCTCTTCCAATGATGGCTGGGCTTGACGCATCTGAATTTGGAGAGAGCTTCTCTTCTATAGACAATGAGATCGCTGTCTTTGATAACTCCCCGGGTGGAATTGGCGGCGTGAGGACAATTGTTGAAGAGGAAAGTGGAAGACTAAGAGGAGATTATGTCGCTCAACTTCTTAATTCTACATTATGTCAAATGGACTGTGAATGGTCTTGTAAGGCGTGTCTACATGTTGCAAATTGTGGATGGGTTAATCGACAGCTTCAAAGAGAAATGTTGCGGAGAATCATAAATGAAAGATTCAGAGATCGATATTATAAAACTCAAAGTTCTTGATCCAAAGTTTCCAAAAACCACAGTAGAAATAACTAACGAAGTTAAGAAGCTAACTGGAAACAAACAGATCTCTCCGTCTCAGATTTTTGACATTCTAATTCACGCAGAAAGTTTAGGGATTGCAAAACGAGTTTTGACTACCGATTATGATGATGCAAGACCAGTTACCACCGTTTCTTGGCAACTTTCCAGAGAGAATGTTGACGAAGTTGCAAGGCTGACTTCGCCAATTGAGAAAAGAGAATCAAAACCCTACATCGAAGAAGCCCATATAGTCGTGTCACAACCTCTGTGGATATCTACTAAGAGAACCGATCTGTTCCGTGAAGTAGGACCAGTTTTAGGCGTAAGGGAGGCTATGGAAAAGATAGTCATAGATGCAAAAGAGCAACTACGCATAGCTTGTCCGTATTACGATGAACTCTTTATCGATGTCTTAAGTGTCAACGCAGAGACTGTTGCAAAGCTTGATAGCATAGCTGTAATCGCAGAAAATGTGGATCCGATCCTTGTTCGCGCCAAACATCTTTTCCCAAACATGAAAATAAAGACCATTCAAAAAACTACGATCAGTCCTGTCGGCGGTCAATGCTACAAGGTGCAGGGTATGCATGCAAAATTGATGATTGCCGACCAAACAGAAGTGCTACTGGGTAGTTTCAATTTTCGGTTCAGCCACATACACTATAATATCGATTTAGGGCTTTTAGCATCGGGACCAATCGCAGGTGATTATGTAAAAATATACGACTCTATTTGGGAACTCGAATGAAACTCACTGTAGGCGAACGCTATGAAATATGCGCTTAATCCCTTGGTAAGCTTATGGATGAGCTTATATTACAGCCTACCTCGCATCAGAAAATGGGCAAGAGAAAACAACATCACTCCTACGGTTAATGAGTCCTTTAATTTTCTGGCTAGACAAAGCTTTCGCAAAGAAGACTATGAGAGGTTCCGAAGAGTTCGACTTGATTACATTCTGTTCAAACGACATCGTTTTCAAGCAGTGCTTAGCGCATTGGAGTTTCCATTCCAGCGAGCCCTGAGAATCGCAGATGTCGACTTTCAAGCAGGAAAAAAAGTGTACTCTCTTTTGGATTTCCCCAGATTTCAAGGAGCTTCTTGGTCACACAATGATATAATTGTATATATGCCAAACGAGGGCGTGGCCGCCGTAATGAAACTCTCTGATAAGAAATTCGGCCCACTATGCGAGAGACTTAGCACAATTACGAAGGGCGTTGACCCTTTTGTTGGAACAACCTTTACCATAAGTCGAGCCAAGCTTAACCCGGTCTTTAATAGGATTCGATGTAGTTCTGAAACCTCTGTAGACGTGCTCTCTTTTCAACGTTTGGATTCTTTTTCCGATCTAATTAATGTTTGTAGACGTGGCTACAAAAGCCCAAGCTATATGGCTTCGGTAATCATGGGTAATGCGCCATTGGATTTGTCTCGATGCGTGATAGCAAGATACGAGAACTACTATTGCTTGATGGAGTTCTTCCAAAGTCAAGCTCGAATCAAATCAGCCGTTCGTGAAAGAGATTGGACTTACAACTTTGTATTTGACTTTCAAGGTGTCCCGTGTAAGGCTTGGATGTTTCGGGACTCTCTCTTTGATAGTTTGGCCATTCCTGAGAAGATCCCGAAGGACAGCAAGGTTGATGTGCTTGGATTTATCACATATGGAAGAACCTCACTTCAGGCATTTGGCACTCGGGTTCATTTATTGGCGTTGAATTCAGCTTCACGCGAGTCTTCTAGTGAAAAGTGCGAAGAAATCATTGAATCGAACCTACCAACTGTAAACGCTGTTGAGGATGAGCTGATCCGTTTAAGCCTCAAAAAAGAACGCAAGCTTTATTTTGGGAGAAAATGGCCCAAAGTTCCAGAGACCCCAAGCAAATTCAGACTTATCCGGATAAACGATCCTTTGTTTCTGGGAGACCTTGCAAGATCGCTTTCGGCTCTAAATGTTTCTGTTCAGGATTTGTTTGACTGGGATAATGGCGGTCAACAACTACTCCTACGCTGGTCCAGAGCTGGAAGAAGGTCGAGCAATACGATAGAAGAGTTGCGTAGCGCATTGAAATTCATCTTGGTTATGAGAACTGAAATCAAGATTCCTGAACATTTTCTGCGTGAGAAAGGGGGGACTTCCCACTAGCCATGTCAACTAACGAAATGAAAGAGTTGAAATTCATATCTGCAGGAGGTTGTTATGGGGTAGAAGCGTCATCGCATGTTCTCATTATTGATGGACACTGTCTTTTACTGGACGCAGGATATAGCGAAAAAAGCCCTCTTCGTCTCGAAGTGATAAAATCGCACAAGCCAGAAGCCGTTTTGATTACCCACGCTCATCTTGATCACGTTGGGTCGCTTCCTATAGTGCACAGAATTTTTCCCAGTATACCCATCTACATGACCCCTCCAACAAAAACTCTGGCCCACACGATTCTGTACGATGCAATGCATGTAGCATCTTTGAAGAAAATTAACCTCTACACTCAAGAAGAAATAGATGAAACTCTCAAACATGTTATAACCGTCGATTTTGACAAGGGCTTCGATTTCAAGAATCTTAGGATAATCTTCAAATGCGCTGGTCATGTTTTGGGTGCCGCGTACATACTCATCGAAGGTAGAAGCAAAGTACTATACACAGGAGATATCAGTTCGTCCGAGTTTCTCACAACGCCCGCCGCCTTTGTCCCCAGCACGAAAGAAATCGTTGATCTGTTAATAACTGAAAGTACTTATGGAGCATCGCAACTCCCTCTTAGAGAAAGCGAAGTCAAGAGTTTCTGTTCTGAGGTTACTAGAGTAATAGAACACGGGGGAAGAGTCCTCATACCTTCATTTGCTCTTGGTCGAGCACAAGAAGTTTTAACGATACTCCTGAAAGAGATGAAAGAGGGCCGTTTGCACCGTGTGCCTGTGATATTAGACGGCATGGCTAGGACCGTTGCAGAGCGTTATGATGAATACTCTGATTACTTAGCTGGAGAAGCATATCGTATGTCTCGAAGATCAAAATGGCTCCGCCCAGTGGGAGACTCTATCAATAGAGAGCGAATAGCCACTAGTAGTGAACCTTGTGTAATAATTGCTTCTTCTGGCATGTTAACAGGAGGTCCGAGCGTTGCTTACGCAAAAAAGATTCTTTTAGAGGAAAAATCCGCCATATTAATAGTCGGATATCTTGACGAAGAAGCGCCGGGAAAACAAATAATTGATTCTAAGCTAGGCCAACCGATAGAACTTACGTCAGAAGATGGCTCGAAAGAAACAGTGCCACGAAGATGTGAAGTTCGAGAATATAAGCTATCAGCACATAGCGATCAGAAAGCACTTGTCAAATTTGCAACATCGTATGAACCTTTGGCTGTCTTTCTAGTTCACGGTGAGACTAGAGCTAAGAATGCTCTTGCCAAGGCTATGCTGAAATCTGATCTCAGTCCTATTCTTATTCCAGAAAATGAGGAAGAAATCGATGTAGACAAACTGATTAGATCGTGGTTAGAAATCGAATTCGCCAAGACTCGAGGTTTTGAAGGAGAACCAAATGTAGCTTATGAGAAGTGCATTAAAGACCTATGGAATATGAAGAGTGTTCTTACTCTCGAAACTTTCAAGCAAGTTCTAACGGACTCCAGGTTACTAGTCCGTTGCGGCTCTTTGACAAAAGTGAAACAGACCATGTATGCCCTTTTTGCGCACAGTTTGAAAAATGCCCAAAAAGCTGAAGGCCTAGATTTTGAATTTCCTGCAATGGTTTTGACGAACGGAGCTATGTTCATAAGATCGCTTTTTGGCAAAAGATTTGAAAGAAGATTTCTTCGTGAATTTCAAAAAAGCATACCTTCCATGTTTAAGAATTTGGTTCTTTTTAAAGGACCAATACTCACGAGAAAAAGATTCGAAATTAGCATAGAATCTAAAGGTCAGCTTTTATCTTCAATAAAGAGTTTTGGAAAGCACTTTGCGGAACTTGGAATCCAAGCACCAGAGGTTTCAGACATCCAGAATCTATGTAAGGATTGTGTCAAAGATAGTGCCTCTGAAATAATGAAAAGTTATGAGCGAGTATTTACAGAACCACCGACAAGCGCTCCGTATACTCCTATTGAAATTCCGCCACCTAAAGAGGCTCTAGTAGTCCCGCCAGCTTCGAAAGAAGGTCAGACAAGAAGGGAAAAAGTACCTGCTCCAACCCTGAAGCATCGTCCAAAACGCACAAGAAAAGAGAAAACAAAACTTGCTCCCGTGACAATTCCAGAGGGTCTGATAGGCATTGGGGGGCGATACGAAGCCTCACCTAAAAAAGCAAGACCTGAAAGTGTCAAGCCTCTCTTGGAAGTACGTGAAACATTTCTAACCACAGAACCTACCTGTATATTCTGCGGTAGCACAAAATTGAGACTACTCAAAGTAGTTAGCATAGATTCAAAAACTCATAGAAAGGAGTACAGATGTGAAGATTGTCAGCTGGCCTTTGCCGTAAAATCTGTTAACGTCTGATCAATGGTGATTAGGTTTGACCAGGGAAATGCTCTTTGTTTCGAAACTACTTAACTGGCATGAAACGCAATCATTCAGCTTTCCTTGGAGAGATACAAAAGATCCTTTCAAGATCCTAGTTTCCGAACTACTTCTAAGAAAGACCACAAGAAATCAAGTAAGCCGTTTGTATGAGCCATTCTTCTCCATCTATCCAAATGTTGAAGCCCTTCTTAGTGCGGATAGAAACTCTCTAGAAGAAATGATAAGACCACTAGGAATGGAGCATATTCGTGCAGTTGCTCTTAAAGATTTGGCGGAAGCAATAATATCAAAACATCATGGAAGAGTGCCTAACCGAAGAGAGCAACTGCTCTCGCTTCCTCATGTCGGTCCATACATCGCCAATGCAGTACTATGTTTCGCGTTTGGGAAGGACGTGCCTCTGTTAGACACAAATTCCATCCGAGTAGTAAGTCGTGTCTTCACCTTCAAGTCGGTAAAAAAACGCGCACGCGAAGACTCGAGTCTGTGGAGGAAAGTTGAAGAGATGATACCTCGAGGCAAAGCTAGAAACTTCAACTTTGCGATACTCGATTTTGCCGCCTCCATATGCACTTCAAAGAATCCAAAATGTTTTATCTGTCCAATGCTCGTGATCTGCGACTATGGGAAGCTTTTTACCAAGCAACCAGAAACTGTAACTGAAGATAAACCAACGTAATATCGGAGCTCTGGCGGTGAGGGTGTGAAGATACTTTTCATTTGTGGTGGAAATACCTGCCGTAGTCCAATGGCCAAAACTATTCTGAAACAGATCTTAAAGCAACGAGGATTAGAAGGCAAAGTCTTTGTAGATTCTGTAGCCGGTGGGACACCTTCTGGTCCAAAGGCTACAAGGGAAGCAAGAGAAGTGATAAAACAATTGTATGGTGTGGATCTGCTTGTAGACCATAAGTCGAAATCGGTAAGTATCGTATCAGTGGACGATTTTGACCTTATTCTGACAATGGAAGAGCGCCAAAAGCTTGGCTTACCAAAGAATAAAACATACACACTTAAGGAGTATGCAAGAATTAGAGGTGACATTGACGACCCATTCGGTATGAGCTTTGAAGAATACAGAAGATGTTGCAACGAAATCAAAGAGTGTTTATATAAGGTAGTGGAAAGAGTACTTGGGCCCTCATCATAGCACTTATTCACGTTGACTCGAGAGTGAGTACTCGCTCAAGCACTAAAACCGGGTATTTCCTCTTATATTGGTCTAAACAGATTTGAAGATTTGCGATTAGAGATGTCTCTATCGCAAGTATGTTTCATATATGACATCGTGGTTGCATCTTCCTATGGGTGAAGGACTATCTTTATTTGCTTTACACGGCAATAATATTTAATATGCCGATATCGCCTAGACTTTCTGGCAAGCTTTATAAACGAATATTGAATCTTGCAAAATCAGCTAACGATTTCCTATTTTTCGGAACATATAGCCTGAGCATAGACAGAGGAATTCTCAACCAAATTGTGAAACAGAAACAAAGCAATCCAAACCTGCTTGTAGCTTGCTTGCTTCCACCTCCCACCGATTTTATTTTGTGGGATTTTACAGTAAGATGGCGTTTCCTACAAGCCTATGGCCTGACTGGTTCAAACCAAGTTGAACTTGCTCGTGCGGTCGCGGAGAACCCGCAACCTGCATACAAAATCCTTGAGGGTCTTTGGAGCCAATCCAGCGCAGTGGTATCACAGCGGCAAGTGACTTCGCACATTGAGAGAATAGGGCGCCTCTATCAAAATGGAATAATTTCGTTTTTAGAACCTAATATGCACGCAAAGTTTGTTGCTTCAGAATCCAACATATATGAAGGCTCTGGAAATCTTACTTTATATGGACTAAGCGTTAACGTCGAAGTATACAACTTCTACCCACGGACTTATAGAAAAGTGTATCAATATGCGGCAAGATCGTACGTCAACTTTCTCTACGATTACTTAACGAACTTCGTGGATTGGAAATACGGTTCACATTATTTGACGAGAGCAAATCAGCTTGGACAGCGGATCGAACAGATTGCAACTGCATTTGGCATAAAATTCAACCCTAAAGTATCGCAGGAGAAAATAAATGCTCTAACAAAATCAAGAGAGAAGATGGCAATCGCTAGATCTGAACTGTGGCAACTCCCCGGACACAAGTTGTTGCTAAATCTGGATTTCTCATTGAGTATGGCTGAACTGCAGATTCGCGAAGTGTTAGCTAGCCTTTGGAAACAAAGAGAAAAAGAGATCGAATCCGAACAAGCTGATAGTATCGAGAAAGATCTTGAGAAGATTATCTTAAGCCTGAAAAAAGTAGGTTATACGCTGAAAAATCCTGAAGAAGAGAAAACGGCATACTTGTCCGGGTATGAAAAGAAGTATCTTGAGAAAAATTTGGAAGAAGCCCAAAGATTCATAGAATACTTGGCAGATCATAAAGAAAATGAGCGCAAATCACGTGGATAATTCGAATCAAAATTTAACTGGGATTCACAAGTGGGCTTAATTTCCTAATCCATGGCATCGGTGCGGAGGTATGAAAGTCAAAATAAGAGATATTAGACCTCACATGGAAAATGTTGACGTAGTAGCAAGGGTAACACGAAAGTCTGTGCCGATAGAGATCAGAATGAAGAAGTACGCTTATGCGATTATTGAAGATTCAACAGGTCAGATTAAGCTGAATTTGTGGCGGGGGCAAGTCGATCAAGTAGAAGTGGGAGACCTGATCTTTGTTTCCAATGCTTTCGTGCATGTAAGAATGGGAGAAATGCAACTCAGCACATGGTCAGACATAAAAAAAGCAAGTCTTCAGGATTTTATTTAATTTTCATTTTACTTATATTTGGAGAGCTGAGTAGAGAATCGCTAAACTTGCATACCAAATTTCCAGCTTTTCTTGACAGTTGATCGTTATGGCTGGAACTCTGCTATACATCGCAGGTGTCCAGATTAACCTTGCAAATCCAGGTTGGACCGTGCCCATATGAGTAATCCGCCTTGTAAGTTGATGGAAATGGATAAATCACCTTTGCCGAGACATTTTTAAGTGAATATAGCAACGTACCGAACGCCTGCATTTTGGTTCCGAGTGGTGCTACGATGATATTTGAATCTTTATTTATTTCGTCTCTTTTCACGATGTAAGACAATGCCTTTGCGGTTTCGAATGGATCGATCGCTGGAGCAAAATATAAATGGTCTGTTGCTTTTGATTCCATCAGAAAACGCATATTCGCTTCGAGGCTTATTCTGTGCCATCCGGGTTGATATGAAGGAAAACCGTTCACGGCATAAGTAGTTTGTGGGCTAACAGCATGAAACACTTCCATCGACCTCTTTCCTTCGAAACCTAGAATGACAATTAGAGTATCTCTTGAATGGACGCATGAGCCAAAAAAACCTGGAATGGTTTCTACTCGGTCAAGTCCTTCTGTTAAGACAATATCGCCTGTATCAGGTTCTCTATCTTTATATCCTTCTGGTTCTGTATACACTACGTGAAATCTGGACATCCCAAACTTCTCTCGCAGAGTTTTAAAAAGAAGAAAGAAATATGGTTTAGTGAATACTGTTATGTCAACAACTACTCTTCGACCTGATAGATCAAAATTATTTCCCTCCAGATATTCTAAGAATCTCTTAATCCCTTCTGAAGGTAGGGAAACGCTCCCTGTGTCAAAAATGCAAACGTTCTGAGAGACTTGGTCCAAGATTTTTCTAATTTTATCAATGTTTTCTCCTTTCTTATTTCTTGGATCTGTTTCCTTATAGTTAAATATTATCGAGTCCCTGATTTCAATTCTTTTATCAAGGAAAATAGTGCTACTTCTTACACATCTTTCCTCAAAGCTTCCGCAGGATACAAAAACATCAAATTCCTTTAATGTTGTCAAAATTTCCTCTAGAGGGACAACAGACAAGTTCTCAATCAGCTTCATTCTTGTTCGCCTCTAGAACATCGATTAGCCTTCTCTGAACCCAAAAATCGTCTCTCCGCTTCCTTGCATTTTCCTTTATTATTGCTTTTCGCACTCGTTTCTTTTCAATTTCATTTCCTGTAATAAGAATGCAAATTTCAGAAGATTGTATGAACGTTCTGCCTCTGACCCTATATGAAATTTCAAAATAGGGTGCAAAGACTCTGTTTATTAAGAAATCTGCTTTTCTTGTCTCGCCATAACTCTTTGGATCCATAGGCGGTTTTTTCTGGATGTAAGAATGCCTTACTGTAGCATCAAAAACTTCTTTTGCTTTGCCTGTTACTCCCCAGTAATCCGTTTCGAAATGAGTCGGCTCCGGTTCCACTAAGTATCTGTCCTCATGGAGAGCCCTAAAGATCGTGCCAATCTGGTTTATAAAATCTTGAACATCAAGACCTAAGTTGCCGGATATCCGCGGTATATCATCGTATTGCAGTCGGGCGTGGTTTTTCGCCCCAATGTCTTGATAAGTAGCTTCTATGGTTTTTTCTAGAGATGGATTGTATCCATAATTGTAGGCGGTATTCAGTGCTTGGTTGCAGATTTCAATGGCGTTTCGAATTATGCCCGAGGATAAGTGTATGAAAACATCAATACCACAGTATTTTTTCTCATTTCGGTAATCACTGCAGAGTTGAAAGAGAAGATTTAACGCGTTCTTCTTATATAAATTAGCATAAACATCATTTTTTCCTCCCAGATATTCTTGCATCATCTTTTTGATCTCCTGAGGAGATACCCCTCTGTAGTATAGTAGCATGTTTAATTTCTCCACAATAGGATTTGCTGGATACCTGAGAAGTTCTATTATTGCGGAAATTTCTTCGCTTGTGTTCGATGATTGAAGATAATTTTTAAACTTCTGCCAATGCTTTTCTCGGCCTTTGACCAATTCTAAAGCTTCTTGCTCGATAGGCAGACTTGGAAATAGTTGCTCTATATCAGTTATGTTCAAGTTTCTGAAGAAGTCACTTTTCATTAGACGCTTATTCAATATGTTTTTGACGAGTTTACTATAATCGTCTTTCCGACCACTATGTGCAGAATTCATAGCGTCCGTGATATTGATGACTCTGAAATCGTGAGGCTCTTGAAGAACCTCGCTACTTTCTCCGACGGGCACTCTTTGGGGCATATACCTGGAACCAATTTTGAATATGACTGAAGTTTCGTCACTGCTTTTAATCAGTTCCCCTATACATCGTGTTTGGTAATCATTAAGATACTCTAACTCATCCAAAAGAACGAATAGATTTTTTCCCCTTAGAAAATCAAGATTTTTGAATATAAAATCCGGCAATTCGAAAAATATCCTCTTCGCAAGAACTACAGGAATGTAGAATTTTTTCTTAATTTCATCAATAGAGGAATAACTTTTCTTCTCCAGAATGACCTCATACAACGGGAGTAGTGTTTCTCTGACGAAATGAAGAATGCTATCAAAATTGCATTCAGCTTTTGCCTCAGGTTCCCTAATCTGCTTCAGGAAAAACTTTGTGATCTCCATTTCCTGTTCAAAGGAAATCAGTTCAGAGGATCTGAATATTGTTAATGCCTTGAATAGTTGCTCCGCAACTTTTATAGATAAGTATGGAATGAAAAGCTGAGAAAAATCTCCTTTAAACTGATCGTATTCTGTTGTCTTGAAACGCAAGTAAATTCCGAGGAAATTCCTAGTTTTCAAGAAATCTTTTATCTCATTTTGGCTCAGTTCTTCGGGTGATTTATTCTGATGAAGAGTATGCTTAATGAAATCTTTTAGTTGCATTTCCAAGCTGAGAAATTTCAACACCATGGTTTTTCCAGTTCCTCTTCCTCCTATAAGGAAGACAGGCCTGCTTCCAATGATATCTACGCCTGACACCTTTCTGATCAGCTTTTCAAGCGGCTCGTAATATTCGTACAAGTCGCCACCAAAATCTTCAGCCCTGACGACGTCAAATGGTCTCTTTTCATCAAACCTGTTCTTTATGTCCTTTTCCATAACATCATACTCCTATTCGAACCTTTCAAACAAAGGCCACCAACTGCCATCCTGCATCCGCTTCCAGATTACCGGCAAGCTGTCATTTGGAGTGTTATGGCAAAATGCAATAGCCAACTGCATATTGCCATAACCTAGGGGATGCTCTGGATAAAGCATTCTTCCTTTCTCTAGCATGACCTTTTCTGCTTCCACTCGCTCACTTGATTCCTTATAAATCTGTGAGACATTAGAGAAGCACTTGAATCTTTCATCAAGTTCCTCGCCTAAAATCACTTTCATCGGCGTATTTCTTTCAATTGCTTCTCTCCCTTCTTTACACCCAACTAGAGCAAGGTAAACAAACTTTAGGTGGGGGTTCTTCTTAGACACACTAGCAAGGCTTTTTCCGTTCTTCTCTTTTTGCCACTCTTTAGTAGCTTGATCTCCGCTACCAACGAAATCATCCAAAAGAAATATTATGTCTTTGTCGATCGTCTTCTCAGAATATTGCAATAGTTCGAATAGCTCCATATACACTAAGTCTCGTATTGTTTGTGACTGCTTGAAAGTATATACCATGGATTGCCCGCTTTTTCCTGCTTTACCATATCCTACAAAAACGCATCTACTTCTCAAGTATTCCTGAAACCACTTTTCAATGCTTGCTGGGGTCTCTTTTGCGAAAGTCTCATTTAACAAAGACAGCTTTACTCTGTTTGTTAAAATCAGATTCCACAGATATCTGATTTCATCCAGAGTATAGTAAAGAATATTATTTGCAAGCACCAATGCGAGGTGTATCTCTTTTTCATTTGAGAAATTGCGAAGCCATTTAAGAACATCATCAGAACTATTAAACTTTTTCCAGCAATTCTGATTTTTTTCCAATATTTGCTGAAAAATACTGTTCTTCTTATAGTCGGAACGAATTATGAGCTTTAGATATTCCATTGTTTAGCTCTCCAAGCGCTAACATTTAGTACTCTTATCTAAAATGGTGTACGCCGCGTATTTTTCTTTCTATGACATATTTGTCCTTTATGCTTTTGCTTCGGTACGTTCTCAAGACTTGGTCTAATTTTCCACATGACAGCTCGCCTTCTGGACAGTATCCGAGGCGGATACATGATGGACCTGCGTCTTGAAACAGAGATGGCGCAACCGTTTTGCAAATCTTAAGAATTCGGTTAGCTAATTCTCTTATCTCCCATTGAGCTCTAAGGCAGCAACGCATCGCAAAGAAGTGTCTGAGTTCACGTGCGTTCATAGTTACTGCTATCTTTGTTTGTGTAGCTATGGGTAGTACAAACCTCGAGTCTTCAGGCGGAACACCTTTTATCCGTAGTGTGTCGTAAACGGTTTTGCACTTAGTCATCGCATCATCAAATAGTTCAGCGAGCTCTTCGTGCTTTGCTATGGATTCAGGGCGTATAAAATATCCTTTGGATTTCGTCAAATCAACGTATCTCATGCTCTGCTGAGTATAAGATGCGATCCGATGTCTAACCAGTTGATGAGTTAAGCTTCTTGAGATACCTTCAACAAAGAAAGTGAAACAAGCGTGTTCTATAACAGATTCATGACCGTATCCCAAAACACGCCTGATGATCCCCTGGGCCTCTTCTAGCGAAACTTCTTTCATGCCTTTTCTGCGCCAAGAGACTAAAGCACATTTAGCGCAGGTTATCTCTGGATCCTTAGTAAATGAAACAAGGCTTACCTTCAATATCCTCCCCTAAATATCGTATAATAATCTATGACAGTTTATTAGAATTCTCTTCTGCCACCAATAGCTCTTCAGGGAAGAAGTTTTGCAAGTTCCTCACGCTCGCGGTTTCAGAAAGAATTTCTCGATAACAGCGCCCGATTTCGGATCTTCTTTTAAACATCGCACTAGTGTAAACTTGCCATAAGCACCTTCCACACAGTGCCACTCTACGCCTTTCTGTAACTCGTATTTTTCTGAGGCTTCTTTCCATTGCATGTTGGCAATATCGTCTACGCTGACACCTTCACTGTCAATCGTGAGACCGCCTTCTGGGCTTCTTTTGACTACTCTAATATAACCTACTGTTTTGAACCTGGAGCTCAATCCTCTTGCGATTATTGGATAGTATTTTATCCCATTAAGTAGATCTTTTTTATTGTCTTGCATTTTTATTCCTAATTTGAAATGGGCCGGTGAAGGAACTTGGATTCCTTGACCATTCTTTATTCTTTTTGTGTAGTGCAGACGAGCTGTCCGTTCTTCTGAACCGCTGATTTCGAACGCTCCACAGTTTTTGCATTCCACAATGTATTTAAAATCCTTCGTTCTTTCAACAACCGTTGCGAAACTTTTACACTTGGGGCACTCCACTGTTCTAGACATCTTCCTGCTCAAGTTTTTTCACTTCCGGGATGTCGCAGACAGTTTTGACGCTACGATGTTATGACGTCATGTCGTATAGAGCATTTAGGGTTATGACGTTAAAAACGTGGTCTAAGGGACACATTTCATGACGAAGAGAAGAACGACAATTTACGTTGACGAAGACGTGTGGAATAGATTTATGAAATATTTGGTCGAAAGACACGGCAAAACGCACGGCGGCGTCATTTCAGAGGAAATTGAAAGGGCGATTCTTCTTCTCATCAAGAAGTAGGAGAATTGAAAATCAAGGCTTGTCTTTCCACTTTCTTGACCAACTCAGCGCAAATCACTCTTTTCGTGACATATCGATGGACATTTTAGCATTCTAGACAAGAAGCATCAGCGCTAGAAACAATTCACTCTCCATCCAAACTGGTTAAGCAAGACTATTCCGCTAGCTCAAAGCTAAGACTTGTGCATTACTTCTTACAGTTCTTTTTCTTAGCATAAGTGAGTCGTAAAGAGTAATTTTCTATTGGTGCATCAATGTCCCTCAAGATGCGTTGCACAGAACGGGCTGTTCTCTTGATCATTGAAAGGAAAACTCGATTATCAGTCTTAAATTCCACTTTTAAAAGAGCATTTATATAATTTTCATAGGCTTTTATGTTCATCTTATGATAACTGCAAGCGTCTTCCTTCACTTTCTCAACTCTGGAAACAAGAACTCTAACAAGGTCAGGGTAGACTGCTACATCAGCATTTCTTGAGATGGCGTTCCACATTCCAGATTCCATAATACCACATAAGAGAGCGTGTTTATTCTCTAGCATGCGACTAGCCCCTAATACTGTTACGACCCCAAATCTTATCGTTTCAAGTTGAACTGGACTACTCTTTAGGAGAACCGAATTGACTAGAAAGTCGGTTGTAAGCCCGTAAACCATTTGGAAAAGTGTTTCGATATTTTTTCTTTCCATACCAAACTCGCTAGAAAGTTCTCGAGCATCCAATTTGTGAATATTCAAATTTCCAATACTGAGGGCATCTACACTCTCATCATCTGTTGCCCAAAAGAAACATGGCAAACCTTCAAGTGCATGTTTTACATGGCAAACTTCATGAAATGCTACATGTCTCAAAGCCCATTCTGGATACTTCATCAACTCTATAGCATATTCGATTGTAAACTTTTCTCTGGTAGTTTCACCAATCACCCATTTAGCCGGGCTTCTAAGCGTAGCGTTCTTTCTGAATTCAGTGTGCAGATCGATTCCAAAAAACCTCTTCGCCTCTTCAAGATACCATTCGAACCACGATGAAGATTTCTTCATTTTCTTCACCAATTATCTATTGCAATTTTATATAACTGTCAGATATGAAATTGCGAATTTAATGTCTTTTATGGCAAGCTATGCTCTGAGACTCTTCCTCAAACTCTTCAACGGTCGGCAGGTGGTCAATACAATAAAAAGCATCGCCAGAGATTTTCGATTCTTTCAAGTTAATGCAAGCATCCATGATATCATTTTATCTAGAGTCTGCATAACAAGGTTTTTCTTTACAAACAGCCTAATACTATGCCGAAGCAAGGTTGCTGACTTGCATGATTGCCCATAATTCCAGAATCAGTCTCGCATTAGACGACTTTGGGTTAAGAATAGAGTGCAGATTCTCATATCCGCACCATCCCTTAACAAGCTTATTTTTTGGATGTTTTGGCGAAAACGTCGTAACATACGGCGTTACACAGACCACCACATATACTGCAAACTAACAGCGTAGTAAACGCCTTCCACTGCTTTCACCCTCTATTTTTGTCCGTTTACTCTTAATTTCTGTCTGTTAAACCCTATTTTCTGCCACAAAAGCGTCACACATCTTCGTGGGACCGCCTTATCTACCCCCCCGGTCTGGTGGAAACTATGTAAATCTGAAAAACCAAAAAAATTTTGGTTCTTTTTTCCCGTTTAAGTCTGCTTAATTTGATGTTGTTCGTGTTTTTCTTGTTTACTTGTCTGTTTTTTCCTCTGTTTTTTGTTTTTGGTTCTTGTTTTTTGGGTGTATTTGTTTCTTGTTTTGTCTGTTTATTTTGTTATTGTTTTTCTTTTTGCGATTTTTTGACATAGTCCGCAAGTCCCCTTTTTAACTAAATCTTACCAACCCCTGTCACTTCAAAATATCTTGTCAAACGAATTCTGAACAAATGATCCACCTTAATCGAAGTGAAACTGTTGTGCAAGACTTTGAGGCGACGAAGCTGGCAGGGGGTCCAAAAGCCAGAACAAAAAGGCTATGGAAAGAACGGTTTCAAGCGTTCTTCCAAATAATCGGCTGAAAACGTGAACATTCAGTCCGCTCGGCCAAGATAGTGCCAGACTTGTTTGCCCCTATGCTTCGTAACGTGGTAAGCGTAAGGACCATGCGGACAGTGGCTACAATTGGGTTTGCAGCAGAACACCCACTTTACAACTATGCATCCATTCTTCTTTCGCGATTTTGTTTGGTTCTCTTTGGTTCTTGTCATATCCTATCACAAGTTTAATTAGACGCTCAACATACCATGAACCTGTCCCTTCTTAAAGCCTGTAATTTTTTCCAAGCCGGAGATGCTCAAACGCGACCCTGAGGGCCCTCAACCCATCAATCATTGCAGTATCCCCTACTGTACAGTACCTCCTACGCGCGCGCATTTCGGTTGGCGTTCTAGCATTTTTCTGGATACACCAAATTTCCCACTTTTATATACGGCAAGAAATTTACGAGCTGCGGGACCAATTGGAAAAAAGGAAAATAACTGAGTTTTTTCTTGGGGCAACTATTTTTGTAGCGGGTCCCTGCAGAAGTTTATAAGCACTTGCATACAAATATTATTGGCGTGTGTACCTGTCGCGCAATCGGAACAATGCGGTTTCGACGTTTCCCATCGTGGGAAACGGGTTTTTTGGGTTCAGCTTTGCTTCTGTGTTTTTTATTTCTTGTTTTCCCTTTCCCTACTTTTCGGCTTTCCCCATTCATTTTTGGTTTCCCGC
>Ga0315280_10004717_pt1 | contig 19884 bp, 11 predicted proteins | sample YL17G06_40_MG_FD_203697 | JGI IMG/M metagenome (GOLD analysis project Ga0315280, IMG submission 203697) | Sediment microbial communities from Yellowstone Lake, YNP, Wyoming, USA - YL17G06_40 | ecosystem: Environmental > Aquatic > Freshwater > Lake > Sediment | place: USA: Wyoming | collected... | reverse complement strand
CACGAACTACTGCGGCAAGTGCTCGGCATCGCTCGACACGCAAGGTCCGGCCGGCGAGGCCAGAACGAAGACCCTCGAGGTCCGCGACCTCGGGCTGAAGACGGGGACCATCCTCGCCGGACGCTATGAGATCATCGAGCCCCTGGGCCGCGGAGGCATGGGCAAGGTCTACAAAGCCCACGACCTAGAGGTCAACGAGGACGTCGCCCTCAAGGTGATCCGGCCGGAGATCGCCGACAACCCCCGCATCATCCAGCGTTTCCAGAACGAGCTCAAGCTGGCCCGGAAGATCTCGCACCGGAACGTCTGCCGTATGTTCGACCTGGGCAGGGACGGGGCCACGCAGTACATCACCATGGAGTTCATCCCGGGCGAGGATCTTAAAACGACGATCCGCCGGATCGGGCCGGTGACGGTCCGGAAGGCCGTCGACATCGGGAAGCAGATCTGTCAGGGGCTGTCGGAAGCGCACGGCCTCGGGATCATCCACCGGGACCTGAAGCCCAGCAACATCATCATCGACACCGAGGGCAACGTCCGGATCATGGACTTCGGCATCGCCCTGTCCCGGGAAACCGAGGGGATCACGGACCCGGGCACTGTCCCGGGGACGGTCGAGTACCTCGCGCCGGAACAGCTGAGTGGGAAGAGGCCGGACGCGTCGTCGGATATCTACTCGCTGGGCGTCATCCTCTACGAGATGGTGACCGGCCGGCTTCCCTTCCGCGGGGACTCGACCTACGGCGTGGCCGTGGAGCATCTCACGGGGACTCCCCGCGATCCCATGGAGTCCAATCCGGACGTCCCGGCCGCGCTCAGCCGGCTGATCCTGAAATGCCTGGCCCGGGACCCGGCCAAGAGGTTCCATCAGGCCTCGGAGGTCTGCGCCGAGCTCTCCCGCGTCGAGCAGCAGCTCCCCAGACACGTCGGGACATCGTTCTTGAGGCGTCCCCGGGAAGCGATCCGGTCCAGGCCGGCGGTCAAATGGATCCTGGCGGCAGGGCTGACGCTGGCCGTCGTCGCCGCCGTCTACTTCATCGGCCGCGGGGGTGGGTCGCCGCCCCCGCCCCCGCCGCCCGCGAATTCCCTCATCGTCCTCCCCTTCAGGAACCTGAGCTTGGTCGGCGAGGAAAAGGAATTGTGGCCGAAGGCCCTGTATCAGGTCATCCGCAGCCTCAACCAGTCCGCCGGGCTCCGGGTCGTTCCCTACGAGACCTGCATCCAATACAAAGATACCGTCCTCTCCGACGTCGAGGTCGCGAAAAAGCATGGCGTCACGTACATCCTCAAGGGATCCATGACGAGGAAGGACGGGAATGCCGTCCTCGAGGTCGAGCTCCGCCGGGCGCGGCCGGACGAGGTTCTCTTCTCCCAAGCTTATCCCTCCCCCTCGGAAAAGGACTTCATGCGCGCCCTGGACGATCTCGTCCCGACCGTGGCGCTGAAGCTCGGCGTCCAGATCGCTCCCGACCGGGTCAAGCCGCTGCCCACGGACCCGCAGGCCCGGACGTTTTACGACTACGGGCTGCGCCTCCAGGAGGACTATTTTTCGTCGAGTCGCCCGGCGGCGTTCGAACCGTGTATCAGCTACTTCAAGAAGGCGCTCGCCATCGAGCCACGCTCGGCCATCATCCTCTGGCAGTTGGGGATCACTTACGAGACCCGGTTCAACCGCGAGAAGGAGGCGGCCGACGAGAAGCTCATGTTAGATTACTGGCAGCAGGCTTATGAACAGGACCAGGGTCTGGCCGAGACCAACCTGGGAATGGGCTGGCTCCATTTCAACCGCGAGGACCACGCCAAGGCCTTCGGGTTCTTCAAGAGGGCCATGGAGCTCGACAGTAACAGCGCCGACGTCAATTTCCACGTCGGCGCGTTCTTGAGGAGCCTCGGCCTCTACGAACAGGCCCGGAAGCATTATTCGCGGGCCCTCGTCCTCAATCCCGTCCCCGGGGATTTCGCCGTCTGGCACCAGGTGCTGGCCGACTGCGACAGCCAGCTGGGGGACGTTAGGGAGGCGGCCGACCTTCTCAGGACGGCTATGGGCGTCTCCGCCGATGCCGGAGTGACGCTGCAATATGCCGTCTGCCTGATCCAGCTCGGGCAATTCGGGCCGGCAGCGGAAGCAATCGCGCTGGCCCAGACTCGGGGGGCCGAGCCCGCGAGGATTCGCCGTCATCAGGCCCTTCTGGCCTCGGCGGCCGGCCGGCGCGAGGAGGCCCTCGGGCTCGTGAAGGGCGAGAGCGTCACGGCCAATCAGATCGTAATCGATGTCCAGGCCCTGCTGGGCCTCAAAGACCGCGCCCTCCAGGGGATCCAGAGCACGCTCGGAGAGAAAGGTTTCCAGAAATATCGCTGGTACCCCTACAACTACTTGGCGCTCAAGAACAACCCCTTCTTCGACGGCCTGCGCGGCGATACGGAGTTCACGTCGATCCTGGAGAAAGAGAAGGCGGTATTCGAGGATCGGCTGAGGAAGTTCGGCGCTCTCTGAAAAAGCGCCGGGGCGCGGCCGGCCTCTGCAGCCCGGGGGCGCCCCGTATGGATAGATATCGAACCTTTGAAGGGGGGAACACATGAAAGTCCGGATCCGGATCTTTGGGGTCGCGTGCGTTTTCTTGACGCTTTTCGGGGTTCAGAGTTTTTGGGGGCAAGCGCCTCTGAGGCCGTGTCCCAATGTTTCGCTCGTGATGTGGGAGCCGGACGTTTCACGGTGGTCACAGCCGAGCCGGGACCAGGTCTTGATGACGATCGAAAGATTGCAGCAAGCGATCGACAGGATTCCTCCGAGGGGCCCGCTCACCCCGGCGATCATCCGCCAGATTGTCGACGTTTACGGGGCCAACGGAAACCTCACGGGGCATGACGGGCTGACCTACAAAGGCGACCAGGCGGCCAAGAACAAGATCGCCGACTACCTCAGGGCGAACATGGGCGCGATCAGCGATTTCAGCATCGAGATCAAGGCGGTTTACGCGAAGGAATTCACTTCCGCCTTCAAGAACGTCAAGAACCCCAATGATAACGATGTCGTCCACAGCCTCTATTTCATCTTCTCAAATTCCTTCTTGCTGAACGGGCACTTGGTCGACCCTCCCGGGTCCACGAACTGCCCGCACATCCGCATTTGCGAATGCGACCGTAGCAGGTGATACGGACGGGGTCCGTTTGACAAAGACAACGGGCAGGGCTTGAGGGCCCGCCGCGGGAAGAACTTCGAGGCGGCAAGAAGAGAGCCGGTCACCCCTTCGCCGGGTAGCCCACCGTTTGGGCGAAGAGCACCCGTTGCTCGGCGCGCAGCCCGAACTCCTTGGCCGTGTGTTCCTTATCACAGTTGTGGAACCAGGCCGCCAGGCCCTCGGCGGCGGCGAAGAGGTAGACGTTCTGGGCGATGAAGCCCGTGTCCGTGTAATAGTAGGACTTCTGGACTTCCGGGTTCCCGATCGACGGGTCTGGCTGGCCCTTTCCCACGACGTATCGCGTGAGGTCGACGACGTAGAAGATGTTCACGGGGGCCCTCCCCGCGGCGGCCCGCCCGGCCCTGGCCCGGAAATCGCCCGCCGCGACCGGGGCCAAGCGGTGGGGCACCGCTTCGTAGAGATAAACCCCCTTCTCCAGACAGACATAAAGGTCGATCTCCTGGGAGTTGCTGGCCGAAGGAGCCGTCCTCCCCGGCTTACCCATGAGTCCCATCGTGCCCCGGTTCACCCCAAACGCCGCCCACAGGAGATTCGAAAGCGTTTGGAGCGGCAGCGGCTCCGGGCCGATCTCGCGAGTCGTTTTCCTGGCCTTGAGGGCCGCCCGCACGGGCTTCCCGCCGTCCGTCTCGGGTTTCGGCAGGACGATCGGAGGCAACTCCTCCGCGTCCCCCGAACCCGGGAGGCCCAGGGCGGCCAACGCCGGAAGCGCGGCCACGCCCTTGACAAAGGTCCTGCGTTTCATTCTCCCCTCCTTGCACTGAAGCAGTGCTATGATCCGACCTTCCGCCTCGCCCCGTTCACGCGGCCGGCGAACCCACCGCGGCCTGACCGCCCTTCTTTCTCCCCCACCGCTTCCGGAGGTTATCGAAGGCGACGTAGATGACCGGCGTGACGTAGAGCGTGACGAGCTGCGAGAAAAGCAGCCCGCCCACGACAGTAAGCCCCAGCGGCCGCCGCGATTCGGCCCCGGCGCCGAAACCGATGGCGATTGGCAGCGTCCCCAGCAGGGCGGCCATCGTGGTCATCATGATCGGCCGGAACCGGATGAGACAGGCCTCGAAGATGGCGTCCTCGGCCTTCTTGCCCTCGCCGCGTTCGGCGGCCAGGGCGAAGTCGACCATCATGATGCCGTTCTTTTTAACCAACCCGACCAGCATGATAACGCCGACAAAGGCGTAGATGCTGAGCTCGGTCCGGAAGAGAAAGAGCGTTACCAAGGCTCCGAACCCGGCGAACGGCAGGGCGGAGAGAATGGTCAGCGGATGCACGAAGCTCTCGTAGAGAATTCCCAGGATTATATAGATGACGACGATCGTCATCAGGAGAAGGAAGCCCAGCCCGCTCATCGAGGACTGGAAGGCCTGGGCCGAGCCCTGGAACGACGTGCTGACCGAGGTCGGCAGCGCCTGCCTCGCCTCGCGCGTGATCTCGGCCACGGCGGGCCCCAGGGAGACGCCCGGCTTGAGGTTGAAGGAGATCGTGACGGCCGGGATCTGGCCCTGGTGGTTGACGGTCAGGGGGCCGACCGTCGGGACCAGGCGCGCCACGGAATCGAGGGGTACGAGCCGCCCTGCCGACGACTGGACGTAGAGCTTGGAAAGCTGGGAGGGGTCGTTCTGGTACTGGGGCTCGAGCTCCATGATGACGTAGTACTGGTTCGTGGCCGCGTAGATCGTCGAAACCTGGCGGGTGCCGTAACTGTAATAAAGGGCATTCTCGATCTGGAAGGGTGAGACCCCCATGGCCAGAGCCTTGTCCCGGACGATCTCGACCGTGACCTCGGGGTTCTGGAGTTGCATGTCGCTTGTCACGTCCTGGAGCAGCGGCATAGCGCGCATCCGGGACTCGAATTGGGCGGCGCTGCTGTAGAGCGTGTCGACCTCTGGGCTCTGGAGGGTGAACTGATAGAGGCTCTTCGTGAAGCGCCCGCCGACCGCGATGGGCGGCGGATTCTGGAGAAAGGTATTGATGCCGGTGATGCCTGAAAGCTTCGGTCGAAGGCTCTCGACGACCGCGTCCGCCTTGAGCGGCCGCTCGCCGCGCGGCTTCAGGCGGATGAACATCCGGCCCGCATTGCTGGCCCCGATGCCGCCGATGGACGAGGCGAAGGACTCGACGTTCGGGTCCTCCTGGACGATCTTCGCCACAGCGGCCTGATGCTCCGTCATCGCCTGGAAGGAGATGCCCTGGGCGGCCTCCGTGACCCCGATGAGAAAGCCCGAATCTTCGCTCGGGATGAAGCCCTTCGGAATTTTCATGAAGAGGATGACGGTCAGGATGAGAATGACCGCGGAGAAAGCCAGCGTCGCGCGCCGGCGCCTCAATACCCAGGCCAGCGTCACCCGGTAGAAATTGAGCGCGGCCTGGATGATTTTTTCGGCCGCGATATACAGGGCCCCGTGTTTTTCACGGCCGGGCGCACGGAGAATCCGGTTGGCCATGGCGGGGGTCAGGGTCAGGGAGACGAACCCGGAAAAAAGGACCGCGGCGGCGATGGTGACGGCGAACTCGTGGAAGAGGCGCCCGAGGATGCCGCCCATGAAGAGGATCGGGATGAAGACCGCGGCTAGCGACAGGGTCATGGAGACGATCGTGAACCCGATCTCCTTCGAACCCTTGAGCGTCGCCTCGAGGGCCGACTGGCCCATCTCCTGGTGTCGGACGATATTCTCCAGCATGACGATGGCGTCGTCGACCAGGAAGCCGATCGACAGGGTCAGGGCCATAAGGGACAGGTTGTCGAGGCTGTAGCCGAAAAGCTGCATGACGGCGAACGTGCCGATGATCGAGAACGGCAGGGCCAGGCTGGGGATGATCGTCGCCCGGATGCTCCTCAGGAAGAAGAAGATGACGAAGACGACGAGGATTAGGGCGATAATCAGGGTGGTTTTAACGTCGTTAACCGAGGCCTGGATGGACTCGGACCTGTCGAAGAGGACCTGGAAGTCGACGGATGCCGGGAGCTGGGAGCGGAACAGGGGCAGGAGTTTCTTGACAGCGTCGGCCACGGCGACCGTGTTCGTCCCCGGTTGGCGCTGGATGGCGAGCATGACCGCCCGTTCGTGCGACTTATCCTTGTAGGCCCAAGCCGCGACCTTGTCATTCTGGACGCTGTCGATGACACGGCCCAGGTCTTTCAGCCGGACCGGCGATCCATTCCGATAGGTCACGATAAGCTCGCGATATTCGGCGGCGGTGCTGAGCTGGCCGGTAGACTGGACTGTGAAAGCCTGTTTGGGACCGTAGAGCGTCCCCGTCGGCAGGTTCACGTTTCCCGCCTGGACGGCCTGGCTGACTTGGTCGAGGCCGATGCCCCGCGAGGCCAGGGCGTCGGGGTCGAGCTGGATCCGGACAGCGTAGGTCTGCGAGCCGTAGACGGCGACCTGGGCGACACCGGGGACCATCGAGATCCGCTGGGCGATCATTGTCTCGGCGTACTCGTCGACCGTCGAGAGAGGCAGGGCCTCAGACTTGAGGAGCATGAAGAGGATCGGCGTATTGGCCGGGTTGACCTTCTGGTAATACGGCGGCATGGGCATGTTCTGGGGAAGATAGCGCGAGGCGAAGGTCATCATTTCCTGGACGTCCTGAGCCGCTGCATCCAAGTTGCGGCTCAGGGCGAACTGAAGCGTGATCATGGTCAGGCCTAGCTGATTGGTCGAGGTCATGGAGTCCAGGCCTTGGATCGTCGAGAACTGCTTCTCGAGAGGTGTCGCGACCGTCGCAGCCATGGTCTCGGGACTCGCCCCGGGCAGGCCGGCGATGACCAGGATGGTCGGAAAATCGACGTTGGGGAGGTCGCTGACGGGGAGGAGCCGATAGCCCAGGATCCCGAAGATGAGGAGCGCCGACATCAGCAGCGTCGTCATCACGGGACGGCGGACGAAGGTTTCCGAAAAATTCATGACGCCTTCCCTCCTAGCGGCCTGCCTTGATCTCGACCCGCGCCCCGGGGGCGAGGCGGAGCTGCCCGTCCGTCACCACGCGCTCCCCGGGCTTCAGGCCTTCGGCGATAATGGATTCCTCGCCGTAGACCCGGCCGACCTTGACCGGCCTCATTTCGGCGGTCATGTCGTCCTTCACGACGTAGACGTACTGGCCCGCCTGCCCGTTCTGGACGGCCTGGGAGGGGACGACGACCGCGGCCTTGTCCGTGGTCAGGGTCAGGCGGACATTCAGGAACTGCCCCGGCCAGAGGGCCCCGTCCCGGTTGTCGAAGGTCGCCTTGAGCATGATCGTTCCCGTTGTCTGGTCGATGGCGTTGTCGATGAAAGTCAAGACTCCCGAGACGGACTGCTGTCCGTTCGCGGCCGGGGTGGCCACCGTCTTCAACGGCTCCCTGACATTGAACTCCTTGATCCGGGGCAGGTACTGTTCAGGGACCGAGAACGCGACATAGATGGGTGTCGTCTGGTAAATCACGACGGCCGGACCGACGTCATTCGCCTTGATGATGTTGCCCGCGTCGATCATGAGACTTCCGGTCCGGCCGCCGATCGGCGACCGGACGGTCGTGTATTCGAGCTGGAGCCGGGCGTTGGCCACGGCGGCCTCGTCGGCCTTGATGGCCGCGGCCTGGACGTCCCGATTGGCGACGGCCGTGTCGTACTGCTGTTTGGTCACGTAATCCTTCTGGACGAGGTCGGCGTAGCGGGTGACGTCAGCCTGGGCGTTGCGGAGCAGGGCCCGGTCCTTTTCAAGCATCGACTCGGCCTGCTTGAGCGCGATCTCGAAGGGGCGAGGGTCGATCGTGAAGAGGAGTTCTCCCTTCCTGACGGACTGGCCTTCCTTGAAATTGACACCCAGGACTTCCCCGGTGACCTGGGCCTTGACGGCGACGGTCGAAAGGGCTTCGACGCGGCCGACGGCGTTGACGTCGAGAGGCACGTCCTTTTCGAGGGCCGGAGCGACGCTCACGGGGCTTCCGGGCAGGGCCCTGCCCGGGCCCTTCCCCTTTGAGGACGAGCAGGCCGCTGTGGTGACGAGCGCGGCTGCGATGGTGATGACGACAAGCTTAGCGAGGAGCGTCTTCATGGCCTGTGATCTCCTTTTTCAGAACCTGAGGGAAGGGGGGATTTGCCCGGTAGCGACGGAGGCTCCAGGGCCCCGGTATCGTGAGTGAACTGGACCAGGGCCAGGAACCAGTCGGACTTCGCCTGCACGAGCTCCACGCGGGCGTTCTCCAGGACGGATTCGGCGGCCAGCAGGTCGAGGATGCTGCCGACGCCTTCCTTGTAGCGTCCGAGGGCCACGTCATAGGAGGCCTGGGCGCTTTCGTGGAGATCCCCGGCCGTCCGGATCTTCTGCTCCGCGGTCTTGAGCCCGTAATAGCTCGTCCAGACCTGGAGGTCGATGCCGCGGGCAAGCTCGGCCGCCTGGTCCTTCGCCGCCTCGGCCTGGGCCTTGGCCGCCAGCACGGCGTACTGTTGCAGGCCGAAAAGGAAGGGCAGGTTGACCGAGACCGAGATCGAATAGAACGGGTTCGAAACCGGGTTGCCCTGGTAATAGATCCGTCCGATGTTGCCGGAGAGGGTGAAGGCCGGGAAGAACGTCGAACGGGCTTTCCGGACGCCGGCCTCGGCCTGGGAGACCAGGGCTTGCGCGGCCGCCAGGTCGGGCCGCCTGGCCTCGGCCTCCTTGATGCAGAGGTCCACCTGCTTGGTCACGGCCTCGAGCGGGATCGTCTCCGGCAGACGGTCGGAAACGTCGAAGGCGGCGTTGGCCGGGAGGCCCATCGCGTTGGACAGGGCCCCGTGGAGGGTCTGGATGAGCCCGCGGGTCGTCACGATCTGAAGGTCGATCGTCGACAGCGCGGTCTTCGCCTGGAGGACGTCGGCGATGGTGGCCACTCCGGCCCGGTGACGGTCGTTCGCGGCGTCGTAATTGGCCTGGGCGCCTTTCCGGTTCGTCTCCTGGGCTTCGAGGAGGGCCTGGGCCGAGAGGTACTGGTAATAGACGCTCTCGATCTCGAGGACGACGTTCTGGTATACGGCGTTCTGCGTCCAGTTAGCCGCCTCCAGGGCCCGCCGCGCCGACTCGATGTCGGCTTCCCGCCTTCCGAAATCGAAGAGCAAAAGGCTCAGGCTGGCGGTCGGGGTCAGGGTCGACTGGTCGATGATGAACCGGCCGCCCGCGAAAACGGCCTTCTGCTTGGTACCCGGAAGCGACCCGTTGAGCTGGGGAAGGTACGCACCGAGCGACAGGCTCACGCCCGCCGAGGCGGCGCGCGCCGCATTCCAGGCGGCCCGCGTCTGGGGGTTGTTGGCCAGTCCCACGCCCACGATGTCGCCGAGTGTCCAAGCCCGCCCCGGGGTCCGCAGGTCGTCCGGGATGTCCGGGGTGGGCGGCGGCGCCGGCGGCTTGGCCGCCCGCAAGGGCGGAACCCAGGGCTGCGCGGGAGACTCCGCCGTCCGATTCGTGATACTGTTCATCGACGCACAGCCGGCCGTCATCCCCAAAGCCAGGACGGCCGCTGCGGCTTTGAAAAAGAACCCTTGCCGAGTCCGCCGGACCTGGTCCGGACAGCGTGAACTCCGGGGTTCAGGGCTCGCGGTCATGGTGAACCTCCGTCTCCTAAGCGCAAAACAGGAATCCGAAAACCCTTCCGCAGGCCTCAGAGCGGCACTCTGCGGGCGGACTTAACCCGTCTATTATGGCAGGGAGAGGGTCACGATTCAATACGCACTTGATGTCCTTTGAACTCGCGCCCGGGCAGTAGTATAATAGCGCTCAAGGGGTGCCTAGGGAACGGCGATGGCCAAGTTGTTCGTTTCGCCGAAAGAGGGCGCCTCCTATTCTTTTCCCCTGTCCGCTGCTCGGATCACGATCGGCCGCTCAAAAGCCAACGACCTCGTCCTCGACGACATGTGCTGTTCGGGCCGGCACGCCGCGATCGTCCCGACCGCCGCCGGCTATGCCGTCCAGGACCTGAACTCCAAGAACCGCACGATGGTCAACGACGAGCAGGTCTTCCAAAGGACCGACCTCCGGCATGGCGACGAGATCAAGATCGGGGACACGATCCTGCACGTCGATCTCTCCTTCCCGGAAGAGGGCCCCGCCGACACGGACACGGTCACGCCCCAATCCGGGACTGTCATCAGTGTCCCCAAGATCCTGGCCCCTCCCCCGCTCGGGCCCTCAGGCCGCCCCCTGAGCGCTCATGATCGCCCCGCCGAGGAGCGGGAATTCGCGAACATCATCGACCAGGTCAACAAGGCCCTCATCTACAGCGAGCTGAACCTCGACAAATATCTCGACCGGATCATGACCCTCATCGCCGAGCGCATCCCCATGGACCGAGGCATCCTCATGCTCAAGAATGACGCCTCGGGGCAGCTCGGGGTCCGCATCACGAAGCTTTCCCGACACCGACGGGAGGCGGCCGCCTTGCCGATGAGCCGGAGCGTCGTCCGGACAGCCTTCGACGAGAACTCGGCCGTCCTCATCCCTGACACGCAATCGCAACCGCCCTACAAGAACGCCGACAGCGTCATCAAGGCCCATATCCACTCCGCGATGTGCGTCCCGCTCTATGACCACAAAGGCATCGCGGGCGTCATTTATGCCGACAGGATATCCGTCCGGAATCCGTTTAGTCCTTCGGATCTGAGACTTTTGACCTTTCTGGCCAGCCTAGCGGCCGGCAAGATCAGGGAGGACGGGCAACAGCGGGAGATCGAGGCGAACCGACAAGTCTTAGTACAACTCGACCAGGCCAGGCGCTATCAGCGGATCCTCCTCCCGAAAAACGACCCGGACTTTCCGCCCTTCGAGATCAGCGGACGGGAAGTGACCAGCCCCACGGTCGGGGGGGATTATTTTGATTATATCTCCCTCGGGCCCTCCCGTCTGGGGATCGTCATCGCCGATGTCTCGGGAACCGGCATCGGCGCCTCTCTCATCATGTCCCTGTTGAACGGCTCCCTGCAGGCCGAGGCGCAGACGGCGAAAAGCCTCGAAGAATTGTCGGTCAGGCTAAGTGAGATCATCTACAGCAAGACCGAGTCCGCGAGCTTCGTCTCCTTCTTCATGGGCATCGTCGACCGGGACACGGGGGCCATGAACTATGTCAACGCCGGGCATAATTATCCTCTCCTCATGGACCCCGCGGGACACATCCGGCCGCTCGCCAGCACGGGCATGTGCCTGGGAATGTTGCCCTGCGAGACATTCGAAACGAGCACCGTCACGATCGGACCGGGCGACCTCCTTTGCCTGTTCACGGACGGGATCATCGAGCGGAGGGACCGGAACCGCGAGGAATTCGGGGAAACAAGGCTAGTCGAAACCCTCCGGACTTCGTCCCGGCTCGCCGCCCACCAGGTTCTGGACAAGGTCTATGAGACGGTCGAGGCGTTCTCTCCGGGCACCGAGCCAGAAGACGACATGACGCTCGTCATCCTGAAAAGGAAGGCTGAGTAGAGAAGGGTCCTGAATGAAGAGGGAACGAGCGGAGAGGACGCTGCGCCGCGCGCTCCATATCAGGGCGGGCGAAGGCAGGGCTCCTATCCTGCTCTTCTGCTACTTCTTCCTCCTGGCCGCTCCTCTCACCATGATCAAGTCCCTCCGCACCGCCGATTTCCTGGCGAAAAGGGGCGTCGGCGCGCTCCCCATCGCCTATATCGGAGCGGCGGTCGTGACCGGCCTGGTCGTCTTTTTTTACGCCCGGGTCCAGCTCCGCACGTCCCTTCATGCCGTGATCTCCGGAAGCCTCGTTTTCTTCGCCGTTTCCGGACTCCTGTTGGATTGGGCCCTCCGGACGAGAGCCGGCGCCCTGAGCCCCGTCCTGCCCTACGGCTATTGGATCTGGGCAAGCCTTCTCATCGTCGCCCTGATGACGCATTTCTGGATGACGGTGAACGATATGTTCACTCCCCGGGAGGCCAGGCGGCTGATAGGGTTCCTCACGACCGGCGGCGTCCTGGGCAGCGCCCTAGGCGGCCTGCTGGTGGGATTTCTCAGCCGGACGGCCCTGGCGGGTGGGCTGCTACCTCTAGCCTGCTTCATGCTACTCGCCTGCGTCCTCGTCGTCCGGGGCCTTTTCAACACCGCCCACGAAAGCCCGGCGCCGGCCGGAGACGACGACGGGGGAATGCGGAAGGCCGGCTTCCTGGCCAGCTTCGACGCCGTCCGCAGGAACAAGTTTCTGTCCCTCGTCGCCGGGCTCGTGGCCGTCAGTGTTATTGTCTCGACATGCATCGAATTCCAGTTCCTCTCGGCCGCCAATGGCCACTTCATTAACGATCGCAATGCCCTGCAGGCGTTCTTCGGGTTCTTCGACCCGGCCTTGACCCTGGTCACGCTTTTTCTCAACATCATCATCGGAGGTTTTCTCCTGAAGAACCTGGACGCGGCGCGGGCGCTGTTGCTCACGCCGGGCGCGCTTCTCGCCGGCTCGCTGGCCGTCCTCTGCCTCCCCTTCGGTCTCTTCCCCGGGATCCTCATTAAGGGCACGGATGAAAGCATGGCCTTCGCCGTGAATTCGTCGGTCCGGGAGATCCTTTATATACCGGTCTCCGCCTCCCTTCGGCATAAGGCCAAGCCCTTCATCGAGATGTTCATCAGCCAGATCGCCAAGGTCATCGGGGCCCTCGTTATTCTCGTTTTCGCCCTGGCGCTCAACAAGCGGATCGAAGGCTTCACGCCTTTTTTTGACCCGATGCTAGCGCGCGACCTGAGCTGGGTCGTCATCGCCTTCCTCCTCCTGTGGGCCGTGCTGAGCCTCAAGGCCGGCCAGGGATATCTCGCCGCCCTCCGGGGGAACATCCATCCGCTCTGGGACCGGGCCGAGAAGGAGCTTGCGGAGAAGCTCGACGTCGGGCGGGCCAAGCTGGTCTTCGACACGATCGACAGCCGCAACTATAGCTCGCTCCTCTACGCCCTCCATCTTTTCGACCTTCTCGCGCAGGATAAGCTCACCCCGGACGTCAGGAACATTCTTGCGGAGAAGGCCGGGGAAGTCCGGGCCGCGGCGATCGCCGACCGGTTCGAGGCCGAGGGGACGGCCCAGCTCTCCGCCGTCCTCGACGATCTTCCGCCGGAAGATGTACTGACCGAGATCCCCATCATCATGTCTTCCGCCGAGTACCAGCAGGTCATGGAAGCTTATTTCGAAAAAGTCCGGGTCGAAAGCCCCGGCGCGGAGGTCCAAAGAATGGAACTGGCCAAGGGGATCGGCCTGATGAGCCCCGATTCTCCCCTGGCTTCCCGGCTCCCGGAGCTTATCGACGACGGCTCCTCGAGGGTCGCCTGCCTGGCGCTGAAGAGCGCGGCCCGGCTCAAGCGGGAGGACGCGCTCCCGGCGATCATCCGCAGGCTGGGGAACGCCCTGACTGTTGAAGACGCCGCCGAAGCCCTGCAGGAATACGGCGACCGGGCTGCCGCGGCGCTCGATGAAACCCTGCGGGACGGGACCCGTGACCCGGCCTTGAGAAGGGCCGCTGTCGACGTCTTGGGCAGGATCGGGACGCGGACGGCCGGCCTGGCCCTGGCCGGCGCACTGGAGCACGGGCCCGGAGACCTGGACCCGGCGGTCATCGACGCCCTGGACCGGTTCCGGTCGGAGCACGAGGAGATCCCCGTGCCGCACGACGTGGTCGGCCGGAAAACCCTGGACCTGATCAGAGCTTATTGCCGGACGTACATCGACCTCCAGGGTCTGGGGCACGGGGCGGATGCCGAGGCCCTCCGGCACGGCCTGGCCGGCAACCTCCATGCGACCTTGGCGGACATCTTCAAGCTGCTCGGCCTGTCCTATTCCCAGAAGGACATCCGGACGGCCTACCAGAACATCAGCACGGGCCGCCGGCACGCTGTCGGCCACGCCCTCGAATGGCTCGACAACACCCTCAAGAAGGACGTCAAGGAGGTCCTCCTCCCCATTGTCGAGGACCTCGACCCCGAGGAGAAGACAAGAAGGATCGAGAAGGTCCTGAGGATCCTCAGCCAGCGCTAGGCCGGGCCGCCGCCTCCAGCGCCTTCATGACCCGTTCTTTCGTCATCGGCAGCTGGAAAAGGCGCGCGCCCGTGGCGTCGAACACGGCGTTGGCCAGCACAGCGCCCATGTTGATAATGGCCGGCTCGCCGCCGCCGGAGGCCGGCAGGGCGTTGTTCTCGACGATCACCGTTTCGATCTTCGGCAGCCAGGAGAACCGGGGGATCTCGTAGGTATCATAGTTGAGGTCGAGGATCTCGCCGGCCTTGAAATGGACCTCCTCCGCTAGGGCGTAGCCCAGGCCCATAGTGATGCAGCCCTCGACCTGGATGGACGCACCCTCGGGATTGACACACTGGCCCATGTCCTGGGCACAGACGACCCGCTCGACCTTGATCTCTCCGGTACCCTTGCCGACCTTGACCTCGGCGATCGTCGCGACATAGGTCCCGCTGTAATCCGCGCAGACCAGGCCCAGACCCCGCCCGCTCGGCGATACTGCCGGCGTCCAGCCGAACTTGTCGGCCGCCGCCCGCAGGACCCGTTTCATCCGTTCGTCGGCCAGGTTCCGCAGCCGGAACTCGAGCGGGTCGGCCTTGGCCTTCGAGGCCATGATGTCGATCTGGCACTCGCGGGCGAAGGTGTTGGTGTTGGAGCCCGGTGCCCGCCAGGCCCCGACGGCGAAGGGATGGGCGGCCGCGGCGCCGCCGCCTCCCCCGCCCCACTCCCCTGCGCCGTAGGTCCGGTGGTGGGGGATGTCGTAGAACTGGGCCGCGCTCCTCGTTCCGGCGAAATAGACGGCGTAGTCCCAGAGGACGATCTTCCCCGCCGCGTCGATCCCCGACTTGATCTTGACCACGGCCGCCGGCCGGAACGTGTCATTGAAGAACTCGTCTGCCCGAGTCCAGGCGAGTTGGACGGGTTTCCCCACGAGCTTGGCCAGGCGGGCGGCCTGGACGGCTTGGAGGTTGAACGTCTTGCCGCCGAACCCGCCGCCGACAAAGGGGGAGATGACATGGACGGTCGCGGGCGGCAGTCCGAGCTCGCGCGCGACCTCATCCTTGACCCGGAACGGGGCCTGGCTCGAGGGCCAGACCGTGGCCTTGTCCCCGTCGATCTTGACCAGGGCCGTGTGCGTTTCCATGGCCGAGTGGGCGACGTAGCTGTTGAGATAGGTCTCGTCAAAAACCGTCCCGGAGAGCGCTTCGCCCTTCTTGAGGTCCCCGCCCTGGGCGACGATCTCCCCCTGAGGCGCGGACTTGAGCAGGTGGTCGTAGATGTTCTTGTCGTCGAGCGTCGACGGCGACGGCTCGTACTCGGCCTTGATCAGCGAAAGCGCCTTTTCGGCGACATCGGGGAGCTCGTGGAGCGCGGCCACGAACTCGCCGTCCCGGATGACCTTGACCCCCGCCACTTTCTCCGCCTCGGACGCATCGAGGTTCTTGAGCTTTGCGCCGTGGGCGGGCGGCCGCAGGACCTTCGCGTAGAGCATCCCGGGAACGCGGATGTCGCCGGCGAACTTCGCTTTCCCCGTGACCTTGTCCCGGGCGTCGCGATGGAGGACTGGCGTGCCTTGGACTTTCCATTCCTTGACGGGTTTCGGCGACGGTTTCGGCGTGACGTGCCGCTCGATCTTCTTCCCGGCGGCGAGCTCGCCGTAGGTCGCCTTGTTCCGGGGATCGGACCTCTCGTAGACGACTCCATCCTTGACCGCGAGCTTGTCGGCCGGGACCTTGAGCTTCGCGGAGGCGAGCTCGATCAGGACGGCCCGTGCCTCGGCCGCGGCCGCCCGCAGGGCGGGCCCGAACATGCGCGTCGTCAGCGAGCCGAACGTCCCCATGTCCCAGGGACAGAGGTCCGTGTCGCCGAGGACGATGTCCACGGAGGCCAGGGGGAGGTCGAGCTCGTCGGCGACGATCATGGGCAGCGACGTGATAGCGCCCTGGCCCTGTTCGATCTTCCCGGTGTACGTCGTCACCCGGCCGTCCGGATGGACGAGGATGTAGGCGTTGAAGTCCTCGGGGTAGCCCTGGCCGGCGCGGCGCTGACCGCCTTCCTGGAGGAGCGAGGCCTCGCCGACCGTGACGCAGACGAGGATCCCGCCGCCCGCGAGCTTCAGGAAATCGCGGCGACTGATGGAGGATCCGCCCGGGTATTCATCTCGTTCATCGTGACTCATGGCTTCCCCCTCCTGCCCGTGTCGCGGCCGCTTCCTCGACCGCCAGGACGATGCGGTTGTGGGCGCCGCAGCGGCAGAGATGGCCTTCAAGGGCGTCGAGGATCTCCTTGCGCCCGGGCTTCGGGTTCGTCCGGAGCAGGCTCCAGGCCGTGAGGATGATCCCAGGCGTGCAATAGCCGCACTGCAGGGCGTCGTGCTTGATGAACGCCTCCTGCAGGGGATGGAGGCGGCCGTCTTTCTCCAGCCCTTCGATCGTCATGACTTTCTTGCCTTCGACCGTCTTGAGCGGGGTTTGGCAGGAGCGCACGGCCTCGCCGTCGAGGATGACCGTGCACGCCCCGCAAAACCCCTCCCCGCAGCCGAATTTCGTGCCCGTGAGGCCGAGGTCCGTCCGGAGGGCCCAGAGGAGCATCCGTTCCGGGTCGGCCGTGAGGCTCACGGGCTTGCCGTTCAAGGTGAAGCGAATGGGTCGGTTCATGGGCAACTCCCGTCGAGAAGAGTGGCGCGATTTCCCAAGGTCCTGATTAAAGGCTAGCACTGGCGGCCGGAGATGTCAAAGCTCGCGGCATCAGGTCGGCGGGTGGAGGCGCTTTTGGAACCAGACGCGCATGGCCTTCGTCCGCTCGACCTGGTAAGCAGGGGCGTGCCGCCGGCAGGAGGCCATTTCCGGGCTCCCCGGGGGGGCGCCCCACCTGATTTCGGCGCTGTCGTTCGGATTGTAGCCCATCTCGAACGCTTCCTTACGCTCGAGGACCTGGGCGAGCGTCAGCACCTGCGGCTTTCCGTCGGACCGCGTATACGCGATGGTGAGTTCCCCGGCCCATTTCTTCTGGAGCGCCAGCATCTCGCTCTTGACCGCTCCGGGCTGCCGGCCCGCCGGGATGCCAAAGGACAGGGGGTCCCGGGCGACCTTGTCGGGAAAGCCGAGGATCGTATCGATGGCGATGAGCAGGCGGAGGTCCCGGTTGGGGGTCGAGAAATCCTCCCATGGCCCGGTCGTCTGGAACACGGCCTCGCCGCCTGCCGGCATGGGGATGATCGTGCCTGGATGGGCGGCGGCGTATTTTTCGCCGTTGGCCACGGAATCGACCCGGACGATGAGCTGTTCGTGCAGGGCCTGGAAGAGGTCAAGGAAAGCGCCCTCGGCGTCGAGCGGCTCGGGGTCGATGAGCTTTTCCATGGCCTCGTAGAACGCGTCGGCGGCCATCTGCTCCTGCTGGAGGGAGTAATTGCCGTAATCGGGACTCCTGCGGATCTCCTCATTCGTCAGGAGCCGCAGCGCGCCCCCCGTCCGGACGATCGGCCGGAAGGCCTTGAAGCCGGGCTCGCCCACGACGTCCTTCGTATTGAAAAGGAAGTTGCCCTGCCAGAAACGCTTGACGCCGATCGTCCCGTCCGGCTGGGCGTCGACGGCCAGGAGCAGCCCGGGTTTCTTGGCCGTCTGCGGCACCCAGCGGATGATCGTCAGGGTGTGCCCATAGGGGTCGGCATAGACCGTGCCGGGCCTGAGGTCCCGCCGGGTTAGCGGCAGGGGGTAATAGTCGGAGCGGTCGTCCTTGAATTCCATCCGACCATTGCCGGCGTGGACGGTGTCCTTGACGACCGGGAGCATGCGGGCGAAGGCCTGCGCCGTGTTGCCGCTCCGCGCACCGCCCAGGCTCTCGTTCGTCCGCCAGCGGAGGCCCCTGGGAGGCGCGCCGAGCGTCCCCCAGCTCGACTCGAAGAAGCCGAACGGCAGCCCCGTCTTCCAGGCAAAATACGCCCTCAGATAAAAGGGATTATCGGCGCAGTCGGGCGTCATCTCGACGCGGCCCGGCCCGCCCGGATCGTCCTCGCCGAGCCCGAGATGGTCGAAGAGAAGGTTGCGCGACGGGTCGTCCACGGCGTCGTGGAGCGACGGCCACGAGGAGCGCTCGTCCGTGCCGAGGAAGAGCGCTTCGAGCCAGGCCGAGTAGAGGTTCTCGTCGGCCCTCGTCCAGCCCCGGGCGCTCTCCCAAACGCCGTCCGTCCTCCTGGCGGGAGGTCCGGAGGAGGGGACGTCAAGGGCGGCGCCGCCGGCCGCGCGTCCGTCCGCGATGACGGTTATCGTATAGCGTCCGGGCCCGGGGAGGCGGAATTCCTCCGACTGCCAGAACGGCGGCCCACCTCCTTTTTTGGTCTTCGCCCGGGACACAGGACCGGCCGGCCCCGCGATCGTGATCCGGACGTCGCGGAAGGGGACCTCGAAAGCGGCCAGCACACGGAGCGTGTCGCCCGGCCTGACCGACTTAGGAGAGACGAGGAGGCCGAAGGCGCGCGAAGGGTCGGCCTTGTCCGGTCCGAGGGATGCCGCCAGGGCGGGCAGGGAGGCCAGCCACAGGGTCGAGACGAAGACGGCCGCGGCCGCTCGGGCCCGCGGGGAATCTAATAAGGCCGGAGAATGCGCCGTCGGCTTCCCCGCTTGGATCAGAAGTAGTAACGGAATCCGATCCCGCCGCCGATGTTCCCTTGCGTCTTAGGGGTCAGGTCGAGCATGGGCGCGACCTCGACGAAGATCTCGACGGGGGCGCGTTCGAGCTCATAGGAAATGCCGATCGGAAGCCGAAAGCTCACCCGGGCGCCCTCGGTATCCGTCTTGGTCTTGACGCGGCCGCCGAATCCGTAGTAGAGCGCCATGCGGCCCCTCTCGACCCGGAAAACGTCGAAGCTGTGGAAAAGAATGTCCGCGTGGATCTGGAAGGACCCGCCGTTGACGAACGACCAAGCCGCGGCCGCGTCGAAAGCGATGGTCCGGCTCGTCCAGTACTTGAAGCTCACCCCGGTCGGCTCACCGAAGATGACCCCCAGTCCGGTGTTGCCGCCCGACCGCCCGGTTTGGGCGTGGGCCATCCCGGAAACCGCGGCCACGCAAAGGATGATGAGTGCCATTTTTTTCATCTTAATAACTCCTGTTTAGAATCCTTCTGGCAGATGTCGTCTCACTCCGTTAGTCGAAAAAATACCAGAAAGAGGGAAAAATCTCAAGTCCGCCGGCCTTTCCCCTGGGCAATCCGCGCCCTTCTCTGGTAAAATGGTCGTCCACCATGACCCTTTTCGACCGGCTCAGGACCCATGCCCCGCGCCGCGAGGCCTTCGCCTTCCTTCGCTACCTCGGGCCCGGGCTCCTCGTCACGGTCGGTTTTATCGACCCCGGCAACTGGGCTTCGAACATCGCCGCCGGCGCCTCGCACGGTTACGCCTTGCTCTGGGTCATCACGCTCGGGACGCTCCTGCTCATCCTCCTCCAGCACAACGTCGCTCACCTCGGCATCGCGACAGGGCTCTGCCTATCCGAGGCGACGACCCGGCATTTCCGGCCCGTCCCGGCCCGTTTCATCCTGGCGAGCGCCGTCCTGGCCTCGGTCTCGACCGCCCTGGCCGAGATCCTGGGCGCGGCGATCGGCCTGCGGATGATCTTCCCCGACCTGCCTCTCCAGGCCGGCGCCGTCCTCGCCATGACCGTCGTCGTCGTCATGCTCGTCACGAACTCCTACCCGAAGCTCGAAAAATGGATCATCGCCTTCGTCTCGCTCATCGGCCTGGCCTTTCTC
>Ga0315280_10004716_pt1 | contig 19884 bp, 21 predicted proteins | sample YL17G06_40_MG_FD_203697 | JGI IMG/M metagenome (GOLD analysis project Ga0315280, IMG submission 203697) | Sediment microbial communities from Yellowstone Lake, YNP, Wyoming, USA - YL17G06_40 | ecosystem: Environmental > Aquatic > Freshwater > Lake > Sediment | place: USA: Wyoming | collected... | reverse complement strand
CCAGAATGGAGCCGCCGATTACTCCTCCAACGATCTTCTCTACGTCTGTGCCAGGCTTGTTCACGTCAAATGATCTGACAACAAGCATCGTGGGCTGTACAGACAGGTTGCGCTTAGGAGTAGGAATATACTTCTCGATCATTTTTACTAGTATGTCAATATTGGTTGAGTGTTGGGCGCTGACAGGAATAACTGGCGCCTTTTCGGCAGCGGTTCCTTTGACAAACTTCTCGATCTCCTTGTAACTCTCCAAGGCTCGCTCTTGGCTGATGAGATCTATCTTATTCTGGACGATAATCATCTTGTTTATTCCGGCGATCTCCGTTGCAGCCAGATGTTCGCGGTCCTGTGGCTGAGGGCATTTCGCATTTGCAGCCAGAACCAGTATAGCGCCGTCCATGAGAGCGGCGCCGGAGAGCATGGTGACCATCAAGCTGTGGTGTCCAGGGCAGTCTACGAAGCTGATTCCTCTTATGAACTCGGTTTTGGTGCCGCACGTCGGACAGACCGCGCTTGTACAATATTCATCGCATTTGGAACACTTGTAGATTCCAACATCCGCATAACCTAGGCGGATTGTGACTCCTCGACGTCGCTCTTCACTGTGTTTCGCGGTCCAGATGCCGGTTATTGCCTGAACGAGGGTTGACTTCCCGTTGTCGACATGGCCCAATGTTCCCAGATTGAGCTCAGGCTGCCGAGGCAACGGGTCTTTGAACAAAAAGAGTTTCTCCTGATTCGTGACTTGTGTTTAAATATCGTACAGTTATTTTGACTTTTTATTTAAACATTGCACGGCACCACTTACCTGCATGTATATGATCCCTGTAAAGTCTAAAAGCTGCCGCTAGCTATAGAAAGGCCGCTTGACTACTGGTTCAAGAGTGCGTCATAGCAACCCAAAGAATAAATGAGCTGTTTTCACGTAAACGTAGTTTAAACTGGAGGAACAACCTCAACGTCTTCAGACACCGTTTGCTTGGGGATCGAATCAACAGCCCACACCTTTGGCGTAGGAATAGCATCTTCCAAAGGCGAAATCCTTTCCGACGCAAAGTCAGTCTATACACCTCTTTCTGGAAGAGGAATCCATCCCAGGGACGCGGCGCAGCATCACTGTGAAGAAGCACCGAACGTTATCAAACTATCCTTCCACGAATCCAAAATCAAGCCACGTTGGATTGATGCTGTGGCTTTTTCAATCGGTCCGGGCCTAGGACCCGTGCTTCGCACAGGCGCGACTGTTGCAAGAGCTTTGGCTACGTGGCTAAACAAGCCACTCGTGCCGGTTCATCACGCCATTGGGCACATCGAATTGGCGAGCCTCATGACGGGGGCTAAAGACCCGTTAGTGATCTTGGTGTCAGGAGGCCATACGACCATAGCTGCTTTCGCAAAGAGAAGATGGAGAATCTTCGGTGAGACCGAGGATATAACTCTGGGGAACCTCCTAGACGCCTTTGCTCGCGAAGCATCACTGCCGTCGCCTGGCGGACCTACAGTCGAGAACCTCGCGAGAAAGGGTAGAGTCTTCATCGATCTGCCATATGTTGTTAAAGGTAATGATGTATCCTACTCCGGCCTCCTCACAGCGGCAAAAGAGATTCTGAGAAAAGGTTGCGATATGAAGGATCTTTGCTATTCGCTGCAAGAAGTCGCCTTCTCGATGTTAGCAGAGGCTTCTGAGCGCGCTCTAGCTTATACAGAGAAGGATGAGGTCTTGTTAGTTGGGGGGGTTGCCGCCAACGAGCGGCTTCAACAAATGATTCATGAGATCGCGGATGAGCATAAGGCAAGCTTCTATGTAGTCCCCAAGAAATACAGCGGCGACTGCGGAGCACAGATCGCGTGGACAGGCATCTTAGTACACAAGTCTAATGTCCAAATTGAGGTGGAGAAGAGTTTTGTCAGACCCAAATGGCGCCTCGACCGTGTGAACATTCCGTGGAGATGAGGACCGATAAGATGCTTGTAAGGAAGGGTGCTGAAGCCAACCTGTATCTGGAAAAATGGCATGGACTCGAAGTCATCGAGAAGAAGAGGCTTTCAAAAAGATACAGAGTCGCAAAATTAGACTCAAGAATAAGGCAGTTCAGAACCGTTCGCGAGGCACGACTGATACACGATGCGAAGTGTGTCGGCGTGCCGACACCGACGATATACTCGGTTGACCTAGACAATGCGACGATTGTAATGGAACATATTAGAGGAGCGCGTGTCAAAGAGGCCCTCGATTCGCTGAACCATGACGGAAGAAAGACGCTCTGTCATCGGATTGGGCGGTTAATAGGTCGGTTGCACAACGCGGGCATAATCCACGGTGATCTGACAACTTCAAACATCATAGTCTCAAATAATAGGATCGTCTTCCTAGACTTTGGGCTGGGGGAACACTCAGAGAACCTTGAGGAACGGGGTGTGGACCTCCTTCTGATGAAACGGGCTTTTCAGAGCGCACATTACAAGTACTCGAAGGAATGTTTCAAAGCTTTAGTAGAGGGATACGCCGAAGAAGTTGGTTCAGAGGCGTCAAAAGAGGTTGTGAGAAGGCTTAGAGACGTAGAAAGAAGAGGTCGGTACGTTTCAAGAAGAGTCGCACCCGAAGGTGTCTAAAGATGAAGAAAAGCCCGGGCTCTCGCAGTCGAAGAAGAGTGTATTTCGCTACAACCAACTCACACAAATTCGAGGAGGCACGGCTAATACTTACAGAGCACGGCATAGAGGTTTTGAGGCTAGACGCGAAGGGTCAAGAGATACAGGCGAAAACCATCGAGGAGATAGCCATGGCCAGCGCCGAGTATGTAGCTCGTCGACGCAAGACTCCTGTCATAGTGGAGGATGCGGGGCTCTTTGTAGAAGCGTTGAACGGTTTTCCGGGACCATACTCCTCGTACGTCAACCAGACCATAGGCAACAAGGGGATACTCAAACTCTTAGGGGGCATCACTAACAGGAGAGCCGAGTTTCGCTCCGCTGTCGCGTTTAGCGGACACACTATGAAGTGCTTCTCAGGAGTCGTCTATGGCAACATATCTTACGAGGAGCGTGGTTCCGGCGGCTTCGGATACGATCCCATATTTAAGCCAACGGAAGACAGAGGCAGAACCTTCGCCGAGATGACGGCAGAAGAGAAGAGTCGATATTCCCACAGAGCCAAAGCTTTAGGGAAATTTGCAGAGTGGTATCGTAAGCATATAGCGTCTCCCGGTCAAATCTCCGTCCGCTGAACAGCGTGATTTTGATTTACTTCCGATGAATTTAAGGTAGTGGTGCGGTGTGTTAGACCTTCTATTTATTTACAGCGGTGATTTCGGAGAACGCGTTATAAGGAATCTGATCAACGACCCCAGCTTCTGTAAGGCTTGCGGCCTGCTATGCGACTACTGTAAGTACGGTGTTTATAGCTATGTGCGAAACATTCACGGCGCGATCAAGTTGCCCGATCCGGCTAAACTTCCGAGTTTCATAGAGAAGCCCGAAGAATATCTTCCCAAGAAGATTCCTACAGCCGACATATGCGTTGCGACGGGCATCCATCGAGACCTGTTATTGGCATTGCCATCACAACTTAAGCGGGAGGGAGTAAGAGGGCTGATAACGCCTATCGAGGATTTTCGAGAAGTGCCTTCGGGCCTTCGAAAACAACTGGAAGAAGAATGTGTAGAGGTGTCCATCGAGTGTGCGTTCCCCAAACCCTTCTGCTCCCTAGAACCGTCGATAGCAACGCCGCTGATATCGAGATTCGTTCGCGACTTCAAAATAGGAAAGCCATCTCTGCGAATAACTACCGAAAAGAAGAACAGGTTGAGGGTGATAAAGGGCTTAGTCGTCGAACGCAGCGCTCCATGCGGATCAACGTGGTATGTGGCCAGAAAGCTGGTCGGCAAAGAGGTGCGGAGAGAGGAGATTCGAGAGGCCGTTGCAAAAGCACATCACAGTTATCCTTGCACCGCAACCATGTCAACGGATCCTGAAATCGGAGAACCGATTCTTCATAAAGCTGGTTACCTGATTAGGGAAGCCGTCGAAGATCAGCTACGCATATGACTTTGCGTCTCCGTTTCTTGACGTATGAGCATACGCGAAGCGCGCGCTATCTGTGGTGCGGGGGGTGGGATTCGAACCCCCCTATAAGTGGAGATGTCTCCCGCAAATCTCCACTCCCCTTCTTTTTTTGAGTTTTTCGATCGACGACTCTCTTTTTATACTAGAATTCCTAGCTAAAGCAAATGGAATATAGTATGCCTCATAAAAAGTCACTGAAGGAAAGCAGACATAAAACTATTGGGATAGAAGCAATTGTCGAGCCAGGCGGATGGGGCTGTGTATACGAGAAGTGCATGGATGAAAAAGCTTAATGATCTAGGCAAAAAACGAAAACTTATTGAGAAAAGACAACAAGAATAGCCCGCAAATCGCAATCGCGTGCGCTTGACATGAATTCGAATCACCCGAAGGAGATTCCACAGAACTGTGAGGAATACCATATTACCGGTTCTTGATGACGATCTCGAAAATAGTGCGCCCGCGGGGATTTGAACCCCGCGGGGTGAATTTGACCCGCCACCTTCCCTCTTTTTATCCTAGATGGAAGATTCTGGTTCTGTCCAACATAAGGTCGGCTAAACGGGGCTGTCCAAAAAGGGTCGAAATGATTTGAACTCTTAACCAGCAATTAAGAAAATATACAAAACTATCGTAATCATTACAATTATGATAACTAAGCAAAATATGGTTATTTTGTTCATTGTTTTTCTGTAATCCTCCGTTACACGTTTTTGTTGGTAATACGCATTGAACACTATGATCGCAACAGCTATGATTATTAGTACAGTAATGGATACGAGGGCAGGAAATAGTAAGGACGACATGCGGAATGTGGAATTATAGACCTTTGGAGTTAACCTTTTCCTTCATTGCCTTCTGTATCAACCCAAGCCACTTGTTTTGATCTTCGATTCCTAGGCCTGCCTTTTCCGCTGGAGTTCTGCCTTCTAGTGCTTGGTGTGGTCTGACATGGTTGAAGTAGATGTTCTGCATTGGGATGATTGGTGTTGTTTCGGTTTTCAGTCCTCTCATTACTTTTTCTCGATCACGCTTCGTTCCGTGCAATCTTTCAACGATGTTATTATTCATGTCTCCTGCCAATCTGATGTGGCTGATATGCTCGGTTCTCGGTTTTCTCAATGTAAAAAACTCTTTGTTGAAGGCGTCTCCGTATGCGTGTAGTCCGTCAGTTACGATTTTATCAGGTTTTTGTCCTTTAGCTACTTCTTTAGCTAACGCAAAGACTCTTCTAGCGTCCTGTGTTTCTCGTTTTTCCGTTATGTTTGAAGCTAGCAGATAGCGTGTGTCTTTGTCCATAACATTCCAGAGCCATTTCCAACCGCCTTTAAATTTGACCTCATCTCGTCAACGTGCCATTGACCGCTAAGCTTAGGCTTCAGAGTTTTCAAGTAGTCGCTTATGCAGACCTCATACCTCTTTATCCAATTTAGAATCGTCTGAGGACTGTTAAGCTGAATATTGAAAATTTGATTTAGATGGTCTTGGATGCCTCGAAGGCTAACGCCTTTGTAGTAGAGGTCAAGAGTCATGGTTACAACTTTCGGGTCAAACCGCATTCTCCGAGTGATGGTGTCTGTAATGAAGGTTTTCTTGCAGGATTTGCAGTAGTATCGTTGTTTGAGTTGTTTAGTTTTTCTTCCGTACTTCATTATCTGAGTAGAGCCACAGAACTTGCACTCGTAGGCCTCTGGTGTCTCGATTTTTACGGTCTGAGGCTGAAGTTTCTCTCTGAGCCATAGCTGGGTAGCGTAAATATGCTTGCAGTAGACGAGCCTGAACTGGTGGTCTGGGCACTCGAAACTCCACGCTTGACCTTCCTTTTGAACTAGATATTTTGCGTTTTTAGATTGTGATGGTACTAGGAAGGTTGTTCGGTCTAACTGGGTTATTGTTTTGCCGTTCATCAGAATCTCATATCCTCTTATTGTTCTGGGTTCTAGGGTTTGGACGTTTGCTTGCATCTCTGATCTACCGTATTACCATTATACCGCATAGCTATTTATACTTTGCGGTAATTACCGTTAATCTTATATACCATAATACCTTAAGATGCAAGTATGCCTCAAAAACACAAAACCTCGATAAACATAGACAAACAAACGTGGAACGAATGGAATCACTTCGTCCTCGACAAAACAGGTTCGACTAGAAAGGTAAGCGAGGAGCTGGAAAAAGCTCTAAAAGAGTACATGGAAAGGCATAAGCCTGAGCGGAAGTAGGATGACAGTAGTTCTGAAAATGAACTTCCTCCTCTCTTATTATAAGAGTAATCTACTGCTCGATTTTATATCGAGATGTCGGCCTGTGAGGAGGACTTGTGCATGGTAGGAAAAAGGCCAAAAGAAGTAATCAGCTATAACATGTCTAGAATCCGTTCTGAAGGCACAAAATTGGAGGCAAAACTCGAAGAAATAATGGAATCCATTTCTGTAAAATTCGTCAAACACCCGAAGATTTTTGGGAAGCCTGATTTTGCATATTCTGAATTGAAAATAGCTATTTTCGCGGACAGTGATTTCTGGCACGGCTATGACTGGGGGAAGAAGAGACACGAAATAAAAACCAACAAGGAATTTTGGATCAAAAAAATAGAACGCAATATGGAGCGGGATGAAGAGGTCAATCGTAAATTGGAGGAACAGGGATGGCAGGTCATACGTCTATGGGGTCATGACGTGAACTGGCAACCTAATAAATGCCGCACCATTATAGAAGAAGCAGTGAACATAGCCCGAGAAAAAAGCAATATTGCCCCATTAAGTAGGAAGGCTGGCAAATAACCCATGCGAATCTACGCAGCTGAAATAATGTGCGGAATAGGAGGAGCAACTAGAGGCTTCCTTGATGCTGGCATCCAAGTCATAAGGGGTGTAGACACCGATGAGGCTTGTAAGAAGACCTACGAAGAAAACAATAAACCCGCCACATTCTTGCAACGTGACATACGGGAACTGACGGTTGAAGAACTTCTTGCTGGAACGAAGCTAGAGGAAAATGATAAATTCGTTCTCATCGCATGCACCCCGTGCCAACCTTTTTCAAGAGCAGGAGTGAAGAAACCCAAGGATTCAAAAAGTCTCTTTTCTGCAATTACCGATTTAATGTATGAGATCAAACCAGACTTCGTGTTCGCTGAGAACGCATCTGGCTTCCAGAAAGTCCACCCAGACATATACGAGGAATTTTTGAAACCTTACTCAGACTTGGGATATCACTTCCAGTCTGATGTCATAAATCTGAAAGAGTACGGCGTCCCGCAGAACCGTCCCAGATACCTTTTCATTGCATCACGGGATTATGAAATCAGCTTGCCAAGAAAAACTCATGGAAAAGGATTACTGCCTTACGTCACGGTGAGAAAAATCATAAAGAAATACCCCCCTTTGAGACATGGTAAAGAAAGCAAGGTCGTTCCCAATCACACCTGCTACAATTTGTCTGAAATCACACTAGAGCGCCTTAGACATACACCCAAGAATGGCGGAAGTAGAAGCGCATGGCCAAGTCGTCTTGTGCTCAAGTGCCACCGAAATAGCAAGGGACATTCGGACGTCTATGGCAGAATGCAGTGGGGCAAGGTAGGTCCGACCTTGACTTGCAGGTGCATCAGCGTCTCCAACGGTCGTTTTGCACATCCTACGCAAAACCGAGGGATCTCTGTAAGAGAAGCCGCGGCTCTTCAAACATTCAGAGACGATTTCATCTTCTACGAGCCAAAAAGCGTAGCAGCCAGGCACATAGGTAATGCTGTTCCGCCTTTGGTGGCATCCCTGTTTGCGAGAAGAATCGTCGAGATCGTTTGCAAAAACACCGAGATTCCGATAAAGCACACGACTAATCTAGGCGCATTGATGACAAATGCAGTGTGTACTGGGCCAACAGTGTCGCCTTCACCTGTGACGATTTTTACACGTATTAATTGACATTTTCTACCGATTTTTATGCATAAAAATCGGTAACTTTAAATGGTTGAACCGCCCAATCCCCTATTGAGATAAGACATGTCTGAAGAAAAAATTGGACGCGTTGTTTCAACCGAAAAAAGTCCATCTTTTGTAGATGTAGATGTAAGGCTCGATCCTGGCAAGATGATACGACCAGGCCAATTAATGTTCGTGGACGTAAGCAAGGAAGAACCGCGGCACAGATTTGCCATTCTCAGAGTGTCCAATGCTATGGAGATTAATCCTTATGAGAACCCTCTTAGTTCGCAGGTTAGAGACGCGTTTAACATCGAGTCTTCTCGAGGAAGAGAAGATCTTCTCCGGAAATATATTATTGCTTCCTCTGAGGTTATTGAGATAATATTGATAGGCTCAGATGACAAATTCACATTCGAAGAGCCGTCCTTCATAATCCCTGCTGGAACCGAAGTCTTCGAGACTCTTCCAGAAATGACAAGCGTCGTCCTAGGATTTCCAGACAAAGACCTGCCAACCACGATCATGATAGGAACCGCAATCGGGAACGAAAACATCACAGTGAGTCTGGACGCAAACAAAACCCTCCCCAGACACATTCTGATCGTAGGCAGCACGGGCACAGGAAAATCCTATCTCCTAGGCTTGATCACTGAGGAATTGAAGCGTATCGGGATCCGCCACGTAAACATCGACGTCCATGGCGAGTTATGTGACGCAACGGGGCAACTGGACGGTAAGATCCTAGTTCCAGGAAACAATCTGACTGTCAGATTATCATCTCTCGAAGAACCTGAAGTTCTCGGCATGATCCCCATTCAAAACCAGTTGCACATCGACATCGTATCACGCGCATTCCTCAACTTAAAAAAGACAGGAACACCATTTAACGTCGATGACTTTGAAACTGAAGCCTTGGATACGGCTGAACAGTTTGGTTCAGGAAAAAGCACTCTTTCAATAATCAGTGCAAGAGTTCAAACGCTGGGAAGTGTCTCATTCCTTGGCTCTGGATTCGACTGGATCAATGCCCTAGAAGAAAAAGGCACGCTCATCAACATCGACTGCAGGAATCTAGGTCACTGGGAACTCCGAACTGTTGTTGGAGCTATCGCTAGAGAACTAATGTTTCTCAGAAAAAGAGGAAAAATCGAACCACTTGTCATATCCATGGACGAGGCACACCTCTTCCTGCCTGGCGGTGAAAGCGTATCCTCATCTCAAGTTTTAGCGGAATTGATCAGAATGGGAAGACACTATGGCGTAGGCATCATAGTTTCTTCTCAAAGTCCTGGCGACATAGATAAGCGCATAACTAAGATAACCAATACCAGATTTGTGTTTGCAATAGAACCTTCCGAACTTGCTTCGGTCAGTGGTCTGTTGGGGGATACTCCGAAAGACCTTATGGATAATCTTCCGCGACTGCGGGTGGGTACCTGTTTGTTGGCGGGAAGCAGAGAAACTGTCAAACATTCGTTAGTTGTGCAGGTCGGTGGGAGGACAACTAAAGATGGGGGAACCACACCGCCGATGTTAAAAACTCAAACAAACGCGGGTGGATAGACCGAGAAATGACTGATCTAAAAGAAGATCTTCTTAAGATATTGAAATCGGCAAACGAGCTGCGTTCCATCGGAGACATACTTGAGAGTCTTGAGTATGATGAGAAAATACCCAGTGTCCAACAAGCACTCAGAACATTGGAAGAAGAACATAAAATAGTCTCATTCACAGAGCAGGAACGAAAAGTCGGAAGACCCAGAAAACTATACGCCATCGTAGAGAAAGAAGAAGCCGTACGATCTATAACCAGGGCAGATTATGAAAGAGAGAATCTTCTCAGGGAGTTAGTAAACGATTCGGCCGGCAGATATTCAGTCATGCCCTTCGAAAAAGTTCAAGCCGTCTTCAAATCAGCTGCAGAGCGACTTCTTCAAGAAGACCCACGGCGCATACTTGTTGAGTTTGCAAAATGGCTGAAAAGCCAACACGAATCAGAGATAAAGCTCTACAAGAAATACGAAAACTCGGGTTCTCGACGTGATGCAGAGAAGCATCTTGAAAATATCGAGGGCCTTGAAAGAACTGCACATCAGGTATTTGCACAAATGTTGGGAGTTCCCGAGCAACTGAGTCAGAAAGACGGAACACCAAAGTCTGGCCCGTTTCTTCTCAAACTAAACAGAAGAAAAATGGAAGACGACTCGAATCTGGACTTAGCTGAACTGGAAAATTACGTCAATTACTCAGCACATGGACCCTCTGTCATCGAGAAATTCACAATAGAAAGCCCTAGACCTCCGATACGCATTGGCGGAACCGACTCATCAATTCAACCTATCAGTTTGTCGGGACTGCTTCCATGGATGGTTGAACACTACGAGATAAACATCATCACGGCAGTAGGCGTCAAATATGATATATTCAGAGACATTACCGAGATCGACAGATATCCAGATCCAAAGGTTCTGGCTCAATACACGCGAAAACAAGCTATCGATGAGGGCTTACTGATACCTCCTTCTGGGACCATAGGCTACCAACTAGAAATGGAGAACCGGATTAAAGAGGCAGCTATGGACCTTAGACAATACTTGAAAGACTTCGACCTTATGTTTAGCAATGAGCCAGCAGCGCATATTCATTTTCGAGACGGACGAATTTTCCCTTATGAACATAGACTTTCGGATGCACTTCAAGTGAGCTTCCACGGAGATATGGTTAGGTCATCATTGAAACAATTCAGGAACATCGTTCATATGGTAGGGGCAGATAATGGAGAGACTTTGTACTGCGGATTCGTGAAGCGCCCTGGCACAAGATTCCTTGGACCCCTCATAATATGGTACATCGGATTCGGTTCGGCTAAAGGCTCTGAAAAACCCATTGATTCAGAAATGACCTTGGAAAACTTCCTGAGAATGCCATACAGTGACAATTACACCGTAAACCAACTTTTCGCAGCTGTCAAAGACCTACTTGGTGGCAAGGATATCTATCTGACATTCCGATTACTAAGGCGATTTCAGTCAATGGAAGAAGCACCTGTGCAAAGCCACGCACCTACAGCCGACAGAAATGTCTGGAACGAGCGACTAGAGAGATTCAATACCCAGTTCTTTGGGAAAAGTTCAGAAGAATCGGGCGCTCGCATAATAGCTGATCTCTGTTCCTGCGCAGCGGTGGTAGAGTTCTACTGCAGTCTGGGCATTGATCCAAAATATGAGCCTCACGCGCAAATCCCGCGACTTGAGTTTCTTTTTCCATATCCTGATTTCAAGGAAACACTATCCCATCCTGGAAACGGGAACACGAGTCAAGTTAAATACATTAATAAAATGCTCGGAGTGCTTTTCAAACCAGGCGTTCTGATCGATTATCCAGATTCTCTGCTCTACTCCGAACAGAGCTCACCCGATTTCTTTCTGGCCCCAAAACCCGTTTGCGAGGCGCATGTTTCTGCAAAGGGAATCGCACAGGTCTATAAAGATGACTTCACTGAACTTCTCATTAGAGAAGCCAAATCATACTGGGCAGCAAGAACACGCGGGCGTGCATAGCCTGATCCCTCCGTAACCTCCGCGACTAGACCAAGAAGAAAACAAGTCAATCGAAGCGTCGGCAAAGTGGTGAAGCACGGGCACCAAGCTGCTAACAGACAACCGTTGTCAGCGGAACCCAGTTGTCTTGTTAGCCCGACGTACTTCACCACGCCGACAAAGCAAGCTTAAAGAATCTCTTCCAGCGAAGGTGCTTCCTTTTGTTAATTGTTCTCGAAGCGCAGCTTATTACCTTTTGCCTTTTAAGAAGAGTTTCAAAGGGCGTGCATATCATAACGCTACTACCGACCCGAAATGGACAATCTTGTTTAGACAACCCTAAATTAGACAGAACCAAGATTCTTAACCTTTAATATATAAGAAAAACTCCAAGCGAGATACATTCGCCGAGATGTCTCCTAAGCTGGAGACATCACCCGAATAAGTCCCCCGCAACCCCCTCTTTTTTATTGAACTGATGAATTTTAGGAGGGAGCTTTTATTTCATATCTTTTTAAGATATCAGGTGGGTAGGTGGTAAAATCATGAGCGCCTTTGATGAGAGACCCAGAAATAGAGTTGGAGAAAAAGCTCGTTTTAAAGATCCAGATACCCATGAGATAAGAAAGGTGAGCATTGTTGACGAAACCGCATTTATTCCTGACGACCCCCACTCACCAAATCGAAGATACTGGCGAGGTGTTGAACTATTGAAGTGGCCGGATGGTCTTAAGGAATTGAGGTTTTGTTACAAGATTAGAGTAAGGGATGAAAATGGAAAGTACAGGTGGGTCAATGGAAGCCAAACTTCGCTTCATCTAAGCATTCCAGCCTTCAAGGAATTGTATGAAGAAATGAGGCAAAGGGGATGGCTGAATGAAAAATAGAAAGGTGCACAAGATCAATTTTAGTCTACGCGAATTGATCAACAACGTTGATCGGGAAGGGTGATGGTTTTTGCAGTTGAAAAAACTTGGATTAATAGTCTTTTCCACAATATTGTACCTTGTGTTCACCTTATTCGCATTTTGGAATATTGATCTGGGAGTAAGCAGATTTTGGAAGACGTTGGTCACATGGTCTGTTCCTTTACTCATTTATTCTTGGGTAGTTCTTTTTGTTGCCAAACCTTGGAAATGCGTGAAGTCGCTTCATGAAAGATTAACCCTTTTTCTCATAGTTGGGATACCTCTGTTTGTATCCTTCATCATCAAGCTGATGGATCCTATCGTCTTAGCATACTTTGGTCAAGGGTATGAAATAGTGTATTTGGATTACATCTCATTACCTTTTAGTAGCTGCTATATACTTCTGAATTCTGTGGCTGCAATGTTTTTTTCCTTCGTTATCACGTTGCCTGTTAATTCTTCAAGGAACGTATCATTCAGCGGACTCCTGAAGAATTTTGTGACAGACTTCATAGAAATATCGTGTCTTTTCCTGGTTATTTTTGATATTATCAGACAATTCAGAGGCTTTGACAACCCAAAACAGGCTTTTCCTACTTTGTTTTTGTTGTTGTCGTTGCTACCGCTTATCCCGCTCTTAAAAAGGATGCCTGCGAGATTATATGGCAAAATCGTTGGAAAGACCGAACCCCCTTCTCTGTTGCTTTTCATAGGATTGATCTTTATAATAATCAATTTTCTATCTGTTTCTCTTTCGGGCATTAACCTGTTCTCGCTCGCCTTGTCAAGTTTCGTAGTGCCTTTGAGTATATCATTTGGTGTAGCTTTTTCTTCATTAACTAATGATGATTCTCTCAAATTTTCAGAATTGAGAAATTCATTAAAGAACCCGGTTCTGATAATCCTCATCTTCGCTACTATTGCGTGGGTAATGATCACATCATTCTATACGTATGCGCATGTTACTGTCATGATCAAAGAGGAGTTTTGGATAAATTTCATTTCAGAGTGATTTCGTCGAGTCTCAATGTATTCTTCAGATTGGAAAAGATCTTTTTCGATATCTTGCTTTACGAAGCTAAACACGAAAAAAGAAGCGCGCGAGAGTATAGAGTACAGTTCTGCCTCGTCAAGCCGTTCTAGTTTTCTTATTCTTCTCATTCTTCTCGTTCTTCTCATTCTGTTGGACTGGCTTAAATCCGCCTTCTAACTGCGTGTCAGCCGATTCGATGTTGGTTGCTAGGACCTGCTTCTTCCCTCTGATCGGAGGAAAATTCAATCTGCTGAAGGCGCTTCAGCCACTCGTTCCTCCGCATCACATATATGTGGAGGTCTTTGGGGGCGCAGCCAATATGCTGCTCAATAAGCCGCCTAGCCCCGTCGAAGTCTACAACGACATTGACAGTGATCTGGTGAACCTGTTCCTCGTGATCCGCGACAGGCGGGAGGAGTTTGTCGAGCGCTTTAAGCTGATCCTCTACAGCCGGGGCCTCTATAGGAAATGGTTCGATGAACCGACGCCGGAGGATGCTGTGGAGAGGGCGGTGCACTTCTACTACATCATGCGGTGCAGCTTCGGCGGCAACTATGGCGCATCTTGGGCTTTCAAGAGGAAGGCGCATAAGCACGCGCCGGACATCTTCTGGACCAGCTTGGAAAAGCTTGAGCAGATCGCAGAGCGCCTTAAGAGCAGCTACATTGATGCTTTGGACTTCAGGATGTGCTTTCGGAACTGGGACACGCCGGAGACTTTCTTCTTCTGCGATCCTCCTTACTACGGCTTAGATTACTACCGGCACAACTTCTCGGAGCAGGATCATAGGGACCTCCGCAAGGTCCTCGGCGAAACCAGAGGGAAATGGTTGCTTACCTATGGCGAGCATCCGGAGATCAGGAGACTTTATCACGGCTTCAGCTTCCAGGAGGCGAGGCAACTTCGAAGCAGCAATTTGGTGAAGGACGGAGAGAAGAGAACGCACTTCACCAACCTAGTGATCGCAAACTATCCGCTGCCAGAAGGCTTAAAGCTGTGAGCAGCGTCGAGGAGGCGATTAGCAAACTGAAGCTCGGCGACCGGATAGATGTCTATTGGTACGATGCCAGTGAAGTGAGCTCCGGGAAGCCGAGCGAAGCTGTTGAGACGCATGTTCACAGCACCGGCTTCTATCTAGGTGTCAAGGGTCTAGTGCGAAAGCACCTCGTGCTCGCGAAGGAGATCATCGATCAGGGCTCAGCCTACCACTACAACGTGATTCTCTTCAGCATGATCGACAGGATCGAGATCATCCAGCGGGACGCGCTGGATCCTAGGCTTAAGAAGAGCCTCCGGAGATTCGTGAAGGAATCATTGCAAATACTGCGCAGAAAAGACGGATGGGCCCAGAAAGAAAACAACCATATAGTCCTGAAGAGGTTTGCGGGTTCGAATCCCGCCGAGAAGAAGCCTAAGAAGCTGACCAAGGACGAGAGGATAAACAGTCTCGAGGTCAGGGTAGCGGTGCTCGAGGAGCGGCTTGAACACGCAGGCTTCTATCAGAAGATCATCTGGGTCCTCCTCGCCACATCCTTGGGCAAGATCGTTCTAGACGTATTGGCGGCTTTGAGGTAATCGTGTGGCGAGGGGTAGGCGTTGGACAGACGAGGAGAACCAGCTTATAGGCCAGCTCTACGCGGAGGGCGCGTCGGTCGAGGAAATCGCGGGAAAGCTTCCTCAGGACAGAACGATTGACGCCGTCACGAAGCAAGTTGCGAAGCTGGGTCTTCGGCGCGGCTCTATTGTCCAGACGATGAGAAAAAGTATTGTCCAGACAATCGAGGCAACCGGTCTTATGGGTTGGTAGGAAGTGTTGAAGGTCCTCGGCGAGACAAGGAAAGATGGCTGCTTACATATGGCGAACACCCGGAGATCCGGAGGCTTCATTACGGCCTTAGCCTTCAGACGGCGGACGGCAAGGTCGGTGAAAGCGCAGATCGGCAGGCTCAGCCTAAAGAGGCCGCATAGTGGTGGTGCGACAAAGAATTTTTCTTTCTCAGAAAACCCGGCCAACAGGATCGTTGAGCGCGAAGATAAGCCCCTTGCTTTTCAGATGGATGTAAGCAAGCCAACGCAAAGGTTTTTAGCGTCAAAGAAGGCGATCTCTGCAGATTCCTTTTTTTCTTTTCTAGATACTCTTAAGTATCCAAAGGGCTGCAGGATATTCGCTTATTTTTTCGTGGAATAGTCCTGTTTCGTCGATAAGTTTTGGCTTGAAGGCTTTCTCATCGAAGAATTGGTCGATCATTTTGATTTCATTCTTGGTTAGGTTTGCAAGTTGTGTTTTGGTGAATTCTGTGGTTTGTTTTGTTATTTTGGTAAAGTCGAGTTTCGAGAGTTTTTCTGTCTGCAGTAGGTTTCTTAGGCTGGAGTCTATTGGGGTCTTGCTTATGAGTTCGGGGTTGATCTCGTATAGTTTGGGTTTTCCGCGAGTGAGGCTGTCAATTATGGCGCATTTACGGAAGATTTCGTGGTTGAAGTCCATTTCTGTGATTTTGTATGTGTCGAATAGGTCGCGGGGTGTTTTTCTGTAGAGGAGGGTGCACCATTTGTTTGCGAAGAGTTCTTCTTTTGTTGGAGTCTTTGTTTTGAATGTTGCTTGTGTGCCTATGTGTTTGAAATCTGCTAGTGTGTCAGTTTTGAGTATTGGGGTTCTGCGCATGTATCCTATTTCTATTTTGAAGTTATCTTCGGAGCCTAGGGCATTCGTGTATTTGATGGTGAATCGTGTAAGAGGGTAACTTGCGTTTATGGCTATGCTTGTTTTGTTGTATCCTTGTCTGTAGAGCAGGTCTTTTAGTCTTTCGTCGATGTTGTTTCTGATTTCTCCCCAATCGGTTGTGTCTACGTGTCGATAGTTGAGGTCCAAGTCTATTGATAGTCGCAGCATTTGTGGCGAGTAAATGAAGGTGAGGGCGGTTCCTCCATAAAGTGAGAGACGGTCCAGAAGATATTTCACTGACGAGGTATCCTCAAGTAAATCTGAGATACGGCAGACTTTTTCTATTTCTCTGACATTGAAGCCATGCTGCAGTGCCAACGCGTCAAAGTCGTAATCTCTCTTCAATTCAGATGCCTCTTATTTTCTCTTTAAAGTCTTCAGGGATGTACAGATTCCATGTTTTGCTGAGGTTTCCACTTTTTCCGCGGATCAAGTATTGTGGCGGTCCTTTGATTTGAGCTCTTAGTCTGTCGATTATGCTTTGGTCTACATGTTCGTAGAAGGGTGAGCTTTTTCTGAGCAGTTCTAAGATATAGCCGACGCGTCTAGGTAGGCCTTTTCTTCTCTGTTTAAGGGTTAAGCTCAGTAGTTTTTCGAAGTCGATCCCGCCTAGCCCTTCTAGACTTTTTATGCACTCTTCCCAGCCACCAGCATACGGCACTCTGTCGATGCATTCGACAAACGTTCTTTCTTTGCTACTTACTTTGAGGAGACCTTGATGGTAGGGTTTCTCCACGACTTGTGAGGTGGCATCTTTGACGAATACGGGTTTGAAGGTGAATCGCTTGTAATGGAATTGGTCAAATCTGTCCTTGGCTTGGACGCAGATGTAGGCTTCGTTAAACGCGGAATAAGCGCAGCCGTAGTATTCCAAGGCTGTGTGAAAGCCTAAGTAGTATTCTTTCTTGATTTTGGAGGCCATTAGTAGTTTGTCTGGTTCATATTCTTCTGGTTTTTCAAGCGGTGGTAATACGGCATATAATGCCTTTCTGATGGTTTGAAGTTTGCCAGATTCGACCAGTCTTTTCACATATTTTCGATATACGTACTTGCGGTTTGGAGAACCTTTTATTATGCCCAAGGATTTTTGGACGATATCGTCGAAACTGACTATCTTCATTGGAAGAAGGGCGTTGTAGAGAGCCTCGGTTTTTTTTGTCAATGTTTTTCACGTTTTTAATGTAGTTACCCACTTTATGGCATACTGCATTAAAAATATTTAAAAATTGCTCTGATCAGAGATTTGCACAAATTTAACGCAGTTACCCACGAATGGGCATACTGCATTAAAATCTGAATACGTGTATGATGTCGATGATGTCAAGGTGTTCAGAAATCGAAAATAGCCAAAAGAAGTGAGGAGTTTATCTGTGGTGCGGGGAGTGGGATTCGAATCCTGCCATAAGTGGAGATGTCACCCGCAATCTCCACTCCCACTTCTTTTTACCTTTGTAGTCGATCAGGCGCATAACTAAAGCATGTAAAGGTAAATGGTGTGCGAGGCCAACCAGTGTTCCTTAATCTTCTTCACCTCGCTTGGTGTCCACTTTGAGATTGGGAAGTCGTGAGACACCACGCGGCTTCCCTTTCTCAGTTCTCTTTCCAACTTAGGCCTCACCACTTCGTTCGAGCTCGTGAGGAGATAAAGAGTGACTATGTCTGCGCTTCTAAGGTCAACGTCTAGAAGGTTTCCATGAATAACATTAACCCTATCGAGATTAGACTCGCGAATTCTTCTGAGGCATTCCTCATAGCGATCTCGATCCAACTCTACGCCTACAGCCTTCGCCCCAAATCTCTGAGCTACCTCAATGATTATCCTGCCATCACCGCATCCAAGGTCAAACAGCACATCGTCTTTTTTGATCCTGGCAAGCTCAAGCATCGTGTTTACAACTTCGGGAGGTGAAGCAACGAATGGTGCCAAAGACACAGGTTCACCACATTTAGGTAGAATTAACCTTCAACATATTTACGGTTTCCATCTTTTACCCACTATTGAATGCCAGTCAAATGGGAAAGACCAGGGATACGCACATGCGACCTCCCTGTTGATTCCATTGTCAAAGTTTACCGCACGCGAAGCGGCTCTGCCTTCTCAGACCCTCACCTTCCCAGTGGAAGAGGAGAAACGTTGAATCGTTTTAAATCGCGCCCGCCAACCTGGTCTTAGCCGACGTCGCGTTGGCTAGGCTCTGCTTCTTCCCATACATCGGCGGAATTTGAACACGCGACTCACTCTGATCTTTCCAACTCAATCTTCCTCATTTTGACGAATCGGCTCAAAACAGCCGACTCAAGCCTTCCCTCACGGTCGAAGTGGCTAGGCTGTGCTTCTTTCCCCTCATCGACGGCAAGTTTGTCTTGCTCAAGCAGCTTCTGCCATTGACTCCGTCGCATTAAATTTATGTGGGGGTCTTCGGCGCGGCTCTGTTGTCCAGACAATGAGGAAAAGTATTGTCCGGACAATCGAGGCAACCGATGTTATGAGGCGGTAGGAGGTCAACCGGGAGCTGCAGGCATACAGGGATTCCCAATAGGGGCCACAATTCTTGGAGGTGGGGTGGCCACAGTCTACCTGCTCAGGAAGAAGCGTCTAGCTGTTCCAACAGCACCAACACCTAGAATCCTTTTTTCTCTTTTTTGCGCATGCCAGCCTGCAGGGTTCCTAGGCAAATCGCTGAAGCATTAGAGGCACATATCAATAAAGGTATAGGGTTGATGACACTTAGCTTCTACGACCTGAAAGACATCGATATATTCGCCAAAGAAATTATGTCTTTTTCGTAAGGATGCGCGAGAAAATATCCTATCAAGGTGCGCGCGAATTTTTTGACCTTGGCCGATGCATTGGGCTTTAGAGGTTCTCCGTGACCACTCAACATTAGATCGAAGTCGAGCAGCGAGATCTTCTCAATTGACTGTCTCGCTTGATGCTCGTCTAACGTAAACTGTTTGGGTGGGGCTTCGATCTTGCCCTCAATATATCTGATCGCATCGCCGACGAACAGCATTTTTCTATCCGGATCATACAGACAGATGCCTCCAGGCGTGTGTCCCGGTGTATGTATGACAACGAGTTTGCCGACCTTATCGTTTTCTTCTAGTGTTATGTCTGATTGAACTGGCGTGAACTCAAAGAACGGTGAAAAAGCTTTGAATAAAACACTGAGCTCCCTTAGGTCGTGGTAAGGTTTTGTTTCCAGCAACAAAATCCGCATCTTCTTGATGGACTCCAACCTTTGCGTTTGTGAGTCGTTTAAGCTCTTCGGCGCTTCCAACATGGTCTATATGACAGTGCGTTAACAAAATCCTTGAAATATTTGAAGGCTCTCGGCCTATCTTGTGAACATAACCTAGGATTTTTTTGGCACTTTTTGGCATTCCAGTATCAACAACGGTTAGCTCTTCTCCGTCGATTGCTAGATAGACGTTCGCATTAACTCCGTCTATTTGACGTATGCCTTACACAATTTCCATCGAAATTACACTTCTTCAATCAAGGTTGCGGGCTAGCGCATCAAAATAGCTTTGGCAAAATTCAAGCCTTCCTCTACGCGCGCTAAACTGTTCTTTTTTTGCTTCTCGTTATCGTCAAAGCTGCTACCGCGACCGCTATCCCTAGCAGTATCGATTCGATGGGGAATCCTGGAATGCCTGTCGCAGGGGGTTGTGATGGCGGCGGGATCAC
>Ga0315280_10004714_pt1 | contig 19886 bp, 16 predicted proteins | sample YL17G06_40_MG_FD_203697 | JGI IMG/M metagenome (GOLD analysis project Ga0315280, IMG submission 203697) | Sediment microbial communities from Yellowstone Lake, YNP, Wyoming, USA - YL17G06_40 | ecosystem: Environmental > Aquatic > Freshwater > Lake > Sediment | place: USA: Wyoming | collected... | reverse complement strand
ACGCAGGTGAGCGGGTCTTCGGCGATTTTGACGGGCAGGCCGCACTCATTGGAGAGAAGTTTGTCAACTCCGCGCAGAAGCGCCCCGCCTCCGGTGAGGACCATACCGCTGTCAACCAGGTCTGCTGCGAGTTCAGGCGGCGTCTTTTCCAGAGTCTTTTTGACAGCCTCAACTATTCCTGCAAGCGGCTCTCTCAGAGCCTCTCTAATCTCTTCTGAAGTGATGGTCTCTTTGGAAGGAAGTCTGTCAACCGCGTCCATCCCTTTCACTTCAAGAGTGAGTTCCTTTTCCAGCGGGAATGCGGAGCCGATTTCAATCTTTATTCTTTCCGCTGTCTGTTCGCCGATGAGGAGATTATATGCTCGCTTGATATACGAGATGATTGCCTCATCGAACTTATCGCCTGCGATTCTGACAGTATGAGATGCCGCGACATCCGCCAGAGAAAGGACCGCGACCTGCGTGGTGCCGCCGCCTATATCAACTATCATACTCGCTCTCGGCTCGCCGATAGGGAGTCCTGCGCCGATTCCTGATGCACGCGATTGCTCCACAAGATAGACCTTTCTGGCTCCGGCCCTCTCGGCGCTGTTGTACACAGCTCGCTTTTCCACCGTAGTGCTTCCGAGAGGGACCGCGATGAGAACCCGGGGACGCAGAAGCCAGGACCTGTTGTGAGCCTTCGCTATGAAATATGAAATCATCGCCTCGGCAATTTTGAAGTCTGCAATCACGCCCTCTTTCATAGGGCGAATCACATCTATGTTGATGGGGGCTTTGCCAAGCATCCGCTTGGCTTCCAGACCGACCGCCTTGCCATCGTTGAGCACAATGCTTGTGCCCTTTTTCACAGCGACGACGGAGGGTTCGTTGACTGCTATTCCCTCTTCTCCGCGGACAACGACCAAGGTATTGGCGGTGCCCAGGTCTATTCCAAGGTCTTTAGAGAAGAGTCCGAGGATTCTGCCGACGACCATCTTGTTCTCCGCGCGAGGAGAAACTATTCTCTTGCCTTTATTGGCTCTTCAACCGGCTCAGGAAATTTGTTTTTGAACTCTCCGTAATACTTCGCAGCCGTTTTTTCTGGCTGGGCTTCGTAATCTTTTTTATTGAAGTAGGACTTCATTTCGTCGGCGGCGATGTAGATAGCCAGCCCCAGAAAGATTGTAGTGAGAATCATAAGGACAGTCGCTTCCGGTGCGCTGGGTTTTTTCTCAATTATCTCCTCTTCGCCCTCGCCTGCGACTCGCATCACTTCAGATTCTGTTGGTTCAGCCATAATGTTTCCTCCGAAAAAAGTGTTTATCTCGCGGTTTTCACGACAGCGATTTCCACGCGCCTGTTTCCCTTTGCGCCCTTTTTCCCTGGCGCATTTGGCACGCCTGGTGCTGGTCTGTATTCACCATAACTTGCGATATACATCTTCTTCTCAGGTATGCCGTGCCTGGCAAGTTCATCCAGGACAGAGAGCGCTCTCATCGCACCGAGATGAAAGTTGGACTTGAATTTGTCCGCTGTTACTCTTATCGGCTGGTCATCTGTGTGTCCGTCAATTCTGAGGTTGTAGTCCTCATACTTTTTGAGAGCGGGTGCGAGTTTGGCGAGAATCTCCTTTGCTTTCTTCTTCAAATCCGCGCTGCCAGAGTCAAACAGAACCTCAGCCTCTATTGAGATTGTTCCTTCCTGTGTAATTTTGACCCCTTCCTCTTCTATCACTCCAGCCTGTTTCAAATTTTCTGCGAGACCTGCTTTGAACTCGTTCACCATATCCTCGAAACCTTTGATGGTCTTTTCATTTGCCTGCGCGATCTCATTGAGTCTCTGATTCTCTGACTTATATCTATCGCGTTCAGCGTCCGCCTTAGTCACTTCGTCCACATCTGCCTGATGTCTTTTCTCATATCCATCAATAACTTTCCGGTACTCTTCACATCTGTTTGCCACATCCATATGTATCCAGTAGGGGATGCAGCCGGACGTGAGAACAAGCGAAAGCGCCACAAACATCACAATAACTGTTCTTACCATCTCAGATTCTCCTCCAGAGGTTTCCTGATAACTATCTTTCTTTTATCAGAGATATTTCCACTCTGCGATTCTTTGGGGTTCCCCCATGTCCCTTCACATTTGGAACGATAGGGTCGTATTCGCCGTGCGCTGCTAAGAAGAGGCGCTCTTTCTTGACGCCGCACTCTGCCAGTTCTGTCAGAACAGCGTGCGCCCTCTTCGCAGAGAGAAACCAGTTGTCAACGTTCTCTTTTGTTGTAACAGGAATGTTGTCTGTATGTCCGTCCACGCGGACGAGGTAATCTTTGTATTTGTCTGAATTGAGGAGGTCTGCCAGTTTCTTGAGCACCGCCTTGCCCTTGTCTGAAACTGTGGCTTTGCCGAGAGCGAACATTATTGAGTCTTCAAGAACTATTCCGCCTGTCTTGGAATTTGTCTGCCAGCCGACCGGTTTCTCACCTGTCGGCGCTGTTCCTTCCTCGCCCTTCTCGAGTGAGTGGGTGATGTCCTGGGCTGATGCCAGTCTCGCCGCCTCACCTTTCAGTTGCTCGCTCAGGACGAAGTTATTGGTTCGCAATTCGGCGTTTTCCGACTTCAGTTTATCGTTCTCTATTGCTAACTGGCTGTGTTTTTCCTTCAGTTCATTGTATGTCTGCTGCGGGACAGCGCAACCGACGGCGAGAAACGAAGTGCCCGCCACAATACAGGCAAGTATCATATAAGCCCTCACAATCACCTCCTCATACTAAAAGAGACGTTCCTGATAGAACCGCTGAAAGTAGCCCCAGACAAGCATAACCTCTAATCACTTTGTCAGGCTGAAAATCCAGTCTGCAAGCCCGCGAACGTTATCGCTCAGGTCAACAGCGTATTTCGGAGTCGTACTGCGCATCTCGTTGAGGATAAAGGGTGCAGACATAAGAATGAAAATAGTTGTTATGAATATGAGAACTGTCCAGATTATGTGGCTCTTTTTCCTCTTCATCTGAAGCAATCGCAGTCTTGCTGAGCGGCTGATTCTTCCTGAACCCACGCGGGTCGGACCAATTGTCTCAAACTCATCCACCTCTTTTGCGGCTGCGACCTTTGCAACTACTGTGGGCGCGACCTCAACCACTGGCTCAATCTCTTCAGCAGGCTTTGGCGCCTCTTCACCCGCTGGCGGTTTGATAATGGTCGGTATCTCCTCAGTTTCAAGCCCCCCTACGTCCAGAACAGTCCCCTTCCCCTTCGCGCCTTCCTCAACAATCAGTTCTTCTTCTGAAGGAAGACTTATCGCGGCATCAGAGTCTGTCAGGATAACTGTAGGCTCTGTTTCGCGCGCTTTTTTGAGGCGCGCAACATCCTCATCCTTGAACTTCAGACCAGAAGCATCGCGGTAGGCGCGTATTTCACCCTGCGTAATCAGCCTCTGCAACTCATTCTGGTCTATCTGAAGTTCCTGAAGAACTTCCTTAAACGTAAAGAATTCGCCCGGCATCTTGATTCCTCCTGTATTGGTTGCCCGCGGTCCGCCTGAGGCGGAAAACCCCGCGGCTTTATTATCAGAGTGCGCTCAAAAAGCGCCTATTTCTTCTCAGGCGGTTCTTCTCCCGCAATCTTCTTTTTCGTCTCGTTATAGACATCTTTTACTGAAGGCGTCTGGCTTGCCGGACGCCACTCATCCAGAAGAAGGTCATATTTTATGTTTCTTGCAGCAACCAGGTGGAGTCTTCCGCCAACAACATCATAGACGCAGAGAGACTTCGCCTTCGTATCAATAACATAGAGCAGGTCGCGGGTCTGATTCTCTGTGTTTCCTGTCACAGCCACAAATCCTGTATCGCTTCCGCCAGTGTTGGCAAGAAGAAGCGGAGTTCCACCGCTCACAAGCAGAATAAGCGCAAGCAAAAGTCCTGTGATGACTAGAAGAAGCAGAATAACGAGTTTATTCGCCACAATCTTCTCTTTCTACACAGTATCTTTACATTATTTTACAAAATTCGCGACCGCTGTCAATAACAAACGTGCAGAAAGTAAAAAGTAAGAAGTCAGAAGTATAAAGTGAAAAGGCAGAAGTCAAAAGGTAGGAGTAAAAAACCGAATCTTTTGGTTTCTCACTTCTTACTTCTCACTTTTTACTTTTTACTTTCTTCTATGGCGCTTGCTGCTCAATAGTCGCGTCCGTGTCCGTCACTGTGCAGTTTGTGTCAGTCACGGTCGCTGAGGTATTAGTTGCCGTCGCTGTCGTGTCCAGGACAGTACAGTTTGTGTCAACAGGAACCGCGTTGGTGTCCGTCATCTGCGCGCCACTTGCTGGATTGAATGGGATTGTCCCATCACTTGCCAGTTTCAGTACCCATAAATCGGCAAGGCCAAAAGACGCTGTCTCTCCGGCCATAATGTATCTGCCATCAATCGTCTGCTGGATTGAATTTGCCCAGTCATAGCTTGTGCCGCCATATCTCTTCTGCCACGCAACTGAGCCATTGCTGTTCAGTTTGAGAACCAAGAAATCGGAAGTCATCTCGCCAGCACCAAAAGACTCTGTGCCTCCCGCCACGATATACCCGCCATCACTTATCTGCTGGATTGAAGAGGCCCCGTCGTAGTCTGCGCCGCCATATCTCTTCTGCCAGGCAACAGACCCGTCAGCGTTCAGTTTGAGAATCCAGAAGTCCCCACTGCTGGCGCTAAAAGACCATGTCCTTCCCGCCACGATATACCCGCCATCACTTGTCTGTTGGATTGAATACGCGTCGTCGTAGTCTGCGCCGCCATATCTCTTCTGCCACGCAACTGAGCCATTGCTGTTCAGTTTGAGAACCCAGAGATCATAAAAACCAGCGCCAAAAGACATAGTCCATCCTGCCACAATATAGCCGCCATCAATCGTCTGCTGGATTGAGTATGCGTGGTCTTGGCCTGTGCCGCCGTATGATTTCGCCCATACGCCGACAGCTATGTAGTTTACTTTTACTTCCTCATCTGAGCCGCCCGGACCCGTCACAGTCAACTTGACTGTATACGCGCCCGGGTTAGTATATACGTAAGAGGGATTCTGTTGCGTAGAATCAACAGTTCCATTATTGTCAAAATCCCACTGCCAAGAAGTAATAATACCTGTTGACGTATCTGTGAACTGAACAGTAAGCGGAGACTCAAAAGCAGTCGTTGGACTCGCTGTGAAATTCGCTACAGGCGGTGGTATCTGAGAGAAGTTTGCGGTCACGCTTTTTGGTGCGTTCATAGTCAGCGTTTCAGGATTACTCGTCCCGCCCAAATTACCGCTCCACTCTGTGAACTCGTATCCCGCGTTTGGCGCTGCGGTCAACTGGACACCTGCGTCAGAGTCATACCAAGCCGCGCTGGGCAATCGCGTTATGGTTCCGCCACTTTCAGGAGAGACGGTCGTAGTCAAGTAATACTGTGTTGTCCAAGTAACAGTCACAGTTTCAGGCGAACTCATCACCACATCACCCGAAGTCGGTGACGTTACATACTCGATTCCTGTTCCACCTGCATATGGGCTCGTCACGCTCCAGTGTGCTGTAGCCCCTTCGTTATACCAACCAGCGCCCACAGGGGCGCCATAAGGCGAAACTACAGCCAAATAATAATTCGTTTGCCAGTTCCATATTATTTTTGCGTTGGTCGTGATTGTGAATGTAACTGAGTTTGTAGAGCCGCGTGGCGGCGCGGAGCCTGTGCCTGTCCAGCCTGTGCAGACATAACGAGTGCCCTCGGTCGCGCCTGCGACAAGCGAATCCACTGAAGCGGTTATGGTCATCCCATAATTGAGATAGTTCTCTCCGACAGGCGGAGTCGGCGAACCGTGTTCAGATTCTACAGTAAGATAGACATCTATCGGTCTGTGTTTGCCGTGATAGCAGCCGATAAATAAGAGAGAGATAAAAACCGCTAACAAAATAACCCGTAAACTCCGCATCTTTGTTCACCTCCACAACCGATTGTGCTAATACAACATACGGCAAAAGAACTTGGAAGTCAAAAAGAAAAGTTCAAATGAGAAGGTTCAAATGTCAAATCAAGTTCTAAACCCCTGCCGGTAAACGGCGGGGCTTATCACCCGCGGGCTGAAGCCCGCGGCTTCATTACTATTTATCCTGTGAGGGCGGGAGGCTCAACTCTTTCGCAATCTTTCGCAGTTTGGAGGCTGTTTCCTCTGTGGGAAACTTTTCAAACAACTCGGCCTCGCTGGTAAGTGCTACGAGTTCCTCTGACAGGGAAATTATCTTTTCCCGGGCAATGCCGGCCGCCTTTAGCGACTCAATCAGAGCCGCTGTCCAGTAGAAAGTTCTCGCATTCAGAAGAGCCTCTTTGAGCGCATCTCTGTCCGGTATGTTCTCCGGCAGTTCTCTGACAGTTTTAAGAACAGCGCTGGTTAGTGGACCAATCTCATCGCCTGTCTGCGCGGGAAGGCTCTCTATCGCGGTCGCAAGTTTTGAACCTGCTTCTTTGTTCAACGTTCTCTGAGCGCAGGAGAGAAGGGTCTCTCTGGTGTATGACCTTTTTTTCTCCACGTTTGAGAGGATATCCAGACCCATAGTGTTCAGTTCCAGCCGCGCTTCCTCACGCAGTGCAGGGTATGCGCTCAGCGCAGTGTTCACGAGAATGGAAATCGCTTCCGGGGTTCTGTAACTTGCAAGAAGAGAGACTGTCTGCCTCAGGTTTTCCGACTGCGGGTCAAGTTCGCCAAATATCTGTGCAACCTTCTGCGCAGTGGATGCGTCCCCGATAATGAGCAGAGACTGGACAGCCGCCTTCACTACTGACAGGTCGCCATCTCTGAGCAGGGCAAGTAGCGCACTTTCAGCGCTCGCGCTATGTTGAGCAATCAGTCCGAGTGCGTATGCGGACCACGTACGCAGGTCAGAAACAGGAGATTTCGTCGCCCGGGCAAGTGCGTCAACGCTCTCAGGTGTTCCGACACTGGCAAGCGACCTGGCAGCCTCTATGGCGACAAGGCTCTCAGTTGAAGTTAGCGCACAGGCGAGAATCTGCGCTGCACCGGGCGCACTTATACGGCGCAGAACACCTATCGCCTGGACGCGCGCGAGCGCGTCCTCTTTATCATCCAAGATAATAACACCAAGCGGGCTGACGCAGTCAAAGTTGGCAATCTTGATAAGCGCATCCGCACTGGCACGGCAGACATTTCCCTCAGGGTCTCTCAGGGAGCGAACGAGGGCGGAGATAGCGCAGGGGTCGCGCAGTTCGCCCAGGACATTTGCGGCGTAAAAGCGCACCCAAGGGTCTTGGTCCTTCAGAAGCGCGTTCTCAACTGGTTCAAAATCTTTTGGTCGCGCTATTCCGAGGATGGTTATGAGCGCCTCCAGCCGAACAGTCGGGTCGGAATCTGCTACCGCTTTTACGAGCGCATTGAGGGCAGCTTCGTTCTCCTTCACAATACTCATTTCCTTTATCGGTCTGAGCGCCTTAGCGGCGGCACGGCGCTTGAGAACATCTGTATCAGAGAGCATCGCGACAATCATTTGGACGATGGACTCATCAGCGTTTCTTCTGAGGAAGTCCCAGGCAGAATCCCAGCCTTTTTCCGTAAGGACGTGGGTATTGACGAACAGCGGCGCAAAAGTTTTGTCGCCCTTTTCCGCTATCAACTGGAGTGCGTTGTATTTCGCGTATGCCGGGGCATTTTGCGATTCCCATATATTTACGAGTTGGGGGATAATCTCCTTTCCCGTGAGAGTGCGCAAGGTCACCATAGCGAACTCGCTGTCACCCGCTGTTCCTTCAAGCGCTTTGATAAAGACGGGCACTGCCTTTTTCACGCGCCTTTCCGCGAGCCACTGGAGCGCGTATTTGCGAGTATTAGAATCGCTGCTCTGGGCGCGGTTGATATACCACATAACGCGCAGGAACGGGAACAGAATGAGGAAGATAATTATCGCAGCCGCGGCGATGACTGCGACTCGGATGAGCCGTTTGCGTCTTCGCGCCTTTTCCTGTCTTCTCCGTGCCGCAAGTTTTTCTTTCAATCCCATACTTCCGCGCCGCTCTGGTGGCTGTGGCATCTTCTCATCTCTCTTTTTCACAGAACTCTCCTGTGCATACAGTTTCACCCGCCGACAGATATGATAACGTCGCCAGACTTTTCTTCAAGAAAGTTCTTTTCCGAATCGCTCTGGCTCCAGCGTATTGACATAGAATTGATTCTTACTACGATGGCAGCGCTTCACGGGAGTGGCAAGGGATAGGAAAAGGATGACCGAGAACGCCGGGGCTAATATGATACAGCGCGAGAGTCGGCGCACGGGAAAGAAAAATATCATCATCGCCGGGTTTGTCAGCCTCCTTACAGACTGTGCCTCAGAGATGACTTACGCTATTCTACCAAGTTTTCTAACAGTCACCCTCGGCGTGGGGAAGGAGTTTGTCGGACTTATAGAAGGAATCGCTGAAAGTACAGCAAGTCTTCTGAAAGGTGTTTCAGGGTGGTTTTCAGACAGACTGGGCAAACGCAAGCCGCTCATAGTCAGCGGTTACGGAATATCAAATCTTTCCAAGCCTTTTCTCTATTTCGCCACTTCCGGGCTGCACGTTCTTCTTTTGAGATTCTCTGACAGACTCGGCAAAGGGGTGAGGACAGCAGCGAGGGACGCGCTTGTGAGTGAAAGCGCACCACCGGAGAAAGCAGGCAGAGCGTTCGGACTTCACAGAGCGCTTGACCAGTGCGGTGCGATAATCGGACCCGCTGCGGGATTTATACTCATCACTGTCGGACTGAACTACAGACAACTTTTTCTCGCCGCCGCAGTTCCCGGCGCAGTGGCGGTTCTGGTGGCGATATTTGCTCTGCGCGAAACAGGGGCAAGGAAAGAGAAAAGAGCGCCAGCGCACTCTTCGCCAAGAATACTGACGCGCCAGTTCAAGTTGCTGCTCGTCAGCATCATCCTCTTCACACTCGGAAATGCGAGTAATATGTTTCTTATCTTGCGTGCGCAAGAACTGGGCATCGTGCGTGAATACCATCTTCTGCTGTGGGGTCTCTTTAACGCTGTCTATGCCTTCACATCATACCCGTTTGGAAGACTTTCAGACAGGATAGGACGGCTGCGGATTATAGTTTGCGGCTTTCCCTTCTACAGCGCAGTTTACCTCGCATTTGCGGTGGCGACGTCAGCGCTCCATATCTGGATACTTTTTGCAATCTACGGCTTCTACTACGGCGCGACCGATGGGGTTTTGAGAGCGTATGTGTCTGACCTGAGTGCGCGGGAAGTGAAGGCTACCGCATACGGAATATACCATACAGCGGTTGGTCTGTGCGCGTTCTTCGCAAGCGTAATCTTCGGCTTCTTATACCAGTTCCTGGGTGCGAAAGTCGCGTTCACTACAGGCGCGGTTCTTGCGTTCGCCGCCGTCTTCCCTCTCCTTCTTTCTGTCCACTACAAGAAGTTCTTTCGCTCTTCCGTGTAAACTTTCTCACGAGTTCTATTACCGCGCTTGCCGCCTGAGATGGTGTGCAAGAAGAGGTGTCAATAGTAACGTCTGCGATGGACTGGTAAGTCCGCTCCCTCGCTTTCAGGATTTTTCTCATTTCAGCGATACCGCTCACCGCGTGGCGAATCAGGGGCGGGCGCTGATTCAGTGTGCGGAAATCCGTTCTACAACGCTGATAGAGCGTTTCAGCGGGAGCGCGCAGATAGAAGACCAGAGTCCCGGCGCTTTTCAGGTTGGCGACATTTGATTTGCGCATCGGAGCGCCTCCGCCTGCCGCGATAACTACGCCATCCCGGTCCCTTATTCCGCGGATGACCTTGCTTTCAGCAGCGCGGAAATACCGCTCTCCTCGCAGGCGAAATATCTCTGATATGGTCTTCCCGGCCTCTTTCTCCACAATCTCGTCTGTGTCAAGAAAGTTGAGGCGGAGTCTGTGTGCAACTATCTTTCCAACTGCGGTCTTTCCTGCGCCGCGACAGCCGATAAAAACTATTCTCATACTCTATCGCCAGGCCGCAAAGTTACGACGCGGAAAGGGAAGGAATAAACAGATACGCTTCTACGGCTTTTCCTGCAACACCGATTCGCCCGCGGGAACCGAGTTTGCCAGGTCCTGGCAGACTCGCTCAGCAAGAACTTGCTGGACCTCTTTCTCTGACCGGGCATCTGACCTGACAAACTCCGCTTTCGCACTGCCGGTCCAACTGCACTTGCCATCCCTGTCAAAGAGGTGAGCCTCAAGCGTGAGCGAGTATGTGGAAGGTCTCCCCGTCATCTGGGGAGTAGCGTAATCTATGGAGATGACACGAAGCATATACCGGGGCGCCTCCCTCAAGTAGGGGGCGAGGTGTTGGCGAAGAAGCCGGTCAACAGTCTGGTTGAATATTGCGCCGCTTTCTCCAGGCACATCCGTGGTGTACATCCCTATGAAGCCGTAAACCCTCCCCTTCGCTGCTTGCGCTTTTACAGGCACCTGCGGCTTTTCCCGGGTAAAAGGGCAGCCAACAAGAAACGGTGCGGATAACAAAGAAAAAAGAACAATCCATCTCATAGCCGTGCTCTCCTTCACATTCCCAGCCAATTGTTCCTATTCAGTTATTATTACCTTGCGTTGAGGCGACTGGCGAACCTCGCCAATTATTGACGCTGCCGAGACGCGCCTGTCCTGAAGTCTGTCGAGCAGGTCATCCGCTTTTTTTGCGCTGACGCAGATTAGCAAGCCCCCTGAGGTCTGCGGGTCGTAAAGGAGGTCAAGCATCTCAGCGCTTATACGTTTCTCCTCTATTACGCGGCAGGAATAAAACTGGCGATTTCTGTCCGCTCCTGCGGGAAGAAGCCCCATCTTAGCGTTCTCAAAAGCGCCTGAAAGAAGCGGAATAGAGGAGGTGTTGAGCACTATCGCAACATTTGAAGACACTGCGATTTCACTTGCGTGTCCAATCAAGCCGAAACCTGTAATGTCTGTGACGCACTTGACGCCAAATCCCTCAAGCGCTTCGCAGGCGGTGCGATTCAACTGCGCCATAGAGTTTGAAGCACCCTCACTGTCCTCACTGCGCGCAAGACCCGCCTTCACAGCAGTGCTTATCACTCCAGTCCCGATTGGCTTTGTCAGAATTAGCCTGTCGCCCGCGCGCGCGCCCGACCTGGTCGTAATCTTCTTCGGATGCACTGTGCCTGTCACGGCGAGACCGTATTTCAGTTCCAGGTCATCTACTGTGTGACCGCCAATAAGAAGGCAGTCAGCCTCGCGAAGTTTTACCACCCCGCCTGCGAGAATCTCTTTCAAAACTGATTTATCAAACTTCTCAGTGGGGAAGCAGACTATGTTCATCGCGGTCAGGGGTTTTCCGCCCATAGCGTATATATCACTGAGCGCGTTTGCTGCGGCAATCTGACCAAAAAGATGCGGGTCGTCAACCACAGGAGTAAAAAAATCAACAGTCTGAATAATCGCTAGTTTCTCGCTCAGTTTATAGACACCCGCATCGTCGGCGGCTTCAACTCCGACAAGAAGATTCGGGTCTTTTGCGAGAGGGAGCGCTTCAAGAATGTCAGAGAGGTCACCCGGACCCACTTTTGACGCTCACCCCGCACCACGGACAGTTTCAGTCAGTCGCTGTCTTTCTCTTTTCATCGTGCAGTATCCCGGAAGAATGCGATGTTCTTTACGTCTTACATCATAGTATTGGCTTGACCGCTGTCAACCGCTTTTTCTCATCTGCGACCCTTTGCGGCTCTTCGCCTCGCAGGCATCTCTCTCTTTTTTGCTTTCGCTTTGCGCACTTTTTCCTTTGCTGGCGTGGCCTTCCTGATTTTGCGCAGGCCGGCTTTTTCGCGACGCGCAGGTCTGTACTCAGGCGCAGCGTATCTGATTATTCCCTCAATGTACAGGTCGGCGCCTGTTACATCGTTTATCACAGTGGCGGGAAAATCTACTACAGTAAGGCGCTGAATTGATTCCGCCCCCAAATCAGGGTAAGCGACAACTTCAGCCTTTCTGACGCATTTTGCAAGAAGCGCAGCCGCTCCGCCTGTCGCGCCGAGATAGACCGCCTTATATTTTTTGAGAGCGTCAATAACAGCAGGGGAGCGATTCCCTTTTCCTATCAGGATTTTTGCGCCGAGTTGGAGAATGCGCCCGGTGTACGGATCCATCCGACCTGAAGTTGTAGGTCCGCAGGAGCCAATCGCCTGTCCCGGCTTTGCGGGCGAAGGACCCACGTAGTAAATGGCGCACCCTTTCAGGTCAAACGGGACAGGCTTGCCGGAGTCAATATCTTCCAGAAGTCTCTTGTGCGCCGCATCACGCGCTGTGTAAATCTCTCCCGAAATCAAAACCTTATCGCCGATTCTCAGTTTTGAGACATCTTTTTCGCTCGCGGGCGTCGTTATCTTCACTATCATCGGAGCGCCTCCTTTGCGTTTTCAGAGAGTTACCTCTTTGTGCCGTGCAGAGTGACACTGGATATTGACCGCGACAGGCAGACTCGCTATGTGGCAGGGATAGGTCTCAACATTCACCGCCAGCGCGGTTACTCTGCCGCCGTAGCCCTGCGGTCCGATTCCGAGTTTGTTTATCTCGGTGAGAAGTTCCTCTTCCATCTTCGCGTTCTGAGAGTCACTGCTGTGAAGACCGATTCTGCGCAGAGCAGCCTTTTTCGCAATTAGAGCCGCGAACTCAAATGTGCCGCCAATCCCAACGCCGACAGTCACAGGCGGACACGGATTCGCTCCTGCAGTGCGAACCCAGTCCACGACAAATTTCTTTACGCCTTCGTAGCCGTCTGCAGGCGTCATCATTCTGACAGTGCTCATATTTTCGCTGCCGCCGCCTTTCGGAGCAACCAGAATCCGCAGACTGTCGCCGGGAACAATCTCAATGTGAACGATAGCAGGTGTGTTGTCCTTCGTGTTCTCCCGTCTGAACGGATGCGCGACTATTGACTTGCGCAGATACCCCTCAGTGTAGCCTCTCCTGACGCCCTCATTGACCGCGTCTGTAAGGCTTTTGCCTGTTATGTGGACTTCCTGTCCCAGTTCAACGAAGGCGACAGTAAATCCGGTGTCCTGACACATCGGCATCTTTTCGCGAGCGGCGATTCTGTTGTTCTCAATAATTTCCCGCAAAACTTCCTTGCCCGCTTCAGATTCCTCTCTCCCGAGCGCTGCCTCAAGAGCGGCTGTCAAATCAGGCTCAGGCTCGGTGCACGCTTCAATACAGAGGCGTGCAACCTCGGACACAATTCTGTCCGCCCCTATATCACGCATATCAACATCCCTTTCTATTACAGAGTCCGAAGAAGCGAAACTTAGGTTCTATCATCTTTTATTTTACCCGCTCTTTTGTCAACAAAAACTTGCGCAACCAGTAGTCGTAGCAGCCTAAATTTCCGCTTTCGGCCATTATCTTTCCGTCCACAATCCTGTAAATTGCCATTTTTAGTAACTCAAACGCTAAATAGAAGTTACACGATTTTAGCCCCCTCCAATTTACAGGATTTCTATAATATATCCCCGGTCAGAAAGGCAGAAGTATGAAGGATGAAGTATGAAGCCCCACGCGTAAGCGCGGGGAGAAAAATCTCGCTCGCGCGCGAATTCCAGAAGATAGCAAGCCCCGCCGTTCACCGGCGGGGATAATATTTTAGCTGGCGGTCAGCTCGTGACGTTCTATATGTGGAGATGCCGTTATATAGGCGTAAATAACGCTGCCCGGGAGACACGCACAGAGTCAGCCGAGGGCTGCTCGCCGCGTAAACGCGGCGGCTAAAATTATTATGATGAATCACTGGTTTGTGATTTTATCAATAATCTCTTTGAGTTTCGCTTTTATTGTTTCGTCTGTTTCCTTCTCCAGCGCGCCTTTGAGCGAATCCAGAGCGGGTTTGCCGATATTTTCGAGCGCCTCTTGCGCCACCTCGCGCACCTCGCCATCCGCATCGGCAAGCGCTTTGGTGAGTGGTTCTACTGCCTTCACAGCCCCGATTTGACCGAGCGCCTTCGCAACGTGCTTGCGCATATAAGGGTCAGCATCACCTATCTCTTTGATGAGCGCTTCAGCCGCGTTCTCATCCTTCAATTCACCAAGCGCGTCCGCCGCAGCCAATCGGACAAGAAAGTCACAGTCACTCAGCGCTTTGGCGAGCGGTTCTACCGCCTTCACATCGCCGAGTTTGCCGAGACTGTCGGCTGCCGCCCAGCGCACCCAGGAATCTGCATCATCAAGCGCTTTGATAAGAGGGTTCAAAGCATTTGCGTCCTTTATTTTCCCCAGTGCCCAGGCTGCATCGCGGCGGACATCCGCGTCTTGGTCGCCAAGTGCTTTTATTAGCGGTTGCACGGCTTTGACGTCATTCATCTCTCCCAGAGCATTCACTACGTCGCACCGGACACCAGCGTTTCCATCACCAAGCGCTCTGATTAGTGGTTCCACAGCACTCTTGTCTTTGATCCGGCGAAGCGCGAGTGCCGCACCGGAGCGCAGGTTAGCGTCCTCGGCGGTGAGTGCGTTTATAAGAGGCCGTACCCTTACGTCTTTGATTTCGCTGAGAGCCGCTGCGACAGCATTTCGCACCTGCCAGTCAGAGTCACTAAGCGCCTTGATGAGTGGTTCCACGCTTCTCGTATCCTTCACCTCGCCAAGTGCGATTGCCGCAGCCACACGCAGATTACCGTCTCCGTCGCCCAGTGCGTTGATGAGAGGGTTTACCGCCTTCTCACTCCCAACTTTGCCAAGTGCGGTTGCCACATTACAGCGCACCCAGGGCACTTCATCACTGAGTGCTTCGATAAGCGGTTCCACGCTTCTTGTATCCTTTACTTCGCCAAGTGCGGTTGCCACAGCCACGCGCACATTAAAATCTGCGTCGTTGAGCGCCTTGATAAGTCTTTCCACTGCCCTTGCGTCCTTGATATTGCCGAGAGCGATGGCCGCTGACCGGCGCACACCCGGGTCCTCATCGCCCAGCGCTTTGATAAGTGGTTCCACTGCCTTTGAGTCCTTCAATTTACCGAGCGCCTCTGCCGCATATCGGCGCACCTCTGGGTCCACGTTACCGACCGCTTTGATAAGCGGTTCTGCGGTGCTTACATCCTTGAGTTGCGCCAAGATATGCTGCTTGAGTTCCTCCAGTATCTGTGTTCGGACTTCCGCTTCTGGTGAGGTCAAAAGTACAATTATGTTGGGAAACTTCTCAAGAAGGGACGAAGTAATTCCGAAGTGAAAGTATAGTTTTGTAATCCGTTCCAGCCGAATCTTTACTTCAACATCCTGATTAGAATCCATTTCCTGCTTCAAATACGCGAGGAGCGAGTCAAATGTTTTTGTGTCTTTTGGGAGAAGTTCTGATAGTTCTTTTTCCGCCGCTTCGCGGAGAGACCATTTATCGTCGCCGAGTTGCTGAATAAGAGCGTCAACTTTCTGTTTCAGTTCGGCGGGGAGTTCGGGGGTGGTTTCCTGCGCGAAGAGGGGAGTGCACAATACAGGTGATATGATAAGAATAAAGAGTAACGCGAAAACGTGATGCGGCTTCAACAGTTTCATCGCATTCTTTTCCTGTTAGCCTATTACAATTATACATCAATTGTTACGCGTAATCAAAGTGATTTGGGAAGTTGAACCGTCCCGATGAACGGGACGGCTTTGGAAGAGGGGACGCGGGGAACAAGTTCGCCGGCTAATTTTCGGGCAGGGTGATTTGGACTTTTTTCACTCTGCGGTCGTCTGCGTCTGTTACTTTGAGGCAGACTCTTTCGTGGTAATGCGTGTCTCCTGTTTTTGGGATTCTTCCACGTGCGCGCGCGAGAAGACCGCCTAAGGTCTCAAAACCATCGCCTTCAGGAAGGTTCAGCCCGAACCTGGAATTTATCTCTTCTGTTCTGGCTCTGCCGCTCGCTATGATTGTGCGCGGGTTGAGCCTCTCAATCTGAGGCTCTGTTCTGAGCGTGCCGGGCATCTCGCCGACAATCTCCTCTATGATGTCCTCCATTGTGACCAGACCTGCTGTGCCGCCGTATTCATCAACAACTATCGCCAGTTGCTGCTTTGTCTGCTGGAACTCTCTCAGAAGAGTGGAGATTTTCTTTGTGGCGGGAACGAAGAGGGGCTTGCGCATCACATCCTGCACCTTCTCCGGTAGTTTCCCCTGACCGCAGATGGAGGGAAGAACATCTCGCAGATAGAGGACTCCTTCAATCGCGTCCCTGTTTTTTGCGTAGACAGGTATGCGCCAGTGACCCTTAGCAGCGGCGACTCGCAACGCCTCTTCAACTGAAGCGTTCAGGTCCAGACTCACCATATCTGTTCTTGGCGTCATAACATCCGAGACGAGCACTTCGTTGAATTTGACTATACCCTCAATGAGCGAACGCTCATCATCTTCCATCACTCCTTCGCTTTCCGCTCTCTTTATCGCTTCAATAATCTCTTTCCTTATTCTCGCCGCGGGGTCTCTTCTGCCTCGCAGCCTTACAATTCTGAGCACGCTGCGAGCAACAAATGAGAAAGGCGCAGATATGGGGCAAAGAATTGCCGAGAAAACCGACATAATAGATTCCCCGAGAAATCGGAGCAATAATTTTATTATACGCAGGACAGTGCAGACGCGCAATCAATTTCACCATTTGAGGAGGCGGTTGCGATGCACGGAAACTTAGACAGTGTGCCGAGCGCGGTTTGCCACTCTTACACCTATTTGCCCGGGCATTCCTTCTGGACTGATGGGTCTATGCCCTTATTGGAGTATGCTTTGTTGAAGTGAGTGCTGAAATCGCCTGCAAGTTTGGCTGCTCGTCTGTCATAAGCATCTTTGTCAGCGCAGGTGCTGCGCGGGTCAAGAATAGAATCATCCGGGATTCCGGGGCAGTGCCTGGGAACAGTTAGATGGAAGAGGCGGTTTTCCACGTATTCCGCATTCTCCAGTTGACCTGAAAGTGCGGCGTGAACCATCTGCCGTGTCAGCGAAATATCTATTCTTTTGCCGATTCCGTATGGTCCACCGCTCCAGCCGGTGTTTATCAGATACACTTTTGTCTGGAACTTCTGGAGTTTCTCGCCGAGCATTCTGGCGTAAACGGCGGGATTTCTCGGCATAAACGGCTCGCCGAAAAACCTTGAGAATGTGGAAACAGGCTCTATAATGCCGGTCTCAGTTCCAGCCAGTTTGCTGGTGTAGCCCATAAGAAACCACAGCATCGCTTGCTCCGATGTCAGTTTAGATACAGGCGGCAGAACTCCGTGCGCATCGGCAGCGAGAAAGAGAATGGTTCTCGGATGCCCTGATGTTGAAGACGGCTTCACATTGGTGAGGAAACTCAGCGGGAAAGAGCCGCGAGAGTTCGGTGTCAGACGCTCATCGTTGACATCAAACTTGCCGTTTGGATACATCATACAATTTTCTATGATTGCGCCGTGCTCAAGGTAGTTGGCGTTGTGGAAGCAGGCGCGGTAAATCTCCGGCTCCTTCTCGGGATTGAGATTTATCAGTTTCGCGTAGCAGCCAAACTCAAAGTTCGCCACTCCGCTTTCGCTCCAGCCGTGCTCGTCATCTCCCAAGAGCGCTCTGCGTGGGTCAGCGGAAAGAGAGGTCTTTCCCGTTCCAGAAAGCCCTAATAGTAACGCGCAGTCGCCATCTGGTCCCTCGTTTGCAGAGCAGTGGAGCGGAAGAATCCCCTCAGAAGGAAGAACATAGTTCATAACTGAAAAAATCATCTTTTTTACGCTGCCGCAGTAAGAAGAGCCAAATATTATGCCGAACCGCCTGTGAAAATCCATCGCCACCGCCATAGTGGAAGTCTTGCCAGTCTCTTTGATAACTCTGAGCCTGCCTTTGTAACGCTCAGGGTCCAACTTGTGATAAGGCAGCGCAAGTAAAGTAAACCCTCTCTGCGCAAAGATGCTTCTTGATATGTCGGACGGCATAGGGCGAAACATATTGTCTGTAAATAGCGCGCTCAGAGCGGAATCTGTTACAGCCCTCACAGGAAGCGCCCAGGTGCTGTCTGCGCCGACCACGCGGTCTGTGGTATAGAGTTTCTGCGCGCGCAAAAGACCCGCAACCGCATCCTCCATAAGCATATCAAAGGTTTCCTGCTCCATAGGAATGTTGTTTGGTGAGTCCCAGTCTATATTCGGCTTGCTCAGGTCATCTCTGACGATGTAGGTGTCTCTGGGGCTTCTCCCGCTTGATTCTGGCGGAGTCCAGGTAGCAAGCGCCCCATTTGCGCTCACAACCGCTTCCCTGTTATCAACCACTTCCTGGATGATTGAACTTCTTTTCATATTGAATATGGGTCGGCTGTGTTTGCCTAATAACTGTGAAACCGCTGCCTCAAGGTCCATTGCTTGAGAACCTCCTGAGTAGGAAAATAAAGATTACAAACCGCCTGAACGCGCAAGTCAAGCAAATTCCACGCCTGCTGCCAATTCTATGCAAGTTTAGCCGCCGCATTTATGCGGCGGAATCGCGCACACAATAACTTGACAGATTAGAGGCAGCAGACTATATTGCACGATGATAGGAAAGAGCATCCCGGAGGTTTCTGTTGAGTCGCATACTTTTCTTTATCGCGTCTGTAGTAATTTGCGGCGGTCTGCTTTTATGGGTTGGCGGCGACCTCAGTTTCAGGAATACAGCCCCATCTGCACTGCCAGTTGAACAACTTACCGGAGACTTTGAGAGAGGGGAGGGCGAGGCGCAACTTATACTACAGCAGAAACTGGCTGGCTGGACTTTCAAAGGGTTCAATAGAGATGTCGGGCAGTACGACTTTTTTGCGTCGGGAAGTGAGATTGTGCCTGTCAAACAGAGAACTCAGAGCGGGACAGAGTCCTATCTCGCAAAAGACCTGAAAATAAACGTCCTCTCGTTCCGCAGAGATTCCGGTCAGGTGAAGAGGTCGTCAGTTACCGAGATTGTCGCCGCCGAAGGAACGATAGCACTTGACCGGAATCGGCAACTTGTCGGCGCAATTCTTCCTGGCGCGAGCGCTATGGAACTGCGCCCGGAGGAAGGCGCCGGGACGCAGCCAATATACATTCAGACAAGCGGCGTGACTGTTACGCCGCTTCAGCAGGCAAAAGATAAAGAGACCGGAACTAAACTGAAAATCACAGCAAAAGGCAAAAGCAGAATCAAAATAGGCGGTTCTGACATTTACGGCGCCGGGTTCACGGCAGATACGTTACAAAAACGGCTGGTTCTCAGTCCGCCTGCCGAGATGTATGTATCGCAGCAGCAAATAGAGTCTCTCTTCCCGAAACTGCCGCAAAAGGGAGCAAAGCAGGTTTTCAAAGTGACCGCTGATGGCGAGGTTTCAATGACCGAGAAAGCGCTTCCTTCTGCGCCCGCACTGAGAGAGATTCTCGTGCAGCGAAACGTGGTACTCACTGACGGAGTCTCGCATCTATTCTGCGAGAATCTATCGCTGGTGACGGGAAGCGACCAGAAAGTATCTGAACTGCGGGCTGACCAACGCGTGCGGCTGGAAAGAGTAGGGGTCACCTGCGTGGCGCAGACACTCGTTTACAAAGCGGTGGAAAAGATGGTGTTCCTGACCGGAGCGCCAGATATAACAATTACCAGCGAGGCAAATGAGATTTTCTGTAACTCCGCTCAGATAAGCGAAGATTCAAGTTACGCGGAGGCTAAGGGAAATGTGAAGTTTCGCCACAAAACTGCGCCGCTGACAAAGAGAGATGCAAAAACTCCGGAGGAGACTGTTACGCTTTTTTGTGAAAGCGCGCAAGTCTGGTTCACCAAGGATGAGCAGTCAGGGAAAATGCAGATTACCCGTCTGGTTGCCCACGGCACGCCTGACAAGCAGGCTTCTGCGGAGAGCGAGCAGTATCTGATAACAGGCAGCGAGTTTGAATGCGGATTTGCCCAATCACGCTTTAGTGTTATTGACGTCAA
>Ga0315280_10004713_pt1 | contig 19888 bp, 21 predicted proteins | sample YL17G06_40_MG_FD_203697 | JGI IMG/M metagenome (GOLD analysis project Ga0315280, IMG submission 203697) | Sediment microbial communities from Yellowstone Lake, YNP, Wyoming, USA - YL17G06_40 | ecosystem: Environmental > Aquatic > Freshwater > Lake > Sediment | place: USA: Wyoming | collected... | reverse complement strand
GCTAAGCTCAGGCAGCGTTACGGGCGGAGGAACATTCACCTTCACAGTGACAAACGTAGTGAAGACAGACTGGACATACGACCCAGCTCAAAACGTGGAAACAAGCGACACCATAACGCTACCATGACAATACATGAAAATTAAACTTCACCTTCCTTCTTTTTTATAATAAAACCAAATAGAAGCCTAGTCAATTATTAAAGAAAAACTTTTAAATCAAACTAAACATAGTCAGACTCGGATGTTAGCTATATTTCTGTATGGCTAATATCTTAGACGTTGAAAAAAAGGAGAGAAAGAAGGAAAAAACTATGATTAGTAAGATGAAAACATTTGTTGCAGTGATTATAACTTGTTTCCTTGTAGCAGCTTTTACAAGTGCTTTTCCTGTATCAGCAAGTCCAGCGTCAGTCACCGTAAACGCGGGAAACATCATAAAACCAGTTAGCCCACTTCTTTATGGAGTGAACACCGGCGGTTTCATGGAAATGCTATGTGCAAATGGTGCACCTAGGCCCATTGTAGAGACAAGATTGTCAGAGGCTGGAATGAAATTCCTAAGCTATCCTTGCGGATGGTATGCAAACAATGTCATCTGGAATGCTATGAATCTTCCGACGGAGATGAACACTGACCAATTCATAGCGTTATGCCAAGCGGTTGGTGCAGAGCCAACAATAGCTATTAACCTCAACCAGCCAGTTAGCTTGGCAACAGCTTGGGTGCACTATTGCAACGTTGAGCACAACTATAACGTCAAATATTGGAAACTCCACGATGAACCATGGTACGATGGCAAGAAAGGAGCGACGTATGCACGACTGATAAATCAGTACGGTCCAGCTATGAAGGCTATTGACCCAACCATAAAGATCGGGGCGTGTATTTCTTGCCGTTATCCTTCGGAATCAGGCAATACGGATACAGTGATTAAGAACGCTTGGCAGAACCTAGATTGGCTTAATCACAACGCTTTCTTCATAAACCCAACAGAGTATGACCACGGTCAAGAGCAAGCCTACTTTACCGATCTTTTGTACAACACCCCGAACGAATTGAAGACATGGCTCGCCGATTTAAGGAGCATTTGGGCAACGTATGCTGGCAGCAAGCCTGTTGATTACGTTGTAGGATCATGGAGCTCCATCGCCTACTACCCACAGGACTTTGAAGTGAACTTCTTACCTTCAGGTCTATGGGTAGCAGACATGCTTGGAACAATGATGACCGACGACGTTGATGCCTCAGCTTTCTGGGGCGCTATGAACCCATATCCTCCTGGTCAAGCAGACTACGGATTCATATCTCCAGAATTTGAACCCTATGCTACTCACGACGCCTTCAAACTTGTTTCGCAACACTTTGGTGCCAACCTTGTTTCCTGCACCTCTGACACAGTAGATCTCACAGCATATGCAAGCAAAAGCACTGACGGCAACAAGCTCTCTATACTGTTAGTCAACAAACAACCAGCCACCGACATCTCAACCCAGTTCACTTTGCAAAACTTCAACCCACAGAGCACAGCAACAGCATACATACTAGACGGACCATCAATTCCAACTCACCCATACGATTACGCCATACGAAGCGAAGGCATTTCAGGTGTGGGTTCCACTTTCACGTGGACTGTGCCATCTTATTCAGCTGTAGTCATTGAAATTAACAAGTCAGGAGCATTAGCTGCAGAACAAGCCGCAAGTGAACCCGCCAGCGCAGGAAGCACTGAAGTAGTAACTGGTGACGCAGAACCCTTAGCTACAAACCTAGCCTTGGGCAAGCCAGCCACAGCCTCAAGCAGCGCGCTGAAAGAACAATGCAACTACTACCACATCAATGAATATAATGGAAGCAAGGCTGTAGACGGCGACAGCACATACACAAGATGGGCATCAAAGATATGGTGGGAGGTCCAAGACTATCCCGATGTAACTGAATGGTTCCAGCTAGACCTTGGAGCAGTCACATCGTTCAACAGAATCATCTTAAAATGGGAATACCATGCCACCACCTACACGATACAAATCTCGGATAACGGACAATCGTGGACACAGATTGCCTCCGGGTCAGGCGCTACAGTTATCAAGCCGGCGCCCCAGCCCATACATCAATTCGACTTCAGCCCCAACCAAAACGCACGCTACATCAAAGTATCAATGACTGCTCGACCAACGAAAATGGGTATTGCAGCTGGCTGTTCCGAATGGACTCCAAACGCGTTCTCGCTGTGGGAATTCGAAGTATACGGAGAAGTAACACCACCGCCAGGCGTAATGCATGTTGCAAGCATAGACATGTCTGGAACAAAGACTGGTCAAAAATGGAAAGCCAACGCCGCAGTCACAATCTTTGACGACTACGATGCTCCAGTTCCAAGTGCAACAGTCTATGGACATTGGTCAGGTGCTTGGACAGGCGACGTTAACGGCGTAACAGGCTCAGATGGCAAAATAAAGCTAAGCTCAGGCAGCGTTACGGGCGGTGGAACATTCACCTTCACAGTGACAAACGTCGTGAAGACAGACTGGACATACGACCCAAACAAGAACGTGGAAACAAGCGACACAATAACACTACCATAACAGGCAACAGGAAAACAAAGCTTCATCTCCCTCTTTTTTTGTTATAAAAAGCAAAAATAGGCGGTTTTAGACGATTTCATGCAGTTTCTGGGTTTCACGGAAAAACTTTTAAATCAGCCCAAGCATAGTCAGACTCGGATGTTAGCTATATTTCTACATGGCTAATATCTTAGACGTTGAAAAGGAGAGAAAATTGGAGGAAAAAACAATGAGAAAATTGTCTGGAATTGCGTTCAGTGCAATTTTGGTCGCAACAATTCTCGCTGCATTAATGCCTGTTATGCCAGTATCCGCAACTACGTGGGATCCAAATCTAGGCTGGGACTTCCAATGCCACACTAATACTCACCCATGGCTTGATCAATTGACCGACGATGAAATTCGCGCGGAGTATCAGGCAGTGAACAACGCCTTTACAGCACATGGTTATACCACACCAACTCAAACTGCATACCCAGGCGGAAGACTTGACCATAAAGGCAGAGTGAAAGCAGTAACTGCAGAGTATCGAATGAGTGGCAGAGTAGTATGGGGTTACATGTCAACCTATCCTATAACAGACTGGTATGAACTGAGAGCTGCACAGCTAAAAGCGAAGACGAGTTTCAATACAATTAAAGGGTGGATAGACGATGCCATAGCTGACAATGCACTACTGGTCATACTGACTCATGATGTGAAAGATAAACCCACTACTTATGGCTGTACACCAGCAATACTTACACAAGCAGTAGACTACGCTGTTGAAAAACAAAACGCCGGTCAACTATCGGTTTGGACAATGTCGCAAGCATACGACTATTGGAGCACTGCCCAAGCAGGCACACCCACTTGTGTCTTCACTTTCGACGATAATTGGTCAACCGACTACACCGCAGTATATCCAATCTTCACAGCACGCGGCGTGAAAGGCACAAGCTACACTATCACAGGCATGGTAGGAGACGTAGACCGTCTAACCTGGGCACAAATAGACCTAATGAGAAGCGGAGCCTAAAACCACAACAGACACTATAAAAATTAAACTTCATCCCCCTCTTTTTTTATTATAAATCTCTCACAATATCACGGAGCGATTTTCTTTTTTGTCGGTTTTTTGAGAGGCATTAAATAATTTAAGGAGAAATCATCTATTAGGGCGGAGAAGCAGATAGAATTAGATAGGCTGTGATGATAAAAAGCCTAGAAGGGCTGGTAGTTCAGTTTGGTATGAACGCCTGACTTGCACTCAGGAGGTCGGGGGTTCAAATCCCCCCCAGTCCACCTCTATGCAGCAAACAACCCCAGTAAGTCTTTTGAACCCCCAACCTCCTGGGAGAGTTATCGATAGGGTTTCTACAAGAGCTAAGGAACGGATTTTGGCTGTTCTGATGGAGCATCGTCATAGGCTTGCATTCAAAACTTTGGAAGTCTACAACCAGGCACTATGCACCTTAGCTTTGAAAGGCGACTTAGACAACGTCATAGAAATGGAGCGCATCATTCCAACAGAAAAGGTAGTGCTTTATGCAGCGATTCCAGCGTACAAGCATTATTGTCGATACTGGAGACTACCCGAGCCTCAGATTCTAGTGCATCGAGAAAGAAGACGACCGTTGCCAAGGTTGCCTAGAGAGGACACGCTTCAAGCGAGTCTGGCAGTGCCTAAACGTCAGAAATGGCAGGCCTACTTCAGATTGTTGTATGAGACTGGGGCTAGAGCCAGCGAACCCTTTGCCTTGAAAGTGAAGGACACCCAGAACACGTTAGATGCAGAGAAGATTAGACTTGGAACCAGCAAGTACGGAGGCTTCACCACAGAAAGAGAGTTACCCATCAGCCCATTGTTAGCAGCACAGTTAAGAATTCTAGTCAAAGACCGAGGTTCTGAAGATTGGGTTTTCCGACAGACAAGACATCCAGAAAAACCACTCAACTACCATCAAACAGAGGTTCTCATGCGAATCATCCGAAACCAGTTACGAGCCACAGGCTACAATGTTATTGGTTTAAGACTGCATGGATATAGACACGCATTCGCCACTAGAATTTACTGGGCAACCAAGGACTTAGCCCTCGTCAGCCGCAGCCTAGGACATAGGAGCCTAGAAACAACCATGATTTACGTCCACCTCAAACCAGACCAACCAAAACGCTACGATGTCGTCAACTTCAACATATCCGACAAAGAAGGCATCAGCAAACAGATAGCGGAAGGCTGGGAACTCGCAGTTCAGACGCCAGAGGAAATTTACTTCAAGCGTCCAAGGTGGGTGCCCTAATGCCGAAGTGCTCGTATGGAGAAAACCGCATTGTTCCCCGAGGCTGTCGCAGCTGCTTTCATCGAGACCCTAAACAAGGTTGCCTCAAAGAACTACGACGCAGAGAGTTTCATCACCGCATGCCAGACGGCAAACTCGTACCCTGCCAAGGGAGGTGATATACGTGGTAGAATGCCCAAAATGTCATCTGGAACTGAAGGAAAAAGACCTCATCAAATCATGGAACGCCACGCCCAAAGCAGGACCTAACGACATCCACGTCACTATCTACTACTGGCAATGCCCCAACGTCCTCTGCCAACACCGATTCCGCACCGCAACCCGCACATGGCCGTCTAAAAAGAAATCATTACTGGGAAGGTTGAGAAAATGAGCGGTAAAGCATCAGGGACAGACAACAACGAATACAGCAGTCATGGAGACCGTCGACATCGACAGAAAGAACGTCTTTTGAATGCACCCTACGAAGAGTCCAACAATTTTAACCCTTTCGAGAAGCATGGAAAAGACCATCACGTCCAGTTCAGAGTATCGCCTTTCGCTGAGAAAGTGGGCTCAGAAGTAGCCGCGCTCTTCGGCATGACATTGAGCCAGTACGCCAAAGCCGTTCTCTATTTGAACCTGGGACTCGTGTTTGAACCCATCGACAGAAGGAAGAAGCAGCCAGGGAGGAGGTGAACCGCAATGACAGAGACAGACAGACCTAGGGAGGGGGAGGGGGGTCATGAAGACCAACAGAAACACGCTAAAGGCAAAACAGAGCCAGAAAAGAAGCCAGATTACCTAGCCTTCAGAGACAAAGCCTTCCTGCACCTTTACCGCAGCATGAATATCGCTATGCAGGAGATGACGAACGACAACCTTCATAACAGCGTCCGCGTCAAGTGGGCTCACTGCCTAGCTCAAACGGTAGCAGCTCTCTGCAATCTGATTAGGACGTTGAAGGTGTTGGAAGCAGACATCGGTTTGAAAGGAGAAGAGTCAGATACGGAGTTTTGGGGGCGATTAATGGCAATGACTGATGCAGCACCAAAGAAATATCAAGACCCAGCATATAGGGAAGCCCTGAGAAGGGAACTAAGTAGAGACTACATTTGGCGAAAAGTGACTAGAGACCGACGAGTTTTTATTCATTAAATCGATGAACTCACGCCCCTTGGGCGTCAATCGATAGTACTTTGCCTTTAGGAAACCCTCTGGCTCAACGTGGTCGTGTTCCAACAAACCTAGGTTAAGGCAGTAGCGTAAATATCGATAGAGTTTCTTGGTGTCAAAACGTTCCATGCGCCTTCCAGAACCATCTTCCCCATGATAGATTTGATAGATGTTCCTAGGACTACGCCGAAAATAGTTAAGAAACTGCACCGTGGTTAGGAGATCGCAGAGGCACCTACCCTTTGGACGACCCTCACGCCACCTAGACACTTCTGAACCCTCTGAACAGTTCATACCTAGAGGTTAAATAGAACCACAGCCTAAAGTTATTTTCGTAAAGGAGACTGGAAAAATGACGGAAATAGTAAAACAGTGGAAAACAGAGGATATTGTTGACTTGGTGGAAAACGTCCTCTGGGAAAAACGAGTACCCTACCGCCTCGTATACGAGATACTCGAGGCGTTAACCGACGAGCTGAAGGAGGAACCACACTATTAATTCTCTTTAAACGCCCCCTGCTCCGCCTCGTCTTAGAGGGAAAGAAAACACAAACACGGCGTTCTCACAACCGCTGGACCGTAGGTAGAACCTACCCAGTATCCGACGGATTTGTGGAACCACAAGGATACGTACGGATTCTCAGGAGATTCCAACAGCGCCTAGGCGAGATAACCTACGAGGAGTTGAGAGCTGAGGGATTCCAGACGTTGAACGAGTTTATGAGATTCTGGGTAGAAAATATCGGAGAATGGAACCCCGACCAGCCCGTGGTCGTCTATGAATTCACCCTAGTCTAGATAGTATAACGGGTAGCCCATGGGAACCCTTAACGAAACATAACATGTCTCAAACATGCCGAGAAGTAGCAGAGGGAGCTCAGCAAGAGCCATCCTAAGGAGACTGGAATCTCAAAAGAAGGACTCCTACCAAGCCCCCAGACCATAGAAGGTGCATTCTGAAGTTAAAAGCTTAAAGGCAACATCCACATATACGAAGTTTCTAGGAGACTGGAAGAATGGAAGAAAACAAACCTTCTGAAAAGAAGAAAGACAACCAGCAACCTTCTGACTCAGAACAACAAGACCAAAAGAATAGGGGTTCAAATCCCCCCCAGTCCATCATATTTCAGCTTGATTAAGATTCTGAATTCATAATGCTTTTCTTTAAGAGACCAAAACCAAGCGAATAGGAAAATGTGGCATGGGTCTCTTAGGTGATTTTACCAAAGGCTTCGTCATATTGACTGGTGTTCTTTGGGTTTTCGCCATAATCGGCTCCATTTTAAATGGACAAGTAGTATTCACATTACTACTACTCATCGTCTTCATAATTCCGCTTTCCATGATAGCCCTTGAATATTTTAAGAATCGGAAGAAAGAGAAAAACAAAATATGAACGCCCGCGCGTAATTTTTATTAGATGATTCTTGCATTTTGCTTGTATCTTCAGTTGGTTTGATGATTTGGCAAAACTGCGCGAGCAGAGGATGAGGGCTAGAAAGGCAAGAATCTTTAGACGTAGAATGATAACATTAGTGGTGATTGTTTTGGTTGTGGCTTCTTTCGCGACGATTTATTATTTTTTTGGTAACCGACACAGTTCGACCAGTTCGGAACTGAATAAGGTTCTTCTCAGAACGACTATGGGAGACATTACGATTCAATTGTATGACGACATGCCTATCACAACAAGCAATTTCAAGAACCTTGTCAAACGTGGAGTCTATGATGGAACCATTTTTCACAGAGTAGTTGCTAATTTTGTGATTCAGGGCGGAGATGCCAGTGCAAAGGGGATTAGTGTCGAAACAATTCAGGATGAGCTTCCGAACAAGCACAGCAATATCAGAGGGTCAGTGGCGATGGCGAAGACAAGCGAGCCAAATTCGGCTACAAGCCAGTTTTACATTAACCTAAAAGACAATTCGGCGAGTTTGGATAGCAATTATTCTGTTTTTGAAACAGTTATAGCTGGAATGGATGTTGTTGACGCCATAGGAAAAGTGGCAACTGACAGCAACGACAAACCGCTGCAAGATGTGACAATAATCACGGCAGAATTCATCCAAGCATAACAGGCAACTGTAGTACTTCGGGCAAAAACTGAGGCTTAAGGCAAGAGAAGAAATGCAAATTAATGTGCGTAAAGCCTTCCATATGGTCTTGTGGAAGACGGGACTAATTTTTTAAATTCTCCTGCCAGCACAGAGTCAACGTCAAAATTGAAGTAATCGCAGAATTCCTCGATTAAGGGTCTAAGCAGAGTCATGTCACCTTCTTCCAACTCCATTGTCTTAACTTCTTTTCCCGTATGAGCTACTCTGCCTCGAAGGTAAATTATGCCACTGTGCATTCCGGTGCCGACAAACTTTGCCTTGTGACCTTCGCCATCCTTCAGCGTGAGCCCCAAGACAACTAGTATTCCTCCAGCCATATATTCCCCCAAGAAGTCTTGGGCTGTGCCTCCCACCACGAGGATCGGTTTCTGGCTACCGTACTCTTTCATGTGGATGCCGACCCGGTAACCTGCGTCGTCGCGGATGAAGATTTTTCCGCCTCGCATGGAATAGCCAGCTATGTCGCCCGCATGTCCGTAGACTACAACTTTTCCATTGTTCATGGTGTTTCCCACTCCATCTTGGGCGTTGCCGTGAACGTAGATAGAAGGCCCATCCATGAAGGCTGCGAGGTCGTTGCCTGGCGTTCCGTAGATGTGGAGTTCCACATTGCTCTTGAGGCCTGTGCCTATGTATCTCTGACCGCTGACCTTGCGAACATGAATCTTTTTGATTGGGTTGCTGTGGGATTTTAGGAGAAAGTTAAGGTCCCGATAATGCATGCCTGTTGCGTTTACGGTTGCAACATCGTTCTTCACATCAACATGACTCGAAGGTTCAACTGGTTCTAGTCCTTTACGTGAAAGCTTTTTTCCAGTGGGTTCATTTCCGTTCTTCAAGTGTTAATCCCCTGCCATTTTTATCCCAAGAATCTTCAGTTCAGTATCTGTCAATCCAACGCCGCGGAGTTGTAGGCGGTTACCGCGAAGGCTTTCGATGGCGTTTATTCCCATGCCTCCCATCATCTCTTTGATCTCATGGCTCCAGCCTTGAAGGAGGTTAACTAGCCTTCTCGTGGCAATGTCAGGGTTGACTCGTTTGGATATCCAAGGATCTGAAGTGGCTATGCCCCAAGGGCATTTTCCTGTGTAGCAAGTTTGACACACGGTGCAGCCAACAGCCACCAAGGCAGCTGTGCCTATGTAAACGGCGTCGGTTCCTAAGGCGATGGCTTTCACAACATCAGCGCTGTTCTTTATGCCGCCTGCTACTATGATAGATGCCTTATTACGGATGCCTTCCTCTCTCAAGCGCTGATCAACAGAAGCTAGAGCCACTTCAATAGGAATGCCAACGTTATCTCGGATAATCCTAGGCGCTGCTCCTGTGGCACCTCTAACTCCATCTAGGGCGATTATGTCGGCTCCAGCGCGTACCATGCCGCTTGCGATTGCCGCCGAATTGTGCACCGCCGCTATTTTAACGCTAACTGGCTTCGTGTAGTCGGTTTCTTCTTTCAGGGCGTAAATGAGTTGGCGCAGGTCCTCAATTGAATAGATGTCATGCTGAGGAGCTGGAGAAAGGGCGTCTGTTCCAATGGGAATCATGCGTGTCCTAGAGATGTCTTCTGTTACTTTTTCGCCTGGTAGGTGACCACCTATGCCTGGTTTAGCTCCTTGTCCAATTTTGATTTCGATAGCTGCGCCTGTATTCAAGTAGTCTGGGCTAACGCCGAAACGACCTGAAGCTACCTGCACGATTATGTGGTCGCCGTACTTGTAGAGTTTCTTATCTAAGCCGCCTTCTCCAGTGTTCATGAAGGTGCCGTATTCTGTGGCGGCTCGAGCTAAAGCTTCATGCACGTTTAAACTTACAGCGCCATACGAAAGAGCTGTGAAAAGAATCGGCGTCTCAACGCACAGTTGAGGCGCAAGCCTCGTCCTTAGAACCATGTTGCCGCTTTCCAAATCGAACTCTAGTTTGTCAGGTTTGGCGCCCAAGTATGTTCTGAGTTCCATGGGTTCCCTTAAAGGGTCTATAGATGGGTTAGTCACTTGACTGGCGTTGAGAAGAATTCTATCCCAGTAGGTGTAGTATGGTTTGTCGCAGCCCATGCCTGTTAGGATTATGCCGCCAGTTTCTGCTTGATTCTTAACTGCTGCTATGGCTTCTCGGGTCCAGTTCGAATTTTCCTTATACTGAGTTGGGTTTCTCTTTATGGTTATAGCTCCTGTGGGACAGAAGACCACGCATCGGTGGCAGTTGACGCATTTTTCGTCGTGGCTGTAAACCTTGTCATCTTCGGGATCGTAATAGTGGGTTTCGTAAGTGCACTGGTTTACGCAAACCTTGCACTGTATGCATTTGTCTTGGTCTCGTTCCACAATGAATTCAGGTTCGATGTAGCTCTTCATTTCCTCACCTTCGGAGATACCTCTATAGGTTTCATGCTTCTAAGTCTCCCAATGACAGGTTCTCCTCCACGCGGGCTCCAAACGCTATCGAGGTTTTTTGAGACCATGTGAATGGCGGATTCTTCAGACGACAAATAGAGCATAGAACCCTTAATGCCAGCTGTGAGCGGTCTAAGTTTTATTCTGTCTGTAAGCCCTATCATTTCTCCATTGTGGGTAGCTATGATTGTGAAAGGTCCGTTCATGAGGAGACTGCTGTAGCATTGACGCAGTGTTGTGCACAGATGTTTCTCTTCGGGTTCCATGTTGTCAACTTCAATCCATAAGGGCGGAGCTAGGATGCGGGCGACAACTTCCATGGGAAGCTTCTGTTTTCTCATGAGCATGTCTAGGGCGTAAGCCATGACTTCTGTGTCTGTTTGCATGGTGCATGTGTAACCATACATCTCCAAGTATCGACGGTTGATACCGTAACTGGATAATTCTCCATTGTGCACCACAGTCCAGTCGAGAATGTTAAACGGGTGAGCACCTCCCCACCAGCCTGGAGTGTTTGTTGGAAACCTTCCATGGCAAACCCACAAATAGCCTTCATATTCGTTTAGACAGAAGTATTCAGCTATGTCCTCTGGAAAGCCGACGCCCTTGAATACTCCCATATTTTTTCCACTTGAGAAGACGAAGGCGCCTCCTGTTTCCATGTTAATCCTCATGACGTTTTGCACTACGTACTCGTCAGGCGACTGATTTTTGGCTCTGTTCTTCTTCGGTTGGAGAAAATATCGCCAGATGACTGGTGGGTTCCAGACATTGGCTGCGGGGTTAACAGGCATTTCCTCAGTTTGGGGTACATCGAAGTTCTGTGCAAGAAGCTTATCCGTCTTCTTCTTGGATTCTTTGTTCAAATACATGATGTGAAATGCATAGTCATCCTTATGCTCAGGATAAAGCCCATAGATGGCAAAGCCTCCGCCAAGTCCGTTGCCTCTTTCGTGCATGTTGGATATGGCTTTCACAGGTTCTTTAGAGCCGAAACGTCTTCCTGTAAGATCCATCATGCCGAATAGGCCGCAGGCATCGATAACTTTGTCTTCACTGTACGGATTGTTTAAGGCAGTAATTGTCTTCATTGTCAAATCCCAAAAAGAAGTTGTTTCCTCAAAGTTTCAGGGAGAGACGCCAAACTGAAGGTGTCAGCTATGAGTTTGTGCTTGAACTCTTCAACGTTAACTTGATTCTTCATAAAGTTGAATATGATGCCTGCTCTCTCAACATCTCCCACAAACGTCATGCCCACAATTGTTCCGTCTTTAAGTACGATTTTTCTATAAACCCTTGCTTCTTGATCATGGAAGATCAGCGTCTCATACTCTTCAGCCTCATTGAGAGTGGTTAAACCAACAGAAATTATTGGAACTCCGAAATAGTTGAGGGCGCTCATGGCTGTTCCACCTGGATACTCGGATTTTTTTCCAGCCATGTTGTAGCCTGCGATTCTTCCGCCGATTCTGGCTAGTGGCCAAAGGGCTAAGACTCGATTCGTTTTGTGTATAAAATCATAGGATTCAGCTACATCCCCACACGCGTAAACGTTTGGCACACTGGTCTGCATGAATCTATCAACTAAAATCCCTCTGTTAAATTTCAAGTCAGTTTGAGCTGCAAGTTCAGTTCTTGGGACTACACCGACAGCGACTACAACCATGTCGCATTCTCTTATAGTTCCATTGTCAAGAACAACACCGCCTACAGTGTCGTCGTTGTCTTTTCTTCCAAAGATGCGTTGAACTGTGCGACCTGTTAAAATGGATACGCCGTTTTTTTGCATAATTTTTTCAACGATTTTTGCAGCCTCTTGATCAAGGATTAAGTTGAGAACCCAGTCTTTCAGTTCTACAATGCTAACTTTTAACCCACGTTTGACTAAGGCTTCGGTGGCACTAACGCCGATTAAGCCTCCGCCTATGACAACTGCTTTCTGTGCTCTGTTAGTGGTGATGGCTTCATCGATGCGTTGAGCGTCAACCATTGTTGTGAAATTGTAAACTCCTTTTTTGTTTGCACCATCCATTTTTGGAATAAAGGGTTTGCCTCCTGTAGCGATGAGAAGTTTGTCGAAATTTATCCTTTCAGCGTTTTCAAGCTCGACAGTTTTCTTTAATAAGTCAAGTTTAACCGCTTTCTTCCAAAGGTGCATTTGAACCTTGTGTTTATCCCAGAAATCTTTAGTTGGGAACAGCATCTTCTCGGGGCTGGCTTCTTCGCTTAAATAGTCGGCTATCATGGGACGTGAGTAGGTTAAGTTAGGTTCATCGCTTATGACTATGACATCTCCTATTGGATCTACTTCTCTTATGGCTTCTACGGCTCCAACTGCTCCTGCAGAACCACCTATAATCACATACTTGGTCATTGCAATTACACCTCTTCAAGCGTCAAAGCCTCATTGGGGCAGTTTGCCACGCAAGCTGGGACATCGAGTCCTTGGCATAGGTCGCATTTTGCCACAACCTTGTGTCTGTAAGGGTCGATTCTGATGGCTCCGAAGGGGCAGACCATTATGCAAGTTAAGCAACCGATGCATTTTTCATCATCGTGCATGACTTGTCCTGTTTCTTCATCGATGTGCATGGCGCCTGATAGGCATGCATAAACGCAGGGTGGATCATTGCAGTGTCTGCATTGGATTGCGAAGGAGACTGGTTTCTCTTGAATTACTTTAACACGGCTGATTGGCTTAGGATGTTCCCTCTTGAATGCTTTAATAAGGTCTCTGGACTTGGAATGCCAAACTGTGCAGTAGACTTCGCATAATCCGCAGCCCATGCAGACTTCTTCATGGGCAAAAACTTTCTTCATTTGGCTCTAACTCCTGAACTTTACGAGTTAAAAAGAAAACTTTGAATTAGGCTCTTTTACCACTGCATTTTTTTCGCAATGTCTATTACAAAGGCTGGCATGGGCGTGGGATTAAAGTGTGTAACAGCGTATGCTAATATCGCAGTTTTCATGAGGTTGCTCTGTTGTTTCCCGTTTGATTCTTTCAATTTGCTTTTGAATCCGCCGCAGGCAACCCCAGGACTGTGAAGTTTTGCGCATATGGGAATCCCGTTTACATCTTCAAAGTTGACGCATTCGACACAGAATCTGTTGTATAGATTGTTCGCGTTTTTACTCTCATCTTTAGGTTTAAACTCTTCGCAGCACACGTAGGGTCCGTTGTGCAACGCGCAAATAGCAACCTTATCTATGTCTCTGCGGTCTTCAAAATTGGCGCAGTCTCTACAACTTCTTATTTTTTCCATTATTTTTCACCTGAGCTTGATGAAAGCCCTAATGTGCGTGGTAAATGTTTTATATAACTTTGGCGAAAATGATTTATGTTACATATAACGAAATATATTAGATATATGAAATATATAACTAGGAGAATGACTGAATGGAGAAAGACCTCGGATACAGAAAGGTTCAATGCACAGGAAGGGGATCATTCATCACATCTTTGCCAAAAGATTGGGTACAGGAAAATGGGATAGAGAGAGGAAGCGAAATAGCATTCAAAGTGCTAGACGATTCATCGCTGATTTTGGTTCCGAGAAAAATAATGGAAGGAAAAAAAGAAACTGAGAAACCTAAACTAAAAGAATACTGGGTCTTTGTAGAACCGAAAGAAGATCTTCAATCAGTATGTCGCAAATTACGAGCGCTATACGTTGTAAGCGCGGAGCTAATACGTATCCGTTTCAGAGACGGAGGAGACGCTTCAAAATATAAAGAAGCAGTAAAAGAGCTTGTTAGAAACATGCTTCTAGGCTCAGAAATCATTGATGAAACACCTAATGAGATGACTCTTCAAATTCTGATAAACCATCTACAATTTCCAGTTGAAAATGCTATAAGGAGAATGGTCATCCTAGCCCTTTCAGCTAATAGAAACGCCATCTTAGCCCTAAAAAATAAGGATCAAAACTTAATCCAAAGTGTAATTAACGAGAATAACGATGTGAACCGATTACATCTATACGTAGTCCGTCAACTAAAGTACGCCATAGAGCGAAATCTCTTCAAAGAGTTAGGATTTAGGACCCAAAAGGAATTTTTACTCTACAGAATTGTCGCTAATGACATAAAGAACATAGCGGACAATGCGGTGAACATCGTTAATAATATAGCGACGCTTAAGAAGTTGATTGAGAATCAAACGCTCTTTCTAAAAGAATCCCTAGATGAAGAAATATACTCGCAGATCCTTAATTTCAATTCTTTAGCACATCAATCGTTTGAGGAATCCTTAAAGACATTGTTCCAAAGGAGTTATGAACAGGCTGATAAGATGTTCTTTAAACTAGAATCATTCACTGCATTAGAAAATGATCTTATCACATTGATGTTCAGTAAAAAACTAGATCCGAATGTTGCATCAATTTTCAGGTTGATCCTAGATGGCTCAAGGCGAGTTGTAGAATACAGTCGTACTGTTGCAGAAGTGACTCTAAATCGAACAGTTGAGGAAATAAGTTCAATGCCGACTTTTCAACAACAGCGTCATCATGCCCATTAACAACCACATTTTTCTAAGAATATTTTAAGCGGCTTTAGCCTGCCTGCTTCTTTTTCGATTGTATTAATTTAAGGCGAAGTTGGAGACAAAGGATGGAATATTGAGATTAAGGTTTCTGTGTGAACCACGTTTGGATGTTGCTCCACCATCTCGTAGATTATTTTTCGAAGCTCTTCAAGGCTTTCTGCTTCTATTACAACAACAGCGTCGAACCTGCCCAAGACTGAATTAGCCATTTTCACGCCTTTTATTCGTCTAGATCTTACGATATCCTCTGATGTCCCAGGCTTAACCGTAACCATTACGAAAGCCCTTAAGACTTTACGACGCAGGTCTTTGGAAGACAATTTTCATCTCACCTAGCAATTCATTCTAGACTGAGTTAATAACTGATTATTCTTATTTCGATAGTGCCAAGGAGGTTTCTGTATGGATTATGTTTGGGTCTTTCTCGATGACTTTGTATACGATCTCATTTATGCTTTCAAGATTTGGCGCTTCTATTATGATGACTGCATCGAACCTTCCATAGATAGCGTCCGCCTGAACAACCTCCTTTACTTGGCTCTTTATCCTTTCCACAACTTCCAACGATGTTGCTGGTTTCGTTTTTATAAATATGTATGTTCTCATTCATTTCACCACCTTAAGCTTTCTTTATTTTAATAATCGAGATATTTCATTATTTCCCAAGGTGTTACATAGAGGCAATACTGGTTCCAATCGTTCGTTTTGTACTCTATGAAAGCATCGAATATGTGTTTTCCAAGCGTCTGGTGAATCATCTCGTCGCTCTTCATTTCATCCAAAGCCTCCTTCAATGTTGTGGGAAGCTCCTTTATTCCCAAAGCTCGTCGCCTTTCAGGAGACAGTTTGTAGACGTCCTCGTCAACAGGGTCGCCTGGATCAATCTTCTTTTTAACCCCTTCAAGTCCAGCCATTAAAATGCACGAGAATGCTAGATAGGGATTACATGATGGATCAACACCTCGATATTCCACACGTTTGTGAGAAGCATACTCTGGCCCTTTGTAGTACAGCGGTATCCGTGCCAGTGCAGACCTATTACGGCGAGACCACATGATGTATATTGGAGCTTCAAAGCCGGGAACAAGCCGTTTGAAGGAGTTTACTGTTGGGCAACATACAGCGGTTAAAGCTCTAGCGTGTTCTAGTAGTCCGCCAACAAAGTATCTTCCAGTCTGGCTGAACTCCGCATACTCATCGTTCTCATCGTACATGACATTCTCTTCACCCTTCCATAGAGAGGTGTGAACATGCATTCCGCTGGCGTTGTCGAGGTAAACAGGTTTCGGCATGAAAGTTGCTATTAATCCATGTTTTTTGGCTATGTTTTTAGCTACAAACTTATAGTAGATGGCTTTATCAGCCGTGTCTACTAAGCTTCCAAAGCGGAAGTCGATTTCAATTTGGCCAGCGGTAGCTACCTCGTGATGATGCTTCTCAATTGTGAAACCAAAGTAATCTTGGAGTGTCGAGGCAACTTCATTACGATACTCAATAGTTGTGTCTTCTGGAGGGGGTCTAAAATATGCTTCTTTAGGTCTAAGAGTGAAGTTGCCAGGGGAAATCTCCGGTGACTGAGGCACGACCCTTGGAGCTCCCCAGGAGTCGCCTTCTCCTCCTTTCGGGCTGACCCAGAGGTCCCAGACCAGTTTAGTCGGATCGATTGAGGAGAATATGAAATATTCCAACTCTGGGGCGATGTATCCAGTGTATCCCATTTCTTTGGCTGTTTTCACTGCTCTTTTTGCAACATAACCTCTTGAGCATACTTCGGCTGGTTCTTTGCCGCCGTAGGATTCATAAGCATCTCCTATGATGATAGCGCTCTTTTGGTTTTCATCGCTTGTCCAAGGAAGTATTGCTAAAGTTTTTGGATCAGGCATAAGGATCATGTCTGATTCTTCGATGGATTTGAAGCCTCGGATTGAAGAACCGTCGAAACCTAAACCCGACGTGAAAGCTGTCCCATTGATATAATCTCTTGCAGGTATAACCATATCTTGCATTAAACCGCGCATGTCTACGAGAGTCGAGTGTACCCAACGCACTTTATTTGCTTTTAAGGATTCAACAGCCTTTTTCAAGTTTTCAATGTCTTCTGTTTCGCCTAACATTTTTGTTCAACAACCCGACCTAATACTGCAGATTTGTATATAAACATTGCGCTTTAATGAAAAAATTTACATAAAATTGAATATAAAATAAATGATTGTTCAAACAAGTTGAATTTTGGAAGGAATATGGACTGTAAGCGGGATGAGAGCGGGAAAAGCAAATTTTTTGCTTATTTTAGGCAGAAAGCTTGTCCGAATGTTGCTTGAATCTTGCGTAAAAAATGTGAAGTCTCTGGGATTTGCACCTAACCCCCACTTACAACGTCTAGATTGGGCTTCTTTAGCCAACACAACCTCAAAATAAGCCTAGAATTGAAGTGCGGGGGGTGGGACTTGAACCCACGGAGGCCTGCGCCAGAGGATCTTAAGTCCTCCCCCTTAGACCTGGCTCGGGTACCCCCGCATGTTTTTTCTAAAGATTCTGTAGTCTTCTCTTAGAAGTTTAAGCGTTATGGTTAATAACAGTAAATTCGTTAAGCAATCTGTTGGCTGAAAACTTGGGGCGGGTAGCCTAGTCAGGACAGGGCGCAGGCCCCCTAAGCCTGTGGTCGCGAGTTCAAATCTCGCCCCGCCCGCTTGTTTGGAAAACATGACGTAGGAACCTAGCGCGTTTTCATTCCAATTTCCTTGACAAGATTATTGGTCTTCACGGTCTTTTGTTCTCGTTTTTTCATGTCTCTTAAAACAACTTTATCCGTTTTAGCTTCTTCTGGACCTATTATAATAGCGTGAGTGAAGCCTCTGCGGTCTGCGTCAGACAAAGCCTTTGAGACTCCACGTCCCATAACCTCAATTTCTATTGAAGTTCCAGCGTCTCTAAGCCTAGACGAAACCTCAAACACTCTAGACCTCATCTCTGAGTTGACAGGTATCAATAGAACACGTTTTTCTCTCGGAACTTGCAACTTCGCCTTCTGTTTTTTCATAGCTAAGATTATGCTGTCTATTCCTGAAGCAACGCCTACAGCTGGTGTTGGTTCTCCTCCAAAGAGTTCGATGAGTCTGTCATAGCGTCCTCCACCCTCAAGAGCGAAGTCTAGTTCCGGAACATAAGCTTCCATAATCATTCCCGTGTAATATTCTAAACCTCTAGCGAAACCAGCTTCCACTAACATTTCGAACTTAACGTTGCTTTGAATTACTAAATCAAGGATTTCTTCAAGATTTTCCGTGGCAGCCACTGCTTTCTCGTAGTTTTTGACTGTTTCCATAATCTTTTTGATAACTTGTGTGGGTTCTTTTCCTTTTATTTCCAAAATATTTCTAAGTGTTGCAAGACATTGTTGCGAAATGCCTAACTGCTGAACTAGTGCGAGGGCTTCTTCCCATCTTTTCTTGTCTAATAGTTGCATCACCTGATTCTGTTGTTCTTCGTTCATTCCCTCTTGGCTCAAGATTCCTCGCAGTATTCCCATGTGTCCAATCTTTAAGTAGTGGTTGCGGATTCCGAGTCTCTGCAGCAAATCGCTTGTTAAGATTAGGATTTCTGCGTCTGCCTCTGGCTTGTTTGAACCCATTAGTTCGTAGTCGGCTTGCCAAAACTCTCTGAAACGTCCAAACTGTGGCTCATCGTAGCGGTATAGGCTGCCGAAGCAGAAGAGTCTAAGCGGCTTAGGCGCTGTTCTCAGTTTGGTCGCCACCAACCTTGCAATCGAGGCGGTGAACTCTGGTCTTAAGGCGACTTTTCTTCCGCCCATATCGTTGAAGGCGTACATGCGCAGTCGGATTTCTTCGCCAGCCTTTGCCGCCAAGAGGTCGTGGGATTCTAAAATTGGTGTGATGACCTCTTCATAGCCATAGAGACAAGCCAGTTCTTGAGCTGTCTGTTCAACGTGTCGCATTTTCTCGGCGTCTTTTGGCAGAAAATCTCTCATTCCACGCACAGTCTTAAAAGCTGACATTTTTCATTTCACCTCTTTTTCATTTCATAGTGAGTTTTGAGAGTGAGTAGTAAACAACTTCTCCTCTTCGGTTCAAAACTGCGAGGACCAGATTCTTCTTAAGGCTGTGAACATATTTTAGGGCGCGAGTTAGTTCTTCCATAGACACTGGTTGTCCTTCTTGGATGCCTAAAACTAAGTATTTGGCTGTCGCTGTGCCGTATTCGCCGCGTTCGTACATGCGGAAATCTATGCCCAAGCCGAAGCCTTCTCTGGCAACGTAACCTCTACTGCGTAAATCTCGATAAATCAGGTATTTTGCCCAAGCGTTTTCATCAAATGTTTTATATTGACTGAGCAATTGTTGAAAATCAATTTTTTTGCGGGTTTTTCGGGTCTCAGTCTCAATTTCAATTATTTCTTTACTCATTAAGAACAAGGCTTCACATAGGGTTAAAACTAGTTTTTTGTCTTCTTTGGTGCCGTAGCCTCTAGAGGCGAGTTCTTCAACATCTTCACGAGAAGAAGTTATCACGTCTTTTTCTCTAAGCGATGCCTTAATGACTTTTAATTCAGCACTGTGGCTTGCTTCCGTCGTCTGTTTGGGTTTTTCCAATGTTTATGCCTCTCAGGCTTTACTACGCTATCATGCAGGCTGAAAATTTAAACCCTCCCAACGCTGCTACGACCTAACGATGGACTGACCCTTGGCGAAGACCTAGTTTTACCCTTTTTTTGTGTATTTGAAATTCATAAAACATAGAAATCGTTGCCCTTAGTCTTAATCATCAAAGGAGATGTTAAGCGATGGACAAGGAAACAGAACAATTAGTCAAA
>Ga0315280_10004711_pt1 | contig 19896 bp, 17 predicted proteins | sample YL17G06_40_MG_FD_203697 | JGI IMG/M metagenome (GOLD analysis project Ga0315280, IMG submission 203697) | Sediment microbial communities from Yellowstone Lake, YNP, Wyoming, USA - YL17G06_40 | ecosystem: Environmental > Aquatic > Freshwater > Lake > Sediment | place: USA: Wyoming | collected... | reverse complement strand
TGATGAACTCTCTCAAGCAGCGCTTCATTTCTCCTTTTTGGCAGGTTCTTCCGGCTGTTTCTTCTGTTTGCGTTCCCATTCTGCTCTGCTGTAGGAATAGTATATGTCACAGGTGAGTTGCGCAAGCGCTGTCTCGCCGACTCTGCCGAGATAGCCGCCCCATCTGTCAACCGGGTCCCAAGAGCCGTCTGCGCAGCCCTCTGCACGCTGCGAATTCAAGGTTGCCTCTTTCAGAGCATTGGTCCATTTTCCCCAACTGTCACCTCTGACTTTATCAATCGCCATTGTGCCAAAATACCAGTAAATGAAATCCACCTTTGTGTGGTCCGGCTTGTCACATTCAGGCAGGTTTTCAAGAATAATTTTGACGCCTTTCTGAACAGCCGCATCATCAGGCGAAACACCGCAGAGCAGGCGGCAGGCAGTTGCGGCAGCGGTCATTGAAGGCAGGTCAACAAATTTGCCATCTTTACTTTGAGGCGGTTTGTCTCCTTTTTTCTCAAAACCGACAATACCATTCTCATCCGTGACGCTGTCAAAGAATTTGAGCGCGTCTTTGAAGACTGATTCAGGCACATCCAGTTTCGCGCTCTTAGCCGAAAGTAACGCGATAACTGCCGCGGCTGTTGACAGCGTATTAGGATTGCCATCTTTCGGATTTTTGCCCCAGCCAGAAGTCGGGTTCTGCGAGTCAATGAGGAACTTGACCGCTTTCTCAGCAGGTATTTTGAATTTGTCATCGCCGAGCACTTTGTAAGCGCGGCAGACTACCCACGCAGCAGGTATGTGATTGAAGAGTTTGCATTCGGCGCCTTCTTGAGCAAAAAGCCCATCATCTTTTTGCTGCGCAAGGAGCCAGTTCAGACCGCGAGTGATTGTTTTTGTGAATGCCTTCTCATCCGGGGGGCGCGGCTCCTGGTCGTTCAGGAGAGTAAGCAGGGCAAGCGCGCTAATGGCGACATCATAGCCACTGATGCTGGTGCCCGCTGAGCAGGTTTCTCCCTTCTTGCAATTCTTGCTGAAGCCGTCCATATCCCACTTTCCATCACTATCCTGGTGGTAATGGAGCCACCTGAGCGAAACAGGCACAGCGACAGCCTTGAATTCTTGTCTCACCCGTTTTTCAAAATCTTCCTTCTCCTTACGTGCATATTCTGGTATAGCCTTTTCCCAGTCGCAGCCACGAGTGTGATGGAGGAAATTGATGTCTTTCACGACAATCTTAGTCTCTTCCACAATCTGCAGAAGAGTTCCCATATCAAGTTCCGGCGCGGGAGCAAAAACAAGAGGCAGTTCTTTGAACCTCTCGCTTGGATGAAAATGCCAGTATTTCTGCTGCACAAAATCCTTGAACGCTTCAAGCCCCTTATCAGACCAAAGATACTCGTCTTTGAGTTCAAACCTCTTATGTTCAACTTTCACCGCGTCCTCAAGATATGGACATTCATACTCCCACGGCTTGAGAAGAAAGCGAATGCCTTTTTCTCTGTCCTTCTCGTCGGAGGCAGGCGATATTTTCACAAACAGCGCTTCCCTGGGCACTTCGGGCTTTGCGGCAGGCTTTGCAAGATGTAGCGTCAAAGGGTTCAGCAAATAAATCGTCTCAAAATTCAAACTGAATTTGTGCGCGCCCAGTTTGATTTTATAGATTCCCGCTTCTTCAAAGAGAGTCATAACTCTGTCAAAGGTTTTGTAGGTCATAGTGCGACCGACTTCTATCAGGGGTTCCTTCTCCTTCTCTTCAGGTTTGAGATTGTTCAGAAATGACTTTATCTTCTCCTCAGGCAGAGGCTCTGTGGGATAGATAAAGACCGCCTTCGTCTCCGCTTCGCCGGGAGTGTGCAATAGAATCCCTTTTTGCAGGTCAACTCCGTGTTTTTCAAGGAAGCCGAAATTCCAGAAGAGGGTGACCTCTGGAGTGCGCCCCTCTTCAATCGCTTTCAACAGTGGTGGAATTGTCTCTTCGGGAAATTGTTCAAGCGCGGCTGAACAAAACAAATAGTCAAAAGACACTCTACTCTTTGCATCACCCTTAAGTAAACTGTCAACGAGAAAGGGAATCAGTTTTTTCTCTTTGAAAAAGAGAACGAGTGCGTAAGCCGCGGTTACTCGTTCCAGTTCCGTAGCGTTCTTGTCCTCAAAAACTCTCAACAAAATCTCCTTTTGCCCGAGAAGACCGAGCGAATTGGCGGCATCGTATCCAAGTAACGGCTCTTTCAGCAGACTTGCCAGCGCGTCAACACCACCCTGCCCCATCTTCCCAAGCGTGTATATTGATAGGTTTGTTCTCCGGGAAAGCCTCACTATATTCTCGGAGGAGCGAAACTTCTCATAGTCAGACCCCTTCTTAGCGGCCTCTTCTTTGGCAATTCTCCACAGTTCTTTGTTATCCTTTCTGGCGATTTCGGCGAGTGTTTTAGCGACTTCACCCTCAATCCGCGTAGCGTAAGGTTCCATTGTTTTTGCGGATTCCTGTCTGGCCAGCCGCAATCTCTCCACAAACGATTTGATTTCGCCTGTGGATGGTTTTTCAGGCTGCGGGTATTTCGCAGCAGCATACTCATCCAGAACAGCATTGATTTGCTGTTCTCGTGTCAGCGCGCATCCGCAGACAGAAATGAGAAGCAGAAACGCTGCGATAGCAAGAAGTGTTTTTCCAATCATTGCAAATCCTCCCTGTAACGCAATATTGCGGATTCACACGTTTAGCCACGGCAGCGCCGCTGCCGCGGGATGTCCACTAACTAATCACGAAAGGAGTCAAGTCTCTACTTCACTCTTGACAGGTCAAGAGTATAGACAGCCCCATAAATCGTAACAACAAGGATGCCATTTGAGGTGACCGCCATATTCCAGATATGGGAGGATGGGACTTTTGGAGTTAGCGGTTTCCAACTCTTCCCGGAATCCTCGGAGATAATAATTGAACCATCGGTGAACCCTGCCAAAATACGCTGTTTTCTGAGCGGGTCAAACAGAATAGAAATACAAACAATCTCTGTCTCTGTGGAAGTTTTTTCGCCTTTTTCCTGTGGCTGTTTGTGAGCATACAATTTCGTCCATTCTTCGGTAGAAGAGTCGCATTTGTAAATTTCTCCTTTGAGAGTTCCTGTATAGAACACTTCCGGACTAACAGGGTCAAATAAAAGCGACCTCCCCACGAATCCCTCGCCCTCAGGCGCCCTGATAGACCGGATTCGTTTACCTGTCGCAGATTCGCACATTCCAATCTTCTCATCGCCAACAATTAGCAGATAGTCTTTGCCTTTTGGCTTGGCAATCGCCCTGCTGCGTGACTGGATATCATCAAAGGGTCCAGCATAAGGTTTCCAGGATACACCGTCCTCGCTTTTGAGGAGGATATGGTCCTCGCCAATAGCGTATAACTCGTTGTCGGAGACCACGGCGACGAGATAATATTTGCCGCTGAGTTCTTTGATAGTCTGCCAGGTTTGCCCCATATCCCTTGATATGATGACTTCTTGAGCATCTACACGGTATGTCGTTGCCACGACGGTTCTACCGCCGCTGGACACGTTCCCCCACACCTTGCCATACTTGCTGGTCCAGTCCACTGTCACAGCGCTCCACGTCGCGCCGGCATCGGTTGAGATTCTTATTCCCTGGTGATACTCAAAGACGCAAATCCGTTTTGGGTCATCGCTGAAAGTGACAATATCTGTTATCTGGCAGCCCTCAATGCCTTCCGAAATCCACTTCCAGTTCTCGCCTCCATCAACACTTTTGAATGTCCCGCATTGTGTGCCCGCATAAAGGACTTTCTCATCAGTCGGGTCTGCCGCAAGAGCAGAAACATTTTTGTTGAACAGTCCCTTGTTGAGTTCTGTCAGAGTCTTGCCGAAATCCGTGGTCTTGAACAAACCGTTCTCGGTAGAACCAAGAAAGAGAGCGCCGGTCTTGGGATGGAACATCAGACTGCGCAAACTGGTTATTCGCGCATCATCACTGACCGCCTGCCACACTTTCCCGCCATCTACAGACTTGACGAGTCCAGACGCTTTGCCCGATTGTTTCGGCACCGCTCCATAAATAGTCTTTGGCTCGGTAGGGGAAAATGCCACAGCGAAAGGCGCACCGTCAACTTCCCAATGCTCCCAGGTCTTGCCGCCATCATCGCTGCCGAAAACACAGGACGTATATCCCTCTTCTTCAAGTTTGAACAACACAAGAAAAACTCGCGCAATTGAACTGTCAACTGGACTGACTGATATGAAGGTATTGGCGAATGACGCATAAAGCACTGGTAACTCTCCAACTTTCTTTTCCTCCCACTTGTCTCCTTTTGTTGTTGCAAGATAAATCTCAGTCTTTCCCTCATTTTCCTTGACAGAAAGACACCACTTTTTATCGGGCTTTCCTGGTTCCCAAATGATGTCGTAGATATTGCCGGTCAGTTGAGCCTCCTTCTTCCACGATATGCTGTCGTTGCTTACATACATCGTGTTTGCAGAGGGGCAGTAGAACTTACCACCAATCAGCCTTATATGGTTCATATAAGTCTCTGTCCCCTCCGGCGGAATCACGCGCTTCCAACTCGCTCCGGCATCATTTGATAGAAAAGTTCCACCAACCACGCACACCAGAACTCGCTTGGAGTCTGTTTCATCCACCTGGATTGTAAACGCCAGTCCGCCATATGGTCCATGCGATTCCCACTTTGCTTCCTCGTCCGCTCTCAGCCGCGTGCACAGAGAGAGCACATTCAAGAATACCAGAACCAAACCTGCTAATCTTCGCATCTGTCCTCCCATAAAGTCGCAAAATGTCTTGGCGGTTGGTAGTATAGGAGGCGCGGTTGGGACGTGTCAACAGAAAAGAGAGTTACCGCGGGTAACTGCGTGGGGTCTTATTTTGTCATTTGTGGTGTTGAAATGGGAAGAAGAATCTGGTATATTTCAAAAAGAATGGTATAATTTGGCGGCGTAGCTCAGTCGGTAGAGCAGCGGACTCATAAGCCGTTGGTCGTAGGTTCAAGTCCTACCGCCGCTAAAAACGGCTCGGAGGGCGTGATTTGAAGTGCTCGCGTTTTCTGCTTCTCGTGACTCTTCTGGCTGCCTCTGGCTGCCGCTCCAGCGGGGCTCCCGCAGCGCAGAAACCTGTCGGCTATGTGCCGGATTCTGTCCGCGCCGAAGTCGCCAGCCTCATTTCCCAACTCAAATCAGAAAGCGAAGTGGTCTCCTACGCAGACGAGAAAGCAGAAAGCATCGCGATAGACCGCCTCTGCGAAATCGGTCTGCCCGCGGTTGGACAACTTGTTGCCTCCTATTACGAAAGCACTTCCGACCCACAACTGCGCCATTTCAGATACTTTGTTCTTGACACTCTCAAGAGGATGCAGCAGCCCGCTTCTTTGCCATTTATAATGCAGGTTGCGCAGTATGGAGACAGACGTGAGAAGCGCGTCGCCGTAGAGGCGATATGGGCTTTTGGAGACTCTATGTGCGTGGAAACTCTCATAAACGCTCTGGAGGACGAAGATACAGAGGTCGTGAATACAGCAGCAGCGGGGCTGCGAGCGATAACAGGGGTCTCTTTCGGACTCTATCCAAACGCGACCCCGCGACAGCGTGAAGAAGCCATCAGGAAATGGCAGCACTGGTGGTCTGTGACAGGGGGCTCTTATCAAGCCAGGCAAACCGGGTCACAGAGATAGTAACATTTCTGCCTCTAAAAGGGAGGAGTTATCTATGGCAAGATATGAGAGGAAAAGGGGCTCAAGATACAGTCCCGGAGGATACGGAACAAGGCGAGGTTCTGAATATCCAGGAAGAGGCTCCAGATACGGCAGAGGACGCCCGGGAGAAGATGACGAATACGAAGAGGAAGAGCCAGCCTACTACGGGAAGCAAAGAAAAGGCAAACTGACTATGGAGCAGATTTCCCTTATCGTCCTGGGCGTGATGGTAGCGGGGCTGCTTATATTCGTGCTGCTAAGCGTAGCGGGAGTGTCCGTCGGTGTTCCAACCTCAACGCTGGAAAGAGAACTCGGACGCACAGGACCAAAGGCGGCTGCGGAGAGACAGAATACCCGCGAAATGGAAGCAAGCGGAGCCTTGCATGACGCGGAATCGTTCAACCAGGCAAACCCCTACGAGGCCAAGGAAGTGGTCGCCGAAAAATACAGAGAAGTTCGCGATAAATACGCTGGCACAAGAGCGGCACAGGAAGCGGACCAGAAATACAAAGAGGTTATGGACAGGCGAAGGTAACCCCTGCCGTAATCCAGGCGACTTTGGACCAACATATCCAGGCTTTGGCGCAGGGGAAATGGAAAATGTAAAGTGAAAAGTGCAAAATTGAAATTCAAAAATCAAAGTTTGAACGGAGTCGGCTGAATGGAGTTGCGAATCAATTTTGAATTTTGAACCGCAACTTTGCATTTTTACTTTTCAACTTTGAATTTTTGGATTCTCGCGTGCTGCACAGTCTGGAAATTTACTGGGGTCACTTAGAAGAAAATTGATGACGCCTCTTGAGCGCCTCAAAGAGAAAGTTAGAAACGCGTTCACCACCGGAGAATTTATCCTCTCTTCAGGAGCGAAGAGTAACTATTACTTTGACTGCCGCCTCGTCACATTAGACCAGGAAGGCTCAAGCCTTTGCGCAAAAACGCTTCTTGCTGAGATGCGCAAAGTGAAAGTGACCGCGGTGGGCGGAATGACTCTCGGCGCAGACCCGCTCGTCTCAGCCATAGGTCTGCTCGCATATCAGGAAAACGTCAAACTCAAACTCTTTTACGTCCGCAAAGAGCCGAAAGAGCACGGCACACGCAGACAAATAGAGGGACCGCCGCTTCAGCCGGATGACAGAGTCGCGATAGTTGAGGATGTCGTCACATCCGGGCGTTCCGCGCTCACCGCTTGCGAAGCGGTCAAAAGAGAGTTCGGCTCCAGAATAGTCGGCGTATTCGCGATTCTTGACAGACTTGAAGGCGGACGCGCCGCTATAGAATCTGCAGGCTATCCCCTTCACTGCCTTTTCACCGTGCGCGATTTTCCCGTTTAGCCGCGCCATTTATGGCGCGGAAAGATTCCGCCGCGGTGGCGCAGCCACTTCACCGAAAGCGCCTGCGGCGTTGCGGCGGCTAAACTATTTGAGAACAGTGTGTCAAAAACTGACTTGGCAAGAAGAAAAGAGACACTCACCGCCGAGATAATCGCAACAGGACAGGAAATAGTTGAAGGCAGAGTTGCTGACACTAATACTCATCTCGCTGCACGCGAACTGCTCAAATCAGGCTTCTCTGTGAAACTCCACACCTGTGTCGGCGACAACAGAACAGACCTGGTCTGTGCTATCCGGGGAGCGCTTCAGCGCTCTGACGTAATAATAATCTCCGGCGGACTCGGTCCAACTGAAGATGACCTGACACGCGAGGTCTGCGCTCTCGCGCTTGGTGTAAAATTGCTTCATTTCAAGAGCGCCACAAGCCACATCAGAAAGATTCTCGCCAGATACAATCGCGCTCCAAACCCCGCTGAACTGCGTCAGGCATACTTTCCCGCGTGCAGCACGAAGATAATCCCAAACATAATCGGCACAGCGCGGGGATTTATCTGCGAGAAAAACGGCAAATTCCTCGCTGCTCTTTCAGGCGTTCCTTCAGAGTTCGGCGAAATGATGCAAAGAACTGTTCTGCCGTTTCTGAAAAAGAGATTTCCGCATCTTCAGCCGCAACTTTGCAACATTTTCAACACAATTGGAAAATCAGAGTCTGAGGTGCAGGCGCTCGCACTGCCAGTTCTCTCAAGATACAAACTTTCCTGGGGTATCACCGCCCACCAGTTGATTATCTCGCTTTCCGTTTGGGCGCCTGCTGAAAAAAAGGCGCAGTTTGATGCTGCCTGCGAAAAATTGCGCAGGAAGTTGAAGAGTTTCTGCTTTGCGGAAGGAGAGACAACTCTTCAGGAGACTGTCGTCCAGATGCTCAGAAGAAAGCGTTTGACCGTTGCTGTCGCAGAGTCCTGCACAGGCGGGCTCATTTTAGATAAACTGACCAACGTGCCGGGTGCCTCAAAAGTTTTGATAGAAGGCGTCGTCGTGTATGGTGATGACTCAAAGATTCGCCGCTTGGGCGTAAGACAGGAAATCCTCGCCCGCTTCGGTGCGGTGAGCGAAAGAGTTGCCGCAGAGATGGCGACTGGAATCAAAAATTCAGCCGGGACAGACCTCGCAGTCGCGACCACTGGAATCGCAGGACCAACTGGCGCAACAGCAAAAAAGCCTGTCGGTCTTGTATATATCAGCGTCGCAACCCAAAAGGCAGTCAGGGTGAAACGGTTCTTATTTACAGGGGTTAGACGAGATATAAAGGAGCGCGCGGCAAACGCGGCTCTCGCTATTCTTCTCCAAGCCGCCGCTAAACTGAAAACCTGAACTCTATAATATCGCCGTCCGCAACTATATATTCTTTCCCTTCCAAACGTGCGCGCCCGTGCGCGCGCGCGTCCTTCATAGAGCCGAGTAATTTGAAGTCGTTGAAAGAGACGACTTCTGCTCTAATAAATCCGCGAGCCATATCGGTGTGGACTTTTCCAGCCGCTTCTTGCGCGGTTGAACCGCGCCTGAGAGTCCAGGCGCGAACTTCATCTTTTCCGATTGTGAGAAACGAAATCGTATCAAGGGTTTTGTAAGACTGGTGAAGAAGAGCGTTTGTTCCGCGTTCCTTCAGCCCGTATTCACTGAGGAAGACTTCCTGGTCATCCTCAGGAAGTTGTGAAATCTCCATCTCCAACTCTCCGCACAGAACAAGTATATCTTCGTCTGGCAGGGGTTCTGTGCCGCATATTTCGGAAGCGGTTTTGCCGGCAAACTCTTCAGAGGCGTTTATGAGGAGAAGCCGCGGCTTTGCGCTCAAGAGTTGGAATCCTCTGACGAGCGGCTCTTCTTCTTTTGTGAGGACTGCGGTGCGCACAGGGTTATCGCATTTTAGAACCTCCCACACTTTTGAAAGAGCGTGCAATTCCCTTTCCCTCTCTTGTTTGTCAGGTATGGGCTTGGTCAATAACTGTTCCAATTTTTTCAAGCGTTTTTGAACTGTCTCTGTGTCTGAGAGGATAAGTTCAATCTCTATTTCAGCCGCTTCGCGAAGTGGTTCTATTTTGGCGTCTGTGCCTGGCAGTTTGAAAGCGCGAAGGACAAACAGAAGTCCGTCCATCTCGTGCATAAGAGCGAGAGATTCGCTCTCCTTCTTCACTGCGAAGAAGTCAACAAAAGTGACAGTTGCGGGGACTTTATTCTTTTGGCGACCGGTCTTTTCCCAGAGGAAATCAAGGCGTTCGTCAGGGACTGAAACAACTGCGAAATTTGATTTATGAGAGAATGTGCCTTTATGTTCAGTTCTGTGTGCGAGTGCGTTGAAGACCGTAGTCTTGCCGGATTGCGGCAGTCCAACTATTCCGAGTTTCAAACTTCTTCCTCCTTACTTACTGTCTGAGCCTGAGGTTTCTTTACGCCAGAAATTCTGGATAGAAGGACTCCGAGTTCATAAAGTCCGAGAAGCGGAAGAGCGAGAAGTACCTGACTGAGCGGGTCTGGTCCCGGGGTGGCTGCTGCGGCAACGATAAATGCGCCGACAATAACGTATCTGCGGACTTTAGCGTAATCTTTCGCGGAAAAGATGCCGACCTTCGCCAGAAAGAGCATCACGAGAGGGGTCTGGAAGACAGCGCCAAGCGCAAGCGTGAACATAAGGAAAAAGGAGAGGTAGTATTCAAGCGTTATGTTCACCTCAATAATTTCAGGGCTGCCGTAGCCTGCGAGGTAATACATCGCGATGGGCACGAGAAAGAAGTAGCCGAACGTGACTCCTGCTGCAAAAAGCAGGTAAGAAAAAGGTATGTATCTGAGGACAGCCTTTTTCTCTTTCATATAGAGTCCTGTGCTGATGAATCTCCAGACCTGATAGAGGATAAACGGCGATGCGATTATCACAGCGGCGATTATGCAGACTTTCAGGTAGTTCATAAAAGATTCTTGATACTTGAGGATTTTGAGACGCGTTCTTCTCGCTTCTTCTTTCTTCTGGAAATCCTGCTGCCTCTCCCGGAGGATTTTCAGCGCTTGTGCAACTTCGGGCTGGTTCGGCTCGATCCTGGCGACCAGTTGGGAAAAGTCATCTGTCGCGGATTCTTGACCGCCCGGGTTGTTTGCAGAAAGGCTTCGGCGTTGAATCTTCTGGTAAACTCTCTCCATAGCGACTCTGTGTGGCCACGTGAAAATTGACATCAGTTCATCCTGATAGAACAGGCAGACCACAAATGCAACCGCGATAGATATGAGCGAGTAGATGGCTCTGCGGCGCAGTTCCTGGAGGTGCCCTGACAGTGTCATAGCTTTTCCGTTTTCTGCCACAGTTCTATTCCCCGCGTGCCGCGATTGCTCTCATTTCCTCACCCGGATGTGGACTACTAAAGCATCTTGTCCAGGTTTTTCCTCAGAAGTTTTCGTGCGCGGAAGAGGCGCGCTTCAACCGAGGCTGGCGTAACTCTCAGAATCTGGGCTATCTCCCTATACGAGAGGTCTTCAATGTGCTTGAGAACGAAGACCTCGCGGTATTGCGGCGGAAGTTCGTTTACCAGGCGCATAACTTTCTCCTGAAGTTCGCTCTTCTCAATATATGGCACCTGAACTTCTGCGGCGGAAGGAGCGAGCGCCTGCTCTTCCGGGAACTCTGATAATGTTACTACGCGCCCGCGTTTCCCGAGCCCTTTTCTGCGAAGGTGGTCAAGCGCGGTGGTCTTCACAGTGTCTGCGAGATACGTTTTGAACCGAGCCGGTTCGTGCAGATTTGAAAGTTGTGTGTAGGCTTTCCAGAAAGCCTCCTGTATAACATCTGTCGCTGTATGGAAGTCACCGACCACGCTGAATGCTATAGCGCCTGCAACTTTTATGTATCTATCCATCAGCACTTTGAACGCCTCCTGCTCGCCTCCTATTGCGCGCTTCACAAGTTCTGCATCCTGCGACTCTTTCAGGTTGCTCATAGAATCTTTTGTTTTTCCTGTGCTGCTCTGGTCGTCTGGACCGGCTACCTTATCACAAGCGCCATTATCGCCTTCTGCACGTGCAGTCTGTTCTCTGCCTGGTCAAATACAACTGAGTTTGGTCCGTCAATCACGTCGGCAGTTATTTCCTCACCTCTGTGCGCGGGCAGACAGTGCATCACTATATAGTCTCTCTTCGCATCGCGCAGAAGTTTTTTGTTCACCTGAAAGTCCTTGAATATCTTTTTTCTCTCTTCCTGCTGTGCTTCCTGCCCCATACTTGCCCAGACATCGGTATAAACGATGTCTGAGTCTTTTACAGCGGTGGAAGCGTCAGTTGTTATCTCCACTTTTGCGCCGGTTTTTTTCGCATCTTCGCTCGCCGTTTTCACAATATCTCTGTTCGGCTGGTAGCCATTTGGAGCCGCGACCGAGATACTGATTCCCACCTTAGCGCACGCCAGTAGTAGCGAATGCGCTACATTATTTCCATCGCCGATGTATGTTAGTTTCAGACCGCGAAAGTCGCCTTTCTTCTCCCGGACTGTGAGCAGGTCTGAAAGAGCCTGACAGGGATGGGTGAGGTCAGAAAGACCATTTATGACTGGAACAGAGGAGTGTTCAATCAATTCAAGGATGTCTTGATGACTGAAGACTCGCGCGACAATGCAGTCGCAGTATCTTGAGAGTGTGCGCGCTGTGTCTGCGACCGTTTCGCGGCGACCAATCTGGATGTCTTGCGGACTCAGGTATATCGCTGCGCCGCCTAACTGATGGATTCCCACCTCAAAAGAGACGCGGGTGCGGCTGGAGGGTTTCTGAAATATCATCGCAAGCACTCTGTTTGGAAGCAGAGGTCTGAATTTTCCCTGTTTTGCCTCTTTCTTCAGAACTGAGGCGAGTTGGAGTATCTCTTCTATTTCGTCACGCGAGAGGTCACGGACAGAGGAGATGCTTCTGCCTTTCAGCGTTTGTGCCATATCTCAGTTCTCCTTTGATTTCAAAGGTTTCACGTCTTCCATAATGTGTCCGAGTTTCTCTCTTTTTGTGGCGAGGTATTGCGCGTTTTCGGGGTTGGGCGGGATAACAATCGGGACGCGTTCAACAATCTCCAGACCGTATCCTTCAAGCGCGACTATCTTGCGCGGATTGTTTGTGAGGAGGCGCATCTTTGTGATGCCCAAATCCGAGAGAATCTGCGCACCCATTCCGTAATCGCGCATGTCAGGCGCAAACCCGAGTCTAATATTTGCCTCAACAGTGTCCAGTCCCTTATCCTGCAGTTCATACGCTTTGAGTTTATTTGCCAGTCCTATTCCACGCCCTTCCTGTTTCATATAGAGTATTATTCCGCGCCCCTCTCGCGCTATCATTTCCATAGATTTGCGCAGTTGTGCGCCGCAGTCGCAGCGCATTGAGCCGAAGACATCGCCTGTAAGGCACTCGTCGTGGACACGAACAAGAAGCGGCTCGTTTATGACCGCTTTCTTTCCCGCAGAGTCTTTGCGTCCCACGCCGCCCAGGCAGAGCGCGATATGCAAATCCGCGCCCTCAACATCGTAGATGCTCTTATACAGGTAAAGGTCAAACATCGCTGCCGCGGTTGGCAGTCTGGCAGACGCGATTCTTTCAACCAAGAGTTCTGTGCGCATTCTGTGCGCGATGATGTCTGCCACGGTGGTCATTTTGAGTCCGTGTTTTTTCTTGAACTCTAAGAGTTGCGGCACGCGCGCCATAGTTCCGTCATCATTCATTATTTCGCATATTACCCCAGCGGGCTGCATACCTGCGAGGCGCGCAAGGTCAACTGAACCTTCAGTCTGACCAGCGCGTGTGAGAACCCCGCCCCTCTTTGCGCGAAGCGGAAAAACGTGACCCGGACGGTTGAAATCATCTGGCTTGGAATCAGTGCGAACAGCGGTCAGAATTGTCGTCGCTCTGTCCGCAGCCGAGATGCCTGTGGTTGTTCCCTCCCTCGCATCTATGGAGACTGTGAACGCTGTTCCGAATTTTGCCGTGTTTACCTGAGTCTGAAGCGGCAGGTCTAAGGCGTTCGCTTTCTCCTCGGTCAGAGCAAGGCATATCAGTCCGCGACCGTATTTTGCCATAAAATTTATAGCGGCGGGGGTGACTTTTTGGGCTGCCATAACAAGGTCGCCTTCGTTCTCCCTGCTCTCGTCATCCACGAGGATGACCATCTTCCCCTGCTTTATTTCCTCTATAATCTCTTCGAACTTGTCGAACGGCATATCAATCTTCCTCCAAACAACTCGCTTCTACCGGGCGATGCGCAATCCCTTTTTCTTCGCATAATAGTATAGTTGAATGAACTCTGTCGGGTCAATCCCGATGTCCAGTTCTTTGTAGTTGTCCGCCTTGTAACAGGGTCTCCACTGCGCCATAAGATTGAAATAGGTTTTCGGCGAAATCTCGTCAGCGACAAAGTCTATTATATCACGCGAACCCGCGATTCCCGCCGGCATTACTAAGTGCCGCACAAGAAGCCCCTTCTTCGCTACCCCGCTCCCGTCCAGGATCAGGTCGCCGACCTGCCTGTGCATCTCCTTGAGCGCTTCCCTGTTTATCTGAGGATAATTCTTGATAGTTGAGTATTTTTCAGCGTTTGCCGCATCCGCGTATTTCGCGTCCGGCATATATATCTGGATTTCGCCGTCAAACATCTTGAGCGTCTCTACTGAATCATAGCCGCCGCTATTATAGACCGCTGGTATTGTGAGTCCTTTCTTTCGTGCGAGATGCAGAGCGGTAAGAATCTGGACTGCGACGTGCGTAGGACTGACGAAGTTTATATTATGCGCTCCGCGTGACTGCAACTGAAGCATAATCTCGCAGAGTTGCTCCTCAGTTACAGCGCTTCCTTCGCATAGTTGGCTTATCTCGTAGTTCTGGCAGAATACGCAGTGGAGATTACAGCCTGAAAAGAATATTGTGCCTGAGCCACCAGAGCCGACCAGAGGCGGCTCTTCGCCGAAGTGAAGCGAATAACTCGCCACGATAGGGTATCTTCCAATCTGGCACTCTCCGCGTTCATCTTTGTATCGGTTGACCCCGCAGGCACGCGGACAGAGGTGGCATCTTGAGAGTTTCTCTCTTATCAAATCCTCATTTTCGCTCATACCAAAAGTATAACAAAATACGCGCCTCCGCCCAACAGTTTTCCGCCGAGAAAGACAAGCCCTGCACGCAAGTAGCGGGGGTGTTTAGCCTCGTCGCCTGCGACGCGCAGTAAACCCGCGGACGAAAGTAAAGCGGGTGATTGAGCCGAGAAGCGGTGGCAATACAATTCCGAAGTTCAAAACCGAAATGCCAAATCAGTGACAAAGATGCCCGCGGACTGAAGTCCGCGGCTTTATCACCACGCCTTCCGGCGTGGTGCTTCTTTCTGCAAATTTTCTCTTGTTACTATCCTCTTTTTGATGTATAATTATGTAGGACAAAAGAACTACAAGGAGGATTACTGTGAAATTTGTTACTGTGAGAGAACTGAAAATCAACGGCTCGGATGTGCTCAACCGCCTGCAGGGAGAAGACGCGATTATTACCAAACGCGGCAAACCCATCGCAGCGCTCGTGCCCATTGATGAAGATACGATTGAAGAGTTCATCATCGCTCACAACCCTGAGTTTCTTGCCGAACTTTCCAGATCTTATGAGGAGTATCGCAGGAAAGGCGGCGCAGACCTCGCCACTGTGAAGAGGAACCTGAAGAGGCGCCGTGAATAAACGCGCAGTAATACTCGCCCCAAAGGCGCAGCGCGATTTGGCTGGACTTCCCAGGCGCGACGCCAAAATGGTTGTAAAAGACCTTGAACTTCTCCAGGCGCCGCCGTGGCTGCCCGGGAAGGTCAAGAAACTGCGAGGGCTGGACTACTGGGAGATAAAGACAGGCGACTACAGGAGTATTTTCCTTCAGGAAGGAAAGAAGGTTATAGTGCTTCGCATAATCAACCGCCGCGACCTCTTCCGCACAATCAAGCACATAGACATAACAGCGGTTGTCCGGTGGCTCAAAGAGAAACACGAGAAGTAGCAAAACCATTTCCATTTCTTTAGAACCTCTAACATAACTGCCGAGGTATGCGGTGAGAGCTTCTCTCTACTGCATACCGAGAGCGCGGAGAAGGCAGAGAAAGCAAAAAGAGGAGACCCGTGGACTGAAGTCCGCGGCTTTATACTTCATACTTCATACTTCTGACTTTATCCTTGTTCTTGATATACCAGTCTATTGTCTTTTTGAGTCCTTCTCGGAAGTCGGTTTTCGCTTTGTAGCCGAACTCTTTTTCGGCTTTTGAAGTGTCCAGGCATCTTCGCGGCTGACCGTCAGGTTTGGTGGAATCCCATACAATCTTTCCCTTGAATCCTGTCAACTCAGCGATGAGGGTAACCAGGTCTTTTATTGTTATCTCCATCCCTGAGCCGAGATTGACAGGGTCGGGTTTATCATACTTCTCTGCGGCAAGAAGAATCCCCTCCGCGCAGTCTTCAACATACTGGAACTCCCTTGATGCGCGTCCCGTGCCCCAGACTGTTATTGACTCCTCTTTCTTTCCAATCGCCTCCAGACACCTTCTTATCAAAGCAGGAATCACGTGAGAGTCTTCAGGGTCAAAATTGTCTCCCGGACCATACAGGTTCACAGGAAGCAGAAATATTGAGTTGAAGCCATACTGCTGTCTATAAGCCTGAGACTGAACAAGAAGCATCTTTTTCGCCAGTCCGTAAGGCGCGTTCGTCTCTTCTGGATACCCGTTCCAGAGTTCTTCTTCGCGAAACGGGACTGGCGTGAACTTCGGATACGCGCAGACCGTGCCAATAGCGACGAACTTTGCCACGCCGTATCTGCGCGCAAACTCCATTACCTGAACGCCCATTATTATGTTGTCGTAGAAGAAACTGCCCGGGTTTTTTCTGTTTGCTCCTATTCCTCCCACTTTCGCGGCTAAGTGAATCACCATATCAGGCTTGCTTTCCCGGTACATTTTATCTATCGCTGATTCAGAACGCAGGTCGTATTCCTGCAGGTCAGCGATAAAGATATTTCCGCATCCCCGCTCTTTCAGTTTCGGAACGAGATGCGAACCAAGAAATCCCTTCCCGCCTGTAACCACCACGCGCCTATCACGCCAGAAATTTTCCATCTTCCTTTGCCTTTCCTAAAGCGCTTTGATTCCGCTATTGGATTTTAGTGTCTTCCTGTCCGAAGTCAAGCGCGGTTCAGCCTCAATAAGTGACCGTTAGTTACGAATGGAGAAATTAGCCGGCGAGTTTACTCTCCGCGTCCTACCGCGGCGAACAAGTTCGCCGCCTAACTTTTCCGGCAAATAGGCTCTTGACTGTAACGCTTATGCGTGTCCCCAATGATCCTGGAATGAGTATTGTGTCCCCAATGGTCGCTTGGGCATCGAGGTGAGGGCGCGAATCGACGATTGCCCCACCCCCTATATTTCACTTCTCGTCTTCAATTGCATCCAGGGACGACGGCTCGTATTTGCTATAAACAGACACCAGCCTTGTTCCTTCTATCTTGAACCTGATTTCCACATCCCCGCCTGTTGGACAGTGATGTCCATCGCCTTCCTTCCAGACGGAATTCTTGAACGTCAATGTCTGTATGTCAAACCCGCCTCCTTTCTCTACGGAGTGTCGCTCGGGTAGAATCTGTTTCAGTGTCTCATAGATTGATGTCATATCCAACAAGTTGGCGGGTAAATGTGTCTCCGAGTCTTCAACAAAATAGCACTCTAAATAGAAACCGTCGGTTCCGGGAACTCTGGTGCGATAAGCCAGTATCTCAACACCATCTACTCTGGTTACATAAGGAAGGTCATCAACAGAGCATGTACACTCAGGAATCTGACTATACAAGACTGAATGATTACCCGACCTATCCTTCAGCATAATCTGCTTGATGACCTGTGCCTTGTCTGTTATGTCGTAGACCATATATCCGCACCACATGCCGATAGGAGTAACCTTGGGGTTGTGTGGCACGTGCTCTGTTGAACTGTATTTCCCAAACTCCCACGGATGAATTAGTGCGAGATTTGCTTCGTAGTTCTCAAGTAGCTCTTTTGCCTCCAGTAGATCTACCGATATTGTATCGCTCTTTCCATCCGCGAGCCACACCTTCCATTCGCCACTGTTATGGGGGCCAGCAGTTGGTCTGTTGCCGGAAGCGTTTGGACAACCTGTGCAAACCAGCAGTACGCCGATGGTGATGCAGATGAACTCTGATATCAGCCGCCGCATCGTCTCCTCCCTCATTTGCATGATGTAGATGGCTGTTCATCCTTTATATCGGCAATTTTCCTGTGCAGCACCATTTTCGGATACGTTCCAAGAGAACAAGTCCGATTCTCTGTAAATTCCGTAAATTCCGCGGACGCCTTATTTCTTTCTTGCTCTGATTTGAATGGCAGCATAGTAATTTCTGCGGGTGGCGTCAAAAAGAAAGTCAGAAGTGAGAAGTCAGAAGTGTAAGGTGTTTTTCTGCGCTTTTACTTCTGCCTTTATACTTCATACTTCTGCCTTCATACTTTCTTCTCTACTTGCAGCGCTGCTTCCTGCCAAGTAGCCGGTGGAAAACGCTGCTTGAAGATTGAAGCCGCCTGTCACTCCGTCAATGTCAATCACTTCTCCACAAAAGTAGAGACCTCTGACTAATCTTGACTCCATAGTATAGGGATTTATCTCTTTCAAGGAGACTCCTCCCCTCGTAATAATCGCTTCTCTTATCGGTCTTGACCTTACTATTTCTAATCTGAAATCGGTCAGCAGGTCAATTATTTTCTCTCTTTCTGAGACGGTAATTTGATTGGATTTCTTGTCAGGAGGTATTCCTGTCAACTCAACGAAAACTGAGATAAGACTTCCGGGCAGCAGGCGGGTCATAACATTCCTGATAGACTTCAGCCTCAAACTGCTGAACTCTCTGAGCAGCCGCTTCTCTAATTTCACTCTGCTCAGAGCGGGCTTGAAATTGATTGAAATAACCACACTTTCGTTTTCGGCTAACCTCTCGCTTATCGTTCCACTCAGTTCAAGTATAATCGGTCCGGAAACACCGAAGTGTGTAAACAGCATCTCTCCAAATTCGGCGCAGGTCTTTTTGCCATTAGAAAACACCGTTACCGCAACATTTCTCAAGGACAGTCCTTGTAAATCCTTCACAAACTTCTCTTTTGTTTCAAGCGGGACGAGTCCCGGGCGAAGTGGGGTAACACTATGCCCGCTCTTTTTCGCCATACGATAACCATCTCCTGTCGAACCTGTCTGCGGATAAGAGAGACCGCCAGTCGCAATTATTACTTTACCTGCTTCTATGATGCTTCTGTTATCTAACCTTACTCCTTGAACTTTCTTCTCGCCGCTGACAGTGGTAATGATAACCTCCTTTACGCGCGTGTTCAGTCTTATCGCTACATCATTTTCGCTGAGATATTTCCTCAGCGCTCTAACTACACTGATAGAATTGTCGCTGACAGGAAAGACTCTTCCACCTCGCTCTATCTTGGTCTCAACGCCATAGCGCTTGAAGAAGTCTATCAAATTATGGTTGAAAAATTCTCTGAATGCCCTGTACAGGAACTTGCCATTCTCTCTGTAACTGATTATAAAATCCCTCATTTCACCGCTGTTTGTCAGATTACATCTGCCCTTGCCAGTAATAAGCATCTTCTTACATAATTGGCTGTTCCTCTCAATTAGCAGAGTTTTCGCTCCCCTTTCTGCAGCGCGACCTGCGGCGAACATTCCTGACGCGCCGCCACCAATAACAATCACATCATAGCCCATCAAAGTGACCTCATCTATGTGAGGACATCTGAGACTCCAAACGGGACGACTCTATTCAATTGCTCTCTGCTTCTCAGGGTTCGGGGGATGGTATAATAATTTCTGCGGTTGGTGTCAAACTTTTCTTTTGGAACCGATTCGCGGGCTAAAGCCCGCGGCTAAACCGAGCCGCTTTACTTGCATCCGCGGCTTTATTTCGTTCCCTGTTTTTTTGCCTTGCCGCGGCACAGGCGGGATTGTATTATCGCGGCGTTCAAAGATGAACGCGGGCTTGACTGTGGGTATCTACGGAGAACAGGAATGTGTGAATTCTGTCACAAGCACGGTGAGGGCAAAAAGTGGTACCTGGAAGCGAAGAACTATTCCGAACAACTCTTGAGCGATGCTCGTCGCCGTAAATTCATTGAAGAGTTCCTCACCAGACCGGAGGCGTTGGCGCAGAGCGTCCGGAGTCTGGACAAACTTGCGGCAACTCCGGCGTTTGTGAGGCGTGTAATAACCTGGTTCGTGGTTAGGAGCGCCAAGAAACACCATTTCGGTCAGGTCGTTCCTATTGAAGATGTGGAACGGATTCTTGGTTTCACGAACTCGGTAGTGCGCCTGTCCTGCATCTGCCGATACGCTGTCAGGGGTATTGAGGGGCGATACTGCTTCGCTGTTAGTATGAGTCCGGACGGTGGCAGGCTCAAAGAGATTATGCAGGAACTCACAGCAAGTTATCTAACAGGTCCCAACTTCACAGGGCTGGAAAGATTGAGCAAGGAGACTGCTCTGAAACTTATGCGTGATTGTGAACAGGAGGGGCTTTGCCACACTGTCTGGACTTTTGTGACGCCGTTTATAGCCGGCATTTGTAACTGTGACCGCGCCGATTGTTTAGCGATGCGGGCGACAGTGGTCAATCAACTGCCGGTAATGTTCAGAGCAGAATATGTTGCCGGTGTCAACGCCGACCTGTGCGCCGGGTGCAGGGAGTGTATGCGCGTCTGCCAGTTTGGAGCAATAGGGTATTCTGTGGCGAGGGAAAAAGCAGAGATTGACATCAGCAGATGTTATGGATGCGGCACGTGCCGCT
>Ga0315280_10004710_pt1 | contig 19896 bp, 13 predicted proteins | sample YL17G06_40_MG_FD_203697 | JGI IMG/M metagenome (GOLD analysis project Ga0315280, IMG submission 203697) | Sediment microbial communities from Yellowstone Lake, YNP, Wyoming, USA - YL17G06_40 | ecosystem: Environmental > Aquatic > Freshwater > Lake > Sediment | place: USA: Wyoming | collected... | reverse complement strand
AGCAACTACCTGTCTACTTCCAAAAAGAGATGAAAATTGCCAAAAACGCTGTTGATTGCAACGAACTCATAAAAGGATTCTGGAAAAAAGCCGCGTGCACTAAGACCTAATTAAAAAAGAAAGTGAGTTTGCGGGAGAACTCTGCTTCTTAAACTGCGGATTTCTAAACCTTCTCCAAACTGAGGACCGCAAGAGCTGGCTTATAAACTATGCTAGAAGAAGACACTGTTGCGTTATTTGTGGTGACTAGTTTTCTTAATTTCATCAATCTAAACCCAATGTCTTCAACACTAGCAATTCAGCCTTTAACTTTAACTCACTGATTGAATCTCGTTTGATATTATTCTCTGTTTCTCTGTTTTGAATCTCATGTACTACATGTTCTTGCACAGCATCAGGAACATTCGGAATCTTAATCCTTAGAATATCATCCACATGAATCCTAGGATGCTCCTTTCCATACATGAGAAACATTGATTTCATTAAGAAATCATCACTCAAGAATAAGTATTTGACGAACTCAGGCAAAACGTTGCGTTTTGTCTTAAAAGGAACAAACTCAGTCGTGCCTATGAGGTCCTTGCCTTTGTCATTCAAGATTGTGTACCCAAGATAAGGTCTAAGCTTCGATGTTAAAATGTCACTTTCACCAAAAACAACCTTCTCAGAACCCACTTCACTGACAAGTCGTTCATTCAATATCCTACCTGTTCCTTGTTCAACATCGTCAAGTTCGACTAACAAATAGTCTCGACTAAGCACGCCTTTGTTTTCTTTCATTGCTTTATATTTAGAAATTACTGAACCAAGTTCAATAACTCCGTAATTTTCTGATAAATAATCGAATAGCATTCCATGATTTACATCCCAGAACCATCTGTAAAGAGCGCCACAACGTAGTTGTCGCTCTTGTCCAATATCGCTTAACTTGGAAGAAAATCGAGCCTTTGGAATGCATTGCTGGCTGCTCTTAATTCCATCGTCAACTAGTTTTTCATCTATTATGCTTTGCAAGGAAGTAATGGTTTTCCTCTTGTCCTCTATCAAATCAAGAATTTTCCTAATCTCCTCAATTATTGTTGCTTGTTGACTTATGGATACAAGAGGAATGTACATTTCTTGGAGTAGCCAATGATTGATGTTTCCAGCTTCGCCTCCTGTTCTTAAAAGTCGAAGCTGATTTTTCCCAATAAAAGACAGAAAGATAGCCACAAAATCAAGCTTCAAGCTGTATTGTTCGAGTTTCTTTCCATCTAGTTCTAGAACTAATACGTTCTCACTAGCCACGTAAGAATCATTATCTTGAATCAAAGCGAAATTGCCTATTTTTCTAACTCGTGGTGTGATTATACATCCTTTGTCCAGAATGCCTTTCTCGGGAATATATGGAAGAAAGCCATGAGGGGGCAACACATTTACGGAATTATCATCGACATTTTCTATTGTTAGAATACCGATTTTTCCTTGTCGCTCACTGTCTTCTAGGTGAACACTCAATCCTTGCGTTACTCTTAACGTAATTTCGCTCAGTCTAATTAATTTGAAATTCTTGCCAAGTTGTTCTACTTGCTTGTTCCCCAACTCTTCTTTATTATAGAAACTAGTATTCATCCGAAGTGATTTTGATTGTGAAATATTAGCAAATCTGATTTTAAGAACCGTCATTCCCATTCCAATTCTTTTCGTATATGATCTAATATGGTAGTTGGATTTTCCAAGTTCATGTTGATTTCATGGTCTTCCCTTAGGAATAACTCACTTGGTCTCTGTAGTTCGCCTCGCAGTACTCGTTTGTAGCCTATTTCATTAGCGTGAGCCATGAAGATAGGGTAGTCGGTCATTTTGGAAATTTCAGAAAAAACCCACCATTCAATATCTACCTGTCTAATTGCTTTAGAGTATTTGGCAATCAGGTTCATAGCGTTTAGCCCAGAATCTTTATCATCAAATCTTTCATGTAATAGTTTCTTAAATAATGCTGATATGTCGAGAGTGGTTTCTGAAACATATGTGTCCAAGCCAATATTCTTTTTCTGCATCACAGAATCAATTTGCTTTCTCAATTGAATGTACTCTTTTTCAAGCTTTTCCCAGAGCCGCACATATTCTTGAACTTCTTGCGGCGTTTTCTTTTGAGCAAAAAGAAGACTTGTCTTGGTTGAGGTATACGGTTCAAACGCGAGTTCAGGTAGCGATACGATTGCCTTGATGTTGAAATATTTAAATAGGAATAACCGAATGTGCCTGTTTTCGGTTGAATCAAAAATGTTTTCGGGAAGAATTACGCCTAATCGTCCTTTAGGTCTAAGGAGTTGATACCACCGTTCAACAAATAATGTTTCAACATTTACTTCTTTTTTCTTTTTCGCATTTTTTAGTTTCTGTGCGATTTTCTCACCTTGGATGAAAGTGGCTGGCAAGGTTATTGCGGTGTCTGGGTCTATTGTTATACTGAAAGGTGGATTCGAGATTACTATGTCAAATTGTTCGTTGACTGGCTTGCTATAAGTGGATGATTGCTCAGAGTTTGCAAGAAGAGGACGAGAATACGATTTGAAGCCTAATAGAGCATCTTTTGCTTCTATGTTCCCTGCGCCATCACCATGCATAACCATGTTGACTTTAGTTGCCATTGCTAGGTCTTTATTGATTTCAATGCCATACATGTATTCATTAGCCCATGCGTTTTCTCTATCCAATGGAAAATGTGTAGCGATAAACTCTTTCGCTAATAGAGATTTTTTCAGTGTCTCAGCGTTCTTGAGCACAGAAGATGTGATTAATTTCATAGCCTCAATCAGAAATGTTCCTGAACCACAAGCTGAATCGACCACGAATGGTAACCTACGTTCGTTTTCAACTAGCTGTGTTGCTAGTTTGTCAATTTCCAGTACCCTAATTACGAAATTCACGATGTTGGGGTGTGTCAAATATTGACCTTTTGACTGCTTAAACTCTATCCAGACTATTTTTTCAAAAAAGTCTCCCAGTATATCATAGGTATTGGATATGAGAGATATTCCTTGCAAAATATCAACTACATACTTCACTTTTGGGGCATCAAACACTATTCCCTTTTCTTTGCTCAGGTCCTCTTCTGTATACCCAATTAGCTCTTTTAATGCCCTACGATATAGGTTGTCTACTTTAGAGTATATTTCTTCAGGTGTTTCCATCTCGCCGTTCTTGTAAACTATCTGAAACTCGTAGGGTTCCCCATTAACAGTGGTTTTTTCATCATATATTTTCGCTAGGAAGATGCCTAGTAAGTTAAAGAACAGTTCAGTCTGATATTTTCCGCCGCCGTAAAGGATGTTATGAATGTTCCATCTTAAACCATCTAATTCTTTCTTAGTAACGTTAACCTTGAGGTCGTGGATGTCGCCTTTGATATAGACGGGTTTTCTGACTAAGCCATATTCCTTAGGAATAAGAGTAAGATTCGGCTGTCCATCTTTAACCCATGATTCGTACGTTGGGTAACGTTGAAAATCTATACTGACGGTTTTTTCCGTAATCCCTGCTTCTTCCGTTGCATCCGCTGTGTAGTAAATGAGATAGCGTATGTTCTTTCCTGCGGGGTCTTCTAAATGAGCAATTGCGTAAAGTTGCGTTTCGATTGAAGAGGACATTTCAGCTTCGTATCGGTCTGTTCTTTTGCTCTCAAGAAGCATGAAGGGCTTGCCGTCTTTGTTTACCATTACGTCGGTTCTTGCTTCTGCTGCCTTTTCTTTTCTGCCAATCTTGTACGATTTTTCTAGTTCTATAGCACTGTAGGGGTAGTTTAACTTGACAGCCAAAATTGTTACTAAGTATGCCCTGATTAATTCTTCATTTGTCAATTTGGTTATCTTTCGATGTTGGCACATGCTCTTGTTATAACTAATCTGGTTGTTAATTGGGTCAATCTGAGCTGCATTTGAGTTCGGGTCTATCTCTCTCAAAACTTTGGTAAACCGCCTAAGGACAGGCGGCATTACTTGCACCTGCTTACGTGCTTCAATGTGGCTTTCTATGAAATCTGAAGCAAATGAAATAACTAGTTCAACTTGCTTTCTTGAAGGCTCTAATCCTATATGCTGAACCGAATTACGCCAATTATGAAACATGAAGAAATTCGATTTTTCTTCTTGGGTTAGAAAATCCTGTCCATCAAGAAAGGTGATATATTCAACGAAACCCCATCTATTAAACTCCTTCACTTTCTCGCGTTGAGTTAGTACTGTGGTTTCGGTTGCCCCGAGGAAAACGCAACAGTTCTTGAGGAAATACTCCACAGCTTGGTCAACAAGGATCAAAGCTTGTGCAGTGTCCTCTCTTGCTAAAGCATCTTTTGCCTTGTTCAAGTGTTCAAGAGCTTTTTGCACACCTAAATCTCTAATCAAAAACCAGCACTCACCTTTTGCTTTTCTTTTTCTTCTTTGTCATGATTATCTCCTCTTTGGCTTCACTCATTCTATTTTATTCACCTCCTATAAAAAGAAAAATCGAAAAAACTTTCACCACAAATAACGCAACAGTGTCGTATGCAAATTTAAAAATCATGATATACACAATTACTCAACTAAGAGAAGCAAGTACAAGAAGATGAATGACAAAATGAATGAAATGAAGAAATACCGCGTTCTTCCAATGTCTGAACTCAAACAGCTTTTCGATCATAGGAGTTTCGCAATTCCTGATTTGCAGAGAGAATTTGTCTGGAATGCGCGAAAGGTGGCCGACCTTGCTGACAGCATTTACAGGCAATTCCCCATAGGAATGATATTGGTTTGGCAGACTAAGAGTACCAAAGAATTGCGGAGACTTCGCGGCATACTTCCGCCGTTCGATCATGAGAAAAACAAGAATTGCTTCTATCTTTTAGACGGACAGCAACGTATTGGTGTGATATACAAATTCTATAATCCTGACCCTGATGTATTGAATGAACGTGGACAACAGATAGACTTCCACAATATCTGCTTCAGGATGTCAGACTCAAAGTTCACTTATCTGATAGAAGAACCAGATGAGAAAGATCATTTCAGTCTTTCCAGAATTTTGAATAGGCATTATTCACGTTCCAAGAAAATCACACAAAACAAGAAGGAGAGACTGAGAAAAGTCAGGCAATGCTTTGACAATCTGAAATTACCCTTTTGTTTCATCAGCAACATGGAAGAGGAATACGTTAAAGAGGCTTTCATTAGGTTGAATTCAAAGGGAACACCTTTGAAAGCTGCGGACAAAGTGCTTACTCGCGCCTGTGATATAAAGCTGAGAGACAAGATAAACAATTTCAAAGAGGGCCTTCAGAGAAGCGGTTTTGATAATATTGAAAATTCGACAATAACGGATGCAATTGCATTTTGTTCGGGTCTGAGAGATATCTCCGAAACTGCAAAAGAGAATCTGATGAGGAGATTAAACTCTGATGTTCAGGGATTCGACAAGGAGTGGAAGAGAATTGAGAAAGCTATAGGAAAAGGAATAAGTCATTTTACTAGAAACTTCGGAGTAGGTCATGCGAACATACTTCCTTCAAAGACGATGATTCCGATAATATCTGTGTTTTTCTATCATAATGGGAACAGAAATCCTGATAGTCTTCAGATCAATGAGTTGAGAAAATGGTTCTGGGCATCTTCATTAACGAGCAGGTATACGGGACGATTCTACAGAAAGTCCATAGTTGAAGATATCGTGAAGATGGAAAAACTGGCCAAATCACGAGAACAACTCCGTTTACGTCTTGACAAGATGGAAAAAGACGATATTGTTAGAGCTGATTACTCCAAAAACTCGACGATAGTCAGAGCCTACTTCTGCTTACTGGCCAACAACATGCCTTTATACTTAGAAAACGGAGAAAAAATTAGCCTAGAAAACCCTGTAATCATATTGGACAAGAAGCATAAACATCACATATTTCCAAAAGAACGTCTAGTCAAGGCAAAAATACCTGCGAAGAAATATAACAGCATTATCAACATATGCTATCTTCCGTTACAGGAGAATGTTGAGATTCGAGATCAACTTCCTTACGAATATCTTAGGAAATATAGACATAGTAATCATTTCATGAAAGTGATGAAAAGTCACTTGATTCCATATCATAAAAGAAGTGCTGTATGGAGGGAGGATCCTAAAGATGCATTTAAACAATTTTTGGAAGAAAGAAAAGAAATCGTTGCAACTGCATTTGAAGAAGCGGCTATGATGAAAATCTTCGAGCGTTAAGCGATGCATGCTCATCAATTGCACTCACGAACATATGTGTTCAGCTATTGCCATTTGTAAAATTTAAACGTAAGTCTAATAAAACGTACTGGCGTCTGCTTCTTGTTCTAGACTCAGACCACACGTCTTCCGCGATGAAAGAGCTTCACGTTCATATTATATCTTAACACATGCTCTATCGCCGATTCGGTGAACCCACTCAGAGAGTGTATTTCCGTAGCACCTTTCTTGCGAATTTTCATGACTTCATTTCTAGTCATTGGTCGTTTCATATGCTTGACTTCGCCAACGACGTCGCCTCGAATATAGTCAGGATTTCCGGGTCCTCCAAGGTGACGCCCTCTATGTTTCCGAGCTGTCTCCCTTTCGTAGCGTTCCCAACTCATCGTCTTTGTCTCCTTCTTCTTGGTGTTGCCGCCCATTCAATGCTTCCATAGACAGGATAGAAACGACCAGAAACGCCAATCCTTACCTTTCTCGGCAAATATTTCTTCCAGCTGCGTCTAGTCATACTTTATTCTCCGTTACTTTTAGCTTATCTGCTGTTTAGCCTTATAACTTTTACTGAGATGGATGTTGAAGTCTGCAATAGCTTTAAATAGCTAAAAAAAGCGATATTTGACCATATTTTCAGGCCACCTATGTTCAGAAAGTCGTCAAAAAGCTATAATCAGCTAAAATAGCTTTGAACAGCCAAATTCGCCGCTATTTTGGACTAGAGACCACAGAAAACCTAATAAATCGAAATATAGTAACACACAATCATGAATCCGCGAGTGAGCTCCTATTATAGGAGAAAAAAGGGCGGGAAAAGGCGCGTTGTTCAAGTGAAGTCTTATCGGAGACGAAGATAGACTCCGTTTCATACAAGTTCAAGCCATTATCTCTCACAGCTTTAACTTAGCCAATGTCTAAAATTCAAACATACGTCTAAACCCATACGACCCCACCAAAAGCCATTTTGGCAAAAACGAGCTAAAATACGTTGAAAGAATCCATTCAGGTATAGGTTTCACCAAATCATGTATGCTTTCTCGCATGCCTTTTTACTGGATAGGCATCTTTCTCTAAAGCCATTCTTTGGCCGTTGCTTTGTGAGTGTTTTGAGAGTATGAGAGCGATTTTCTCATTATTGTCCTTCAGTCTATTCATTATGGCAGAAACGTTCAGGTGAATATCTCGCTGCGATTTATCAATACAATCGTTAATCTTCTTGCAATCGTCCAAGCAAGCCAGATTATCATTTATGTGATACAGGATATCCTTATCATCCATTATAGCCTGCAAATTGATTGTCTTCTTTCCCAATCTGTAATTTGCAAGGTAAAGGTCGTAAAACATCGCTAGGGTCGACGCAGCCATCTCAGGTGTCGTAATGACAATTATTCCCAGCGAATCATCAATTGTGTAGCCCTTGACTTTAGCTCCTCTTGGTGGTTTCAGCACGGACAATATGGCTGTTGCGATGCCATAACGCTTCATGTCCCTTTTAGTCTGTTCAAGAAAATCATTGTTCCACGTTTCACTAGCCTTGCTCTCAATTAATACTCGGCCAATTTCCAAGTCTTGATAGGAGAACTTGACGATTACATCAGTAGCATCTGGACCGCCCAAGGGCTCAACAGAGACATTCCTATTCGTCAAGAACGTCTCATTAATCATGCTAAGAAGCTCCAATTCTGCTTTCTCTCCCTTCACTGAAGCGATTTTTAGGCTCTGTAGGACAATATTAAGTCCACCAGTGGCACCTTCTATTCCGCTGAGGACGTTCTTTAATTCCTTCTGAATCTCATCGATGTTCTTACCCTGTTTGAGAAGAAGCTCTACTTTTTCTACAAGAGTTCTTACCTGTTCTTCAACTATCTCCTTGACAAACTTCTTGGTGTCTTCCTTCAACTCTTTCTGAATCTGCTCGATGCTTTTCTCCTGTTTCAGAAGAGTCTCAATTTTGTCGACAACCAGTTCCATTTGACTTGTTATTAAGCTCTTGACGAACTTTTCTGTATCCTCTTTCAGCGCTTTCTGAATCTCTTCCATGCTCTTGCCTTGTTTCAAAAGAAGTTCGACTTTTTCCACGAGGTAAGATACTTGCCCTTCGATGCTCTGTTTTATGAACTTTTCAGTCTCTTCTTTGCCTGTCTTAGTCTGCTCGACTATATCTTTCAGATAATCTTTGACTGACTTGTCCATCGTATCTTTGATATCGCTGACCACCACGTTCATATCGTCCTTGACATTTCCAAAATCACTTCTTATTTCTCTAAGCACTTGTCCTACTACTTCTCGGACATCTGCACCTATTTGCATCTGCTGGTCTATTGCTTTGAATGCTTTGAGTGCAATATTTAATCTTTGATTGTCTTGAAGTTCGAATAACCAATCTTTTACTTCAGTTTCGATCTGAGTGAAAAGGCAAAGTCTGTTGATTTCCGAACAGAATTTGCCCCGGCTTTTTTGTGTTCGGTCGTGTGGAGGAATTGTAGATTGTGTTGTAAGCTTCGCCATTTCTTTTACTCCACAATAGAATTGCGAATTGACTCAGTAATCTTTTGTGAAGCATTGATATTGATGGACACTCAAGATCGTCGATACCCGTTACTCTTGAAGCTTGAAAGGAGCAGGTTCCCACTCAACAGTTTGTGACGAGCCTTCTGGGATTGTCTTATCGGCGAATTATGGCGGACTAGACTGGAAAACAAATTGAGAGCTGTAGAACTCTCTAATCTTCTTAATGAGCGCAATGAGCAAAATAAGGAAAAAGCTCGAAAAGCCCAACAGGATTCATCCATGAGCTCATAGGCCACTAAACCTCTCTAAACAATTTTTGTACATTTGATATGCAGCACTATATTCTTTATCACTCTGGAAGCTTGGGAAAACGATTTCAAAACTGCGGGACTGGAGCTCGTAAATCTGTTCCCAAACTTCAGGAGCAATTGAGACTGCCGCTAATACAGCTGACCCGAACGCGTTGCCAGAATAAGGGAAATAGGATTGTATCAATCCTGTAATATCACTTACTATCTGCCTCCATATCCTGCTTCGTGCCCCGCCAGATGCAGCGAAACATTTGTTAGGCGCTACGCCAATAGATGATGTTTCAAAGCGATATTTTAATCCATAGCCAAATGCTTCAAGCATAGCTCGGCAGATATCCGCTATTGTATTGTCCTTCCCGAGGTTGAAGATGGCACCCAGAGGCTCAGTAGACTCGATAGACTTCGCAAGGTTGAGCATCTGAACGAAAACAACCTCATTGGCTCCGGGGATCGAAGTCTCGGCTAATTTATCAAGCTTGGATAGCGCCTCTTGTGGTGTGTTAGATGGAAGGAGAACCTGTGCGAGCGCACTCAATTGCTGTCCAGATCGAGGGATCGAGGCCGCCCACTCTATTGGATAGTTCAATCGTTTCTCGAATATCACTTCTTTTAAATCATTAAGCAACATTAGTGCACAGCCATAGGTTCCATAGGATATTAACATATCATTTCGATTCCGGGCTCCTGACCCTATGAGTGTGCCTATCATATCAGTTGTACCAGCTACGACGGGAAGGCCTGCGTTTAGGCCCGTAGTTTCAGCGGCTTCTTTACTAACCGATCCAACTATAGTTGCTGGAGCAACTATTTCTGGGAGTACATTTGCGTTGATATCGTATCTTTCAAGCAAATCTTGGTTCCATTCCATCTCATGCGAATCTAAAACGTTACCACATTCTAAGGAAGTGATCGTATCTACACATATCTTGCCAGTTAATCTGAAAACAATATAGCTGTGTGTTGTCAAGATCTTATCTACGTTTCTCCACTCTGAACCCAATTCTGTCTTCAACCAAATTAACTGCGCTAATACTTGATTCTGCGGCTTCGAAGTACCCAATTCTGCGTCAAGCTGTTCTTCGATCGATTGTGCTCGGCCGTCATAATACAATATAGCATTACCTAGAGGTCGACCTCGAGCATCAATAGGGAGTATATTAGGCACCATTCCCGTGACCGCGACACACCGAATATTCTTTTTTAAACTACCCAATTGTTTTAGCAAATTATCCGTAATGCGTAAGAATTCGTTCCACCAGACTTGATCCGCATCATGTTCATACTTGATTGTGTTCTGCTTGTTATTTTGCCGCACAAGAGAGGCATGAGATATGGGGTTACCTGCATCGTCAATGATCACACCCTTTGCGACAGACGTTCCAATGTCGAGTCCCATATACAAACTCGTTTTCATGTTATCTCTCCCTGAGGTCAAGGATGATCCACTTGGAGTGGATGATTCTATTCCCTATATATTCGGATTTTCCCAATGGATCTTCAATCACGTTTTGAAACTTCTCTTCGTAATGCCCACTCTGGTTTGCCCCACTCTAATCTTGCTGTTATGTCTTGAGTTAGTGGTGTTACTGATACAACCCTATCAATTATGCATGCTTTAATGTCGCTATCAGGTTCTAGGCTGGCTTTATCTATCTTAACTTCCGTTTGAAGCCTAAAATTCTTAGAAAAGTCTCTATTACCAGGTTTCTTGAATACGAAATAATCTTGCATACTCTGTCGAGTCTTCCTTATCGGTGTCTCTGGGGTCGCGGTTATCGGTATGTTGACATTTAGCACACCGATCTCTTTGGGCAGACCCTCGTTTAAGATCAAATTAGCAAAGTAACTTGTGAAGTACATAGCGGTACTCCAATCAAGCGGATTATAATCGCTCGAGTGCTGCATCTCTATGCTCGCTTCTAGGTTTATGGCAAGTCCTGGAATTCCGTACGTGCTAGCTTCCAAAGCTGCACCGATAGTGCCGCTTGGAAAAAGTCCCGTTCCAACATTTTCTCCGTAGTTGATTCCGCATAGGCACAAATCAGGTTTACCAGAAGCTAACTCCAACACAGCATGAGACACTGCCTGAGCTGGCGATCCGTAAACCGCATATCCAGCATAGGTAATATCATCAATCTCCAAACTAACTTTTTCGATAATTCCAATACTATCACCTTTTGGGAAGGAACGGCTCATGGCAGTTTGTTGGTAGCGCGGTGCAACAATAAGGATATCACCCAAGTGTTTCACTGCTGCTGCAGCTGCTTTTAATCCTGGGGAGAATATTCCATCGTCACTCGTTACCAAGATCAATGGTTTCATACATTGCATCTACTCAACAAATACTTTTATAGGTTTTGCCTCTTCCTCATGTTGTCATGCCTGTTTTATAGGTCTTGTTTTGACAAAAGGCGCTACAACTTGGCCTAAATTAGTTAAAAATAAGTTTTAGTCTCCTTTTGTCTATTTAAGCTAGAAATGGGCTTTTTTGATGAATATGCGCGTGATTAGACCATATTACGCTAGGTTTCGGACGTCCGCGGAAGCCTTGAAGCGTTTTGTACTATAGCCTTGGTGGCGACAGCTACAAATGCGGCTAAGCTAAGGATGTCGCGCACTAATCTCGCCGAATTTATAAGTTACAAAAGGTTAAGATAACGTTCTAGGAGGCGTTGAGTGGATTGGAGAACCGTCGGTTACCAGAATCGGATCGTGCGCGTGGATTAAGCTTAGAAAGATTTGCTGTTATGGTGACGATGAAAGCGGAAGATGCTACAAGAGAAATTCCCCAAAAATATAGGGTCGCTACCAGTGATGCAATAGATGCCAAGTGTGCCATGTGAAATGCCGCTACGATGAGGAATAGATATGCCCATCGCAGTTTTTACGGCTATGGAATGTGAATATCAAGCCGTTAAGTTATTACTTGAGCAGAATGGACGTACAAAATTAGACCAACACGGCAACCTAATAGGGCAGATTCGTGGCTTAGGCGGAAATCACAAAGTAATCCTTCCTCCTTTCGTTTATGGGCGAGATGCAACTGCAAGTTCTGCTACAAGCGTTCTCGAAAGATTTCCCACAACAAGTTATCTTATATTTGTTGGTGCCGCTGGCGGAGTTCCACCCACGAAAGCTGGGGACTTAGTGATCTCTCGATCCGTTGTTGATATAGAGTATGCCAAACTAAATCCCGATGGTAGTGTTAAACACCGCGGAGAGCTGTTGCCGCCTTCTGGCAGATTGATGAATTATGTGAAAGCACTTCAGGCGAATATTAGCTCTGAAGCGCTTGCATGGCAAGACCGCATCAGTAAACTACTTGTTTCCAATAACAAAGAGTTGTCCGAGAAATGGCATATTCTTCTCAAACAGAACCTTCCTGCCATTCGAATCGGCAACATCGGAACTTCTATGAGAATTGTAAACGACCCCAAGATTCGTGACGAATGGGCGAAATCAGATTATAGAATAAGGGCGTTCGAAATGGAAGGAGGTGGTATCGCTACAACTGCTAACCGATTCGATAAGGGGTACATCCTGATTCGAGGCATCTCCGATGCGGCTGATGGAAATCGAGACGATGAAGCCCTACAGCCTTATGCCTCCCGTGTTGCAGCTGCTTTTCTCAGTGCGTTGTTCGAGCTCATTCCACCTGAGCCTGAAACAACTATTGCCATTCGCCAAAAGCGCGCGCTAAACGAAGACGGCGCAATAGAAAAATCAGGTGCTGTCATAGATTGGAGTGACGCACCGGAAGACCAGATTTTTAGAGGGCGTACGAGCGAACTAAACCAGTTATATGACTGGATCTCAAGTGAACACAGAAATTGTCGATTGGTTGCAATACTCGGAATGGGCGGCATAGGCAAAACTTCAGTAGCAGTACAGATAACAAAACAGCTCAAGGATGATTTCAAATATATTATTTGGCGATCTTTGAAGAACAGACCCCCATTACAGGAGATACTTAAAGACTGTATTGACTTGATTTCAAATCATGAAATTGCAGAATTGCCAAGCGATGTTAGTAGACAAATATCGAGCCTGACAGATTTATTACGAGTTAAGCGTTGCCTCATAATATTAGACAATTTTGAAATTATCCTAAAAAAGGGTCAAGCAACTGAAGATTACATCGAAGGCTACGAAAATTACGGGGACTTCATTAAACGACTTGGCACCATTCAACACAAGAGTTGCCTCTTGTTAACAAGCTGGGAGAAACCTAGAGAAATCGCATCACTGGAGGGGGAAAACCTGCCTATTCGCTCTCTAGCCTTAGTGGGTCTAGATGTGGCGACTGTTAAGGAGATTATCAAAGACAAGAGCCTTCAAGGCACTGAGTCAGATTGGGAAGAACTTGTAAGGCGTTACAGTGGTAATCCCTTGGTTTTGAAGATGATTTCAGAGCGCATTCGAGAGGTATTTGATGGTGAGATCAAAAGCTTCCTCGAAACGGGGGAAACCGGTGATTTTAACGGGCTTCTGAATGAGCAATTCAGTCGTCTGTCTGAGATTGAGCAACAAATAGTGATCTGGCTGGTGATAGAACGGGATCCTGTATCATTGGAAAGACTAAAGGACAGCCTCGTATTTCCCGCCTCGGATGGCGAAATAGGTAGAGCGCTTGCTGCTTTGAGACGTAGACATCTTGTTGAGCGAACCCAAAGTGGTTTTACGCTACAGAATCTTGTTATGGGGTACTTGACGGAAGATCTTGTAAAGAAAGTATTCGCAGAAATAATCTCAGGGGGAGCTCAGCTTTTAAACACACACTGCTTATTAAATGCACAGAGTAAGGAATACATACGTAGCATTCAAAGACGGATGATTCTTAGGCCTCTTGGGGAGCGCTTAGCTGCAGTTTTAAGCCCGAATGAGATTGTAATCGAGTTACTTAAAATTCTTTCAAAAATGAAACGCGACAGCTCGCGACGACCCGGCTACGCAGCATCAAATGTCATTGCCATACTCTCTGAACTCAATATAGATCTTCGAGGCTGGAATTTCTCTAGTCTGTCTGTAAGGAATGCGTATCTGCAGGAATTGGAACTTCATGATGTGGATTTTGAAAACTCCGACCTGCGAGGTACGGTCTTTGCAGACACGTTTGGGAGCATACCGGCGGTCGCATTTGACCATAGTGGAGATAAAGTAGTTGCAGGCACTTTCAATGGGGAAATTAGAGTCTGGCAAACCATTGATGGTAGACAGCTTTTAAGGCTTTCAGGGCATGATGACTGGGTAAGCTCTGTATGCATCAGCCCGAACGACGATATCATCGCTAGCGGCAGCAATGATCAGACCGTGAAAATGTGGAAATTAACGACGGGGGAATCTATATGCACGTTAAGAGGACATACAAAACCAGTAAGGTCGATTGCTTTCAGCTGTGATGGTCGACTTCTTGCCAGCGCTAGCGAAGACTCAACTGTCAGGTTGTGGAACCCACAGACGAAAGAATGTATTGGCATGTTAAGCGGGCATGTTGGTCGATTGAAGACACTAGCTTTCAGCCCAGATGATTGTATCATTGCAAGCGGAGGCGATGACCAGACGATTCGATTGTGGAATGTCAGCACCAAGGAATGCATCGGAATTCTAAAAGGACATAACGGATGGATACGGACGCTTGCGTTTCGACCAAACGGCAAAATACTTGCGAGCGGCAGTGATGACGGCACAGTGAGAATATGGGATCTCGAGACACGCTTATGCAAAATAACAATCAAAGCCGACACCAACAAAGTATGGGCAGTAGCTTTCAACGGGGATGGAAGCATGCTAGCCAGCGGCGGGAATGATAGAACCATTAGACTTTGGAATCCCGATAATGGTCAGTTGTTGAAAGTCCTCCAAGGACATGCCAGTTGGGTGAGGTCGATACAATTTAGTCCAGATTCAAGTTTAATAGTCTCTGGAAGTGAGGACCAAACAGTAAGATTTTGGGATCCGAAAACTGGTCACTGTCTCAGAATGTTCAGAGGATACACAGGAAGAGTATTTTCTGTTTCATACGGGCCGAATAGTGATTTACTAATAAGTGGTGCTGGTGATCATAAGGTCCGTATTTGGAGAGTAAACGATGGAACCTGTATTGGCATTCTCAAGGGACACACAGATCAGGTCTGGACTGTAGCTTTCAGTCCTGACAAAAGGACAATCGCTAGTGGGAGTGATGACCGCACGATTCGATTGTGGGATATTGACACTATGCAGTGTCTTGCCACACTGGAAGGACACAAAGGTTGGATCGGAGCCGTAGCATTTAGTCAAGACGGAAAAATAGTTGCAAGTGGTAGTGATGATTACACGATTTGCCTGTGGAACGTACGAAATGGTCAACTTGTTAGAGTTCTTCGCGGTCATGTAGGGCGCGTTTCTGCGTTGGCTTTCCTTTCCAACAATAAAGAACTCGTAAGTGGAAGCGAAGATGCGTCACTTCGACTGTGGGACATAGAAAGTGGAGAATGTGAGCACGTGTTTCGAGGTCATGATGGCCTCGTATACTCAGTTGCCTGTAACCCTTCGAATACGATTATAGCTAGCGGGGGTTCTGATAGGACTATCCGTTTATGGGACGCGGAATCTCGTACAGATCTAGGAGTATTAGGAGAGCACAAAATGCAAGTTTGGTCAGTGGCATTTAGTCCCGCCGGCAATATTCTAGCGAGCGGTAGTGATGATCGGACCGTGAGGCTGTGGGATGTTATCCACAGGAAATGCGTGGGCGTACTGGAGGGACATTCTAACAAGGTCTGGACTATCGCTTTCAGTCCAAGTAATGGAACGGTCGCAAGTGGCAGCGAGGACGAGACAATTCGCATGTGGAACATAGATAAAAGACAGTGCATAAGAGTACTGAGAGGTGAACGACCCTATGAGAGAATGAATATTACTGGGGCTACAGGGTTCACAGAAGCTCAAAGAAGCACACTTATGTCCCTTGGGGCAATACAGGGCGCTGTCAAATCTTCGGGGGCTTTCAAGCGCGCGTGAAGTTGATTTTGCCCATGTGCGCCGTCTGCAATAAGATCCTATGGGGCAAGAATTCCTCAAGGTTTCTGAACGAGTTGCTCCATGATTGGTTCGGTACTTCTTAATGGGCAGAGTTCAACATCCACGTGCTTATCGGTTAGCTTATGTGTACCTAGGAATCTCATCCAAGAGTCCTTGAATAGCTGAACGCCGGAGTTCGCAAGATAATAAAGTATTGTAATTCTTCCCTTAGACACGTCGCTGAGGATTCTTTCTAATCGTGGGGCGTCACGGAGATTAGCATCATTCATGAAACTGATGGATAAAAGCTCCGATGTTCCAAAACCCACCGTTCGAGGCCGCCAGACACACTGTGGAAACACGGGTAGGTGAATATGCTTTGCAACGCAATTTGAAAGTATCACGTGCTCTGCACCTCCGACATGTAAGGATCCACCGGCAACTGACAGATCGATGATATCTAAAAGATCTTCAAGTATAACGCTAGGGGCGAAACACCCATTCTTCTTCGAACGCAGATCTCTGAGATCGTACGCGTACTCGGATTTGCACACTGGACATTTGGTAGCTATTGTGTTGGGGCGCTTATCTGCAAATGTGAGTGGTAATCGTTCAAGACAAGCGTCGCAGAAATACCACATGGGAAATCGTTGGGGGTGTATCTTGTATTTGAGGTCAACTCCGCTTTGACTAATCTCCGAAGATGCTTGAAATTCAGCGTGCTTCAAATCTGAGATGAACTTTTCAGTGAGTACAGAATGTGGGTGTGTTCGGATTTCGCTTTCGCGAATGAACAGAGTGGGGAATCCCCAAGCTTTGTTCACTAGTTGGCTCAAGAAGAATGCGTTAAAATCAGTTAGACATTTAGCTCTTGAATGCGCGTCCCAAATCATCGATTCTAACTGAGCAAAGTTGTTCTCGATTGTGTCTCTCGACCTAAACCGAAAATTGCTTCTTCTGATCATGATGGTCTCTTGACGTATGATAGATCTTATCGTTCTAAGCCAAGAGTCCACTGTATCTCTATCGGGCTTTGCAAGGGCAAACATGGGCTTGTTAAATGACTTGCTGGGAATACCTGCCGAAATATCTGCGACTCCAGTTTTTCTGTTCACGTCGGGATAATGTGCGGTTCTGAATCTTGAATCTCCTGCAGTGTCATAATCAACAATCAGGTAAAGCTCGATAGGAGAGATTCCGTATCGTTGTGACATTATCACTGAAGCCGAACGAAGGAGGAAAAACTGAACGATTACGGCCAGATACGGAAAGACGTTTGGCTGATGTGCTATTCGTAGCAACGGCATGTTGCTTTTTAATAGTCGGCAATTGTCAGCCACTGCTTTAGTCAGAGTTCCTGCCTCTGTGTGGAATCTGAGTGCTTTGTTCATGAGTTCGGTAATGTTAGGCAATTTAGTTTCCTGACCTGATTTCTGGCTTTTCCAGTACCTGAAGGATAACTCCGCTAACTGAGAGGAATCTACCACAAAGTCCTCTACAAGATTACGAAACTTGACTGGCACCTTGCTTTCGCCAAGGTTGTACGTCTCGACGAGCGATCTCGCATCGAAGTCAGACATTTTGCATTTCACTAAGCCCTTCAAAACCAAACTAATCAATAGTTTGCCTAACGCCCGAGAAGTATATAAAGAACTTAATGAAATAAAAAACTTTGCGAGGCAAATTCTGCAAGGTAATCTAACGTTTCAGATTGGGAAAGAAAATGATTATTTCGCTGACCTACAGGATCTCCAAGTGACACGAACCCTCGTTCAACTAATTGTCAATAACCTTCATAGCATCAGAAAACGTCTTTGCAAGATAGATAAATATCAGGATTTGGGTTACCAAGATGCCCACCAGATATTCAAGAATAGGATTTCCTTGCATCAAAAAGTGCTTCAGAGGTTTCCTTTGAAGTTTTCTTAATGTTTATTTCCTTGAACGAAAATGAAAACTTCGAATTGTAACGCAAGTTGTTCTACGTTTTGCTTGATAAGCGATCAGGAAAGGATCTTGTTGTTCAGAGTTGCGAATTTATTTCCGTCAAGGTGAAAGAGCATCTTGGCCTTTTCAACGTCGTAATTATCAATGAATGTCCCTTGGTTTGCCCGTGCATGAACTACTTCGCCAACGAAGACGGTGTGGTCTCCGGTTTTCAGTTGGCTGACAACCCTGCATTCCATATGTGCTACGCATTCTTTTATTAATGGGATTCTGACCTTTTTGGCCGGGAAAGGCGTAAGACCGATTTCGCCGAACTTGTCGCTACCTCTCCCGCTAACCATACCGCACGCCTTTACTTGGCGGAGAATTTCTACAGTTGGAATGTTCACCACAAACTCTTTCGTCTCTTCGATCAGCTTGTGGGAGTACGCGTTCGGAGAAATGCTTATGGCTACAATGGGCGGGTCCGCTGACGTGGGCATCGCCCAAGCGATGGTTATGATGTTGGGTTTGCCATTCCTTCCTTGGGAAGACACGAGGACAGTATGCATGGGGTGAAGAAGCCTGTAGGCGATTGGAAGTTCAACCGAGATTTTTTCCGACATTGGTGTGACCTTCTTAACGCCTATGTGAAGTTCTTATTAGCCCTTTTGCTCATCTTTGAGCACGCGCGCAAGTGTCTCCAATATACCTTCCCACCCATTGAGTTCAACGGTTTTCTCATTTATGACCAGATCACATTCAGGCTTGAACGATACAAACGCGTCAAACTTTAATCTGCTATTAACAAGCCATTTTCTAACAAGTTGATAATCACATGAAGAATCTAGTGAAAAGATCACGATCTCAAACCCTTTTTCATGCAATGCGTTAACAACCCTTACTGCCTCCTCAACGACTTTGCTCTCATATAAATCGAAAGCCCTCCTTTTTAGAACTAAACAATCAAAGTCTATAGCCAGCTTTCTCGTCTTCTCTGCACTATGCCTTCTTCTTAAGAAGGCGGATTTCAGAAGCATCTGTTCAGTGATTTCCATGCCGCCATCACCGAGAAGTTCAGAGCAGATATCTATTTGGCAAAAGATTAACCTTGCGTGCTAACAAAACTAGCACGCGCGCTAAGTAACAAGCCTCTACGTCCCCATACCCAAACGGGTCCAAGTACCTTACCTAGAAATTGTCCGCTGATAAGTTAATAGTCTTTCAATTCCTTTTGCTATGGATTTTTCCATGCAGTGCTTACATGCAAGTAGGAGGTGGACGTAGGTCGTCAACAGACACGGTAGACTCCTTCTACAGATAATGGCGTTTGTTCTGTATAAATTGCAGAAAATGAACACTGATTCTGCGAGGCTGATCAAATGCTTGAGAAATCGATTAAGAAACAAAAGAAAACCAAAACCGGCGATAATCTGCGAATCAATATCACTTTATATGGACAGCCAGCAACTCAAGCAAAAGAACTTAAGCAATCAGGATTTGTACGAAATAATGCAGACTTGTTATGTCAGGCAATTTCAACGCTCTATCAACGATTTGTCGATGAGCGCCTCAAAGTGTTGCGCCTGAAGACCCTCGAAAGAACTGGGGAGGATGACCTTTGATGCGCGAGTTTCTAAAGCCGAGCATACTATTACGAGCTGTGGAAAAGTACCTTAGATCGGACAAACCCGCGCTGCCCTCGACTTGGACACCATCATTTCATCCTAGTGGCAAAATCCGCAAATTCCTCTTTTTTTCTTTTCCCAAATAGCGTGCGTTAGCGTCTGATATGCTTGCTTAATGCCCTTTCCAGACGGCACATGAGATCAGTCATCTCATCGTCAATTCTGGACCAGTCTTCAGTGTCTTTAAGTCCTCTGTTCACTGCAGTCTTTGATATTCTCGAAGACTTCTTGCCGTCGAG
>Ga0315280_10004709_pt1 | contig 19900 bp, 23 predicted proteins | sample YL17G06_40_MG_FD_203697 | JGI IMG/M metagenome (GOLD analysis project Ga0315280, IMG submission 203697) | Sediment microbial communities from Yellowstone Lake, YNP, Wyoming, USA - YL17G06_40 | ecosystem: Environmental > Aquatic > Freshwater > Lake > Sediment | place: USA: Wyoming | collected... | reverse complement strand
TGGCTTTTTGTGATAGTCCTCAAGCACTGTTTTGTAGACTGCAGAATCGAATCCAGATCGAAGGAACCGCTGGAAAACTTCTTCAAATGAAAGAAAGCCGGGATCCAATCTAGAACCTTCAATTTGATTCGGGATGAGAAGGTCGACTTTACCGCAGAGGTTCAGTGGCCCAGTCAATTTGCCAACTATACAGTTAGGTACATGGTTCCGTGGTGCAATGAGTTACACTCGCGCGAACCACTCGGATAAGGTACATGCAGTCTATGAATTTGCAATCCCGAAATCCGTTTTGCACAATTCAACAATGTTTGGAGTTAGAGCAAGCGTCTGGGATCGTACTTCAGTCTGCAATCTGCATTGGCCAAACTGGCATAAGGATTGTTGGAAGCCCCAGTACTACGGCGATATAGTGTTCTCAGACGTTGTGATTCCAGAGTTCAACATTGCTATGGTTCAAGTTGTCAGCGATATTCGGTCACTATGTTGGTTCACTAGTTCTTAAAAGCCCTAAAGAATGCCTGACCGCCGCACACCCCTAACACATAAAACAGACAAAACACGCAAGACACAAATCAACTAGAAAGAAAGAGAATTCCCGTCGAAACTATTTCAACCATTGCTTCACGGCTTGCGTGTGTATGCAGTCTTTTTTCAAGCATCCACCGCAGTAAAGCCCCCCATATCTCGTTACAAGGACAACGACAGGTAGCTCTCCAAGGCGGCGAAGAGTTATGTACTTTCCATCTTTCGCAATCGTGAAACTGGCCGTCGGCTGTTCTTCGACTCTTTTCGTTTCAAGATTTCTTAGCGGTTCCGTTTTAACTGGCAGGGTAGGCCGAGTTGGCATCTGTACTTGCTCTAGCCGAGCTCTCGGTAAGGTCAGTTCATCTCGTCTAGTGGGCTGCTCACGGACGAAGGGAGAAGGTTGTGTTAGCGCTTCACGTGTCTCCAGTTGCTGCGGCTCAGCTCTTGCCTTCCTAACCTCACTCTTTGTAAGTACACGTTTTTTGAACTCAAGAGCTCTCCTCTTCTTCCTTACGATGTGAGGAAGTACGCCGCCTGTTGAAATCATTCTTCGTGAAACATAGCACTCTTTGCGCGGGTACTTGTGAATAATCCGCCAGTATGGCCCTTCATACGCTTTCTTACCGCATAGTTGCCTCATCTTTAAGCTTAAAGTTCCTACGCGGCCGCATCGCGGGCACTTGATTTCGTTCGTGAACATCTTTTCCTATTGCTTCCGTTCTATAGATTATTGGAGTTCCCGCCATCGAAGTCATCTTGGCTTCTGCGCTTGGCAAGTTCGTTCTCCAACTGTGAAAACTTTTGCGCTAGGGCGAGCAAGGCTTGCCTCAACGCGTCTGCTTTGGATTTGACTAGCCCTTTCTGCTGCCACTGTAGCACCAGCTGGGCCGGAAGCCCCCGGATCGTAGTGTTGAATCGCACTTTTGCTTGCCGTATTTGTCCGTCTTCCTTCTCGCGCGCCTTCAACGTCAACCGCTCGTTCTTTTTCAAGCCATCCGACCTAAGCGTATAGGTCAAATTTAAATGGCGCCATAGCTTAATAAACCTTACCTATATTCATAGGTATGGTTCACACGGTAGGCGATCTGTAAGGTGTCCGTTCTCGATCCAACCCGCCGAAGAATTCTTTCGCGTCTCGCAGTAATGGGACCGATGAACGTGCGGCAGCTGAGTAAATCTGTTGGGTTCTATCTTTCCCCGACCCAATATCAAGTGGCCAAGCTCGATGAGGAAGGGCTAATTGAGCTAAGGCGTGGTAAGTGGGGGTCCAAAAACTGCTGGCTGACGCTGGGTGCCACAGTTCTTCTCGTTGCGAACGATGTCGCTGAGAATATCGTCCAAGAGCTAGCCTCAAACTGGAAGAGCCTAGCCGCGCCCATCTTCTCGTTCTGGCACTACTTCCGCGAGCAGGGAGTGGCAACTCCCGCGTACAGAATTTTACAGGATGCTTGCCGTGAAATCGTGAAGCAGTATGAGGATATTCTGAGCGCTAAGAAGGCTGAGGACATGATACTTTTCCGGCTTATGGAGGAGTTTTTCGTACTGTCACCACTGCGACAGGGGCGCCTGTTGCCAGGTTACAACGATTGGTTGAAGGCAGTACAGGAGAATCCATCGACCTATGGTATCGCAAGATTTCTCGCTGCGTTTCTCTACTTGAAGAGGATGCGGGAAACCGAGAGAACATACGATTACCTCCAGAAACTTTCTGCTGAGAGGGGTGAAGATAAATCTGCAGAAACACAACTTGAAGAGGCGAAAAAATTGCTGGATAACACGGATTTCCCAGCACTACTTGAACATATCTCTCGATACATTCAGGGTTGGAAAGACTGAAACCATGGGCAAGAGGTCACAACTTGGAACACTCTGGACTCACGCCGTTATCATTCTCATTCTCATTCGTTAGACCCGATTTCTGAAAGTAGACTTGAACGTGAAAATTTCAAAACCGCGCGATTGCAACATCAAACAGAATCTCAAATGAACCCAAATACGTAATCGCCTTCAGAGTACCAAGGGTCTTTTTGCCCTTATTCTTCAGAATGCAGTGAACGGCCATATCAATGCCTACTGGTTGTTCAGCAGGAAATCTAATCAATATCTACCGTAGAGAGAAAATCGTTTTGTGAAGTGGTAAAAGAGTTCTTAAGGTCTATCCGGGTTCGACGGCTTCGACCCCATCACTTCCAGATGTTTTCCCATTTGTCCTTTGTATCCGGCTTTTCGACCGAATCTTTGTGAACCCACCTGTGGCCTTTCGGAGCCTTCTCTATCTCCTTGGCGATTAGATCAACAGACTCACGACTAAGTACGTAAAACTCCAATGGGTCTAGGGTCACATAGACCGTCGGATGTCCATTAGAGGGAGGGAAATACCACGGGTTTGTCTCCCCGGGTTTTTTCTGGAGCGTCTTAACCTGAAGCCCTACAGAACATCCTTTATCAGGGTCATAGACCAGCATGTCGATTCTAGGAAAACGCCCGGTGGGAGTGAGAGTCGGCAGATAGCCTTTGAGACAGAGCCGATATGCGCAAGCGTATATCCCTGCAAGCTCAACTGTTATTTTGTTCATGATACCTTGCGCTTTTTCAACCAATGTCCATCACCTTAACGACCTCGGTTTCAAACTTTCTATGTCCCGCCACGCCTTATTTCTTTTCTATCTTAGTTTCTACTGCGATATCCATTGGCAACGGGGACTTCCTGACAGGATCTTCAGCAAAATAGCATGCTTATCGTCTACTTGGATAGAAGCTCTGAGCACATCTTCAGGTGTCAATAGCCTCTTGCTACTTTATTAGCCGAGATCAAGCATGTTTTAGGTGCATGAGATTTTTAAGTCAACTGTGAATAACTCATAGTTGGCCAAACCGTAACCTGAGGCGCTGAAGCGCATTATCAGGAATCGAGCACTTGGCCCGCTGCGCGGCTAGGTCGGGGCCACGGAACACCGTCTCATAGGCAACCTGACCCGAGAAAACTGGGGCGTTTGGAACCCGTTTTCCAAAAGTAGGCTTCGATATGAAAATCTAAACAAGAGTTTTTGAACATAGAATCTTACCCAATGCAGGCTTGTCTACGCTGTCAATGGGTAAGATTTTCTCTCTTCGGAGAATGAATGGCCAATCATGAAGTAGCGATCGACTATTCATTCGGCAACCTCAGCGATTCGAGTCAACTCAAAACTCGTAATTGTTGACCCCACGCTCTAGGGGCTTTTTAAAAAGTATGTTTATCTTATCCATACAATTCTAGCGCTTTCAACGCTCTTCTCTCTTCCTCTCTCATCCACTCTACACACTCCAGCCTTCTATTCACTCTCGATCCGGCGCTTCGTGGGGCGAAGCAGTAGTGAGAAAGTCGAGTGTTCCCTCCAAGGAGAAGGCCACGGTTCCACTAGCTATCGGATTTCCACCCATATCTCTAAGTTGCACTGCAACCGTTAGTGTTTCTCCAACTTCTACTGAGGTCGACGGGGAAGCGATAGGACCTGAAGGCGAGAGAATAGCGATTGAAATCAAAACCTCAAGAGATGATCTGGCAAGAGGAATAAGACAGCTAGCTGAAGCCATAGCATTCGGTTACGATAAGGCAGTCCTAGTAGAGGTCCCCCAGGCAGAGCCTGCCCATCTTAAGATAATAGCTCATTAACCAACTCAATCTCGCCACGTACAAGATCTTTGGCCTTAGATCTCTTCCACATAATGAGGCCTGCGATCATTGCGCCTACTGATATGATAGCGCTCAAATTTCCGAAAGCGCCGGAAGCAGTAGAAAGAGCAAAGGAAAGAAAGGCTATCCCAAACGTTATTATAGTAACGCAAATTCCTATCAATCCATACTGATTGGAGTAAATATCCATCACAAACTCGCTATGCTTCCCAATCCTTGAGTAGTCCCTAAGAATTCTGAAATCTATTGCTTTTCGCTTCCACAACTCCCCTGCTGCGTATCCAAATGTACGAACCCGCTCGATAATTTCCCCAACCTGCTCAATCAACCGTAAAACGCGCACCGTACTGTTGTTATCGGCTCTTGGGCGCTTCTTCCTCTTTGGGCGTTTCAGGCTTTGCAGGTGTTTCAGAAGTTTCTCCTCCAGCAAGCTTCTGGAGGCGTTCCCAATACCAAAATGTTCCGACCATTATCTCATACACACAGCCACGCCTGAACGGTCGTGAAGGCTTAACTGCTATCTCCACGATCTCTCCAGGCTTCACAAGGTTATAGCCAAAAACACTCCATTCGCACGGAAGCCTTTCCTTATCCTGCGAGAACTAATAAGTCGCCTATGTGGGGAACTGTTTTCGTATCCGTGTTTCTTCTATATCTCTTCTTTGAAATTGTCTTGAGATGGTTCTCGAGTGAAATGCCTTCAGGTTCACCAAACGTAATCCGACTTTCCTGTAAGGAATTCTATAGCGGATCTTATTCTCCAGTACTCAAGCGGTAAAATATTGCCTGATTCTAAGAATTGAATCCGCAGTTGACTTTTTGAATCGTGACCTCTAGGATTGAGAAATCTGGGGGTGTCCTCTTGATGGAGAGTTTTCGGCGAGGCGATGAGAATACTTTCCCTTCGTTAGATTTGCACCAATCCAATACACGGTTAAACCGCGCGTTATCTCGCATTCCTATACCCGATAGCTGATTTTTGTGTCGAAACTGCAAACTATTGCGCTTACCTTGACTACGGCTAGACGACAAGCACCCTGACACCGGGGTTATATCTTTCAAAGTCTATATCGGCATTGATTTCCTCGATCATTCTATTGACCTTTGTGTTTTATTGCAGAGTTTCACATCTATTGCAACATTTACCCTTTCCGAAATGAAGTCTGGCTTGTAGGATTTTGATGAGTACGGGAACTGAAATTGATCCCATCGAAAATCTAAATCTTCATGCCGAAGTCTCAGAATGTTATTGACTTGTCTCTGAACTTGCTTCTCTCGTTTTGGTGTTGTCTGAACTAGGCGACGGAGTTCACTTGAGATGTCGAGCGCAATTCGATTCAAAATTTCCATCGGGTCCGCCTCGTCTATGTGCACACCTTTTGGAAATGTAGTTTTTGCTAGCATTCTTTCACCATCGTCCACACTATCATCCGAAAAGCGTTTGCCCGAGCATCGCCGCTCTAAGAGTCATCCTGACTGACTTTCGCTTTACCTCGAACAACCGGAAGATATCGACAGCAGTAAGGTACTTGCTTATGCTCTTCATAAGCTTAGAATGATCCGAGACCATCGATTCCAAGTTCTTGCGCTGGTTCTGCGGAAGACTACGCATGTATTCCCGAAGGCGATTCCCGTATTCTTCAAGACCACGCGGCTCCTCGATAGGAACCCACACCTTGTCTAATCCTTTTAGCGGGTCAAGACCCTTTTCCCGAGCGATACTCTGCGCAAGGCAAAATATTGTCTGAAAGAGCAGGTACTGAGGATTCATCTTCCCCTTCTCGTTTTCTAGCTCCATCCAATGAGGTAAGGGTTGCCGAGCATCGCCAGTTCTAACTGTCTCTAGCTTGGGATGCCCCTCATCTTCTATATCTTTTATGCTGTAATCTGCCGACTGTTTTTCATACTTGGGTTTGACGTAGTATAGCTCCAGGTTCGGGAAGAAGCTAGATATGTTGATCGTGGCTAATTGCCATTCCATTGGAGCGGAAGTCTAGGATATTGGATGATAGAACGCGGAAAAACGTGGAGTCTGCAGTCCGTGGGGGCTTTCGCATCTGCAGGAAGCTAGGGGAAGATGTTGGGGGGTATTTTTCGGAGAATACGCCTAACTAAGGGTTGTTTGAGGGGGGAAAATGGGGGAGGGGGAAATTGTCATATGACGTTACGCTCGATTTGTATATGCATCCGCCGGCATTGATCGCCCCTTTTTTCCCGCTCTTACGCGTATTTTTTTAGAAAAATCGTGAAGGGGTTTTTTCTCCGTGTGTTTTCCTCTATGTAGACAACCGTGCTTAGCTGCGTAAGAGCAAAACAGAACGGCGTTAGGGCAAATGCCGTAATCCTCATCTTTCTCGCTCCGAAGTTTCTCCCCTTCCTCTACAGCGACCAAAACAATGATGCATATCTCGCAGTTCGGCGGGGCAAGTATAAGCGTTTCCCATTAAGCGTCATAAATAGGCGTCGCAAATACCTGCATTTCCTATTATGCGTCAAAATCATTTATCGTTCTCGAACCTGCGTCTTTAAGTTCTATCGATGAATTGAAATTCAACTCTTCTCCTGTCGTAAGGAGTTGCCGATCTAAACAACCAATCTAAACAAAAAAAGAGGGGGGTTTGCATGCTGAGCCTGCTTGGTCAGTATGATGAGTGGTCCAGCCGGCAGATTCGATGACTGAACCACAAAGAACCGTTTTCTTTGACCCAGTCTATGTCCGTGATCTCGTCCTTCCACGTATACAGCCCCCGCAGTTCCATAGTATTCCTGTCGATGATTTCCCTTAATACACCTGTAGCGGTTGCCAAGATAATTGAAGGCCAATCATCTCCCTTTCTTTACAGCCCTTGGCCCGTTTCAATCACGAATGCGGATGGAAGTTTTCAGTGTACAGTACCTGACTTAACGTTAGGTAGTTATTTTCTCTGGGCTTGGTGGGCTGGAGGGAGCGGAAGATTGGGCGCTTTCAGCCAATTCGCAACAACCGAGATTGTTCCCGCCCCTACGCCGACAGGGGATTTCACCATCTCCGTCTCGCCTTCCTCTGCAACGCTTAAGCAAGGGCAGTCGGCGGAGTTTCAAGTCATAGTAACGTCTATCGACGGTTTTTCTTCACCTGTTTCACTGTCATACCCCACTGACCTTTTCCCAGGCGCGTTTACTCCTTGGTCGATTACACCGCCGCCCGGAGGATCTGCTGCATCAAGATTGGTTGTGAATGTAGGGGCAACGGTGCCTCCCAGAAGCTATACTTTGATGATTACAGGAACCGGCGATGCCAGTTTGACCTATTATGAGGCAAAACGTGAATTGGAGAAAAGGCAGGAAGTCCCCGGAACAACCTCATGACGTAATTCAGAAGGCTTTTGTGGAAAAGGGATGGAGTAAGGAGACGCTTATCTCCAAAGACGTTGCTCACAAACAATTTTTTGATTTGTATAAGGAAAAAGTGGCAATCGAGATTGAATTCTCCAGAAATGAATTCCTGTATAGAGATTACTTCAGATTCCTGCTTGCCTATAACAGTGGCTTGATAGATGTAGGAGTCATCATCACTCTAGACAAGAAGGCAAAAGAACAATACAAATATGACACGGTGAGACCTGATCTAGACTATGCTGTAGATGATTTTCAGTGGCTTAAACCTGTGCTAGCTGTCCCAATTTGGGTACTAAACCGTTAAATTAAGAATTGGGTCTTCAGATTTCTACAATAGCCTGACCCCATCGTAGGTGAGTACCTTACAGTTGGGCTAGCCATTCTAATGCGGTCTCTGTGGCACGCAGAAATTCGGCTGCGAGTTCGTCGTCCACTCGTATGTCGAGACCGCTTTCCTTGTAGTAACAGCGTCCTTCATGCACGATGTTGTTGCGGGTGCGGTATAGTTTCTCGATCAGGTCAAAAGCTTTTGGATTATCGTGCCGAAGGGACCGCCCCGCGAGTTTGGCGGGTATCTTGTCAAGGTACTTCACTGCGAATGAGCTTTTCTCTTTACGGATCTGTTTGATGGAGAGGTTGAGCCTGCCTGTTTTGCGGAGGTAGTCATTAGTCGCGACTTCACAAGAGACAGCGAGATGAAGGATCGCCTCACGTAGACGCTCAGTTCGGAGACTTTCCTCGGCATCAACGAGCAAACTACGGGGTAGGTTCGGCTCTTGTCCCTCCATGAGACCGCCAATTATTTGAGTCCAGGTAACCGAACCTCGTTCGGGAGACAGAACAGCCCCGGAAGATGCACTAGCGTTCACCCCTCCCATATAAGCCGGCAGCTTATTGCCTGTCTCACCGTCGAACCAAGTGATTGAATATGGGATTAGTATATAGTGCCGATGGTCTTCCAGTCGGTAATGTCGCGGAACACCCCGAATGAACGGTGATCTTGATATCGTTCGACAGTGGTTAAGAAAGATGTTACAACATTTGATAGCCGCTAGCAAGAAAGACTCTTGGATTGACAATTCTTGAACTGCTTGAGGCGATGAGACTGAACTTTCAACTCGCGCTTCGACCCTGTCATGGCAATAGTCGCGCACCGTAAGTGAGGTTCGGCCTATTGGTGGAGTCAATCGGGTAAGACTTAGTTGCATCGTGGATAGCGTCTGATCTATTTCATACAGGAACAAGTCCTCATCTGGAGCTCTAGGGCGAATCAGCACTTTAAAGTCAGTAATTTGAAAACCTAAGGGGTGACTGTCCCAGTCTTCGGCTCTTGGAAGAACATAGCTAAAGTAGAACTGTATGACTGCGATTGCTTTCATTCTCTACAGGTCCCCCTGGTATGCTTTGGCTGGATGGCACTTTAATAAGTCGCATCCGAACTCTGGTTCGCATCAATCCTGCCATTTGTTTGCGATCTCCAATATGCGGGATATATGGTCAATTTTGCTATATGATGTGAATAAAGCCTCAGGTTCCCCAGTAATGTGTCAAAAAGGCTCGTAAGATAGCGTCCAAAGTGAGTCCTTCAATCAAAGTTCGAAACCTTTCAGGAAAATAGTCGTGCGGATCCGGGTTTAAAGCGTCTCCTCAACTTTCCTGATCAATGCTTCAAGCTCCGGGTCACGAGTCTGCTTGTAAAGGATATTTCCCGAGCTTCAGTGAACTGCGCTTTTATTATCGCACGTGTACAATTATATTCTGAGAGGTTAGTAGGATGGCAGGTGCTCAATCGGCGTTTCAAACACCCTTGACAGTGAAGGAAGTCATTGGAAACATTCACAAGAAAGACTATCTTCTGCCCGCTATACAAAGAGAGTTTGTTTGGGAAGTAGACCAGATCCTCAAGCTGTTCGACTCCTTGATGCGGGAATATCCAATAGGAGCATTCTTGTTCTGGAATGTCTCAAAAGAGAAAATAGGTGATTTCCAGTTTTACGAATTCGTCCGGAATTACAGCAAAAAGGAGAACACGCATAATCCCAAGGCAAATGTCACAGGCGAGGAAGGAATAACGTGCATCCTTGATGGACAACAAAGACTTACCGCACTTTTCATTGGACTGAAAGGGACGTATGCTGACAAGATACCATGGAAAAGATGGGACAACCCCGATGCCTTTCCACCGAAGAAGCTCTACCTGAACCTGCTTGCACCTTCCCGAGATGAAGACATGATGTTCGATTTTCGTTTCTTGACGGGTAATGAAGCATCGCAGAACGACGGAAATACATATTGGTTCGAGGTAGGGAAGATCTTGGATTTTCGGGAACCATACGAGCTGAACGATTTTCTTATAGACAACGGTCTGAATCAGAAACCTAGGGATCAAGCAAAGTTCGCTAACCAGACCCTGTTCAAGCTCTTTGATGTCATGCACAAGGGTAGGATAATCAACTACTACCTTGAAAACTCTCAGGAACTCGACAAGGTTCTGCGTATTTTCATAAGAGTAAACAGCGGGGGCACACCCCTCAGCTACTCTGACTTACTTCTTTCGATTGCGACAGCACAATGGACAACGAGAGATGCAAGGGATGAGATCACCAAATTTGTAGATGAAATAAACCAGATAGGGGAAGGGTTCAGCTTCGACAAGGATTTTGTGCTGAAGAGCTGTCTCGTGCTCTCCGGGATAACCGACATTGCGTTCAAAGTGGACAATTTCAACGTTGCAAATATGCATACAATAGAGAACAAGTGGGAGGACATCACCAAAGCGATACGCCTCTCAGTGGAACTTGTGTCCAGTTTTGGCTACAATTTCCAAACGCTCACATCAACAAATGCAATCATACCAATAGCATATCATGTCATGAAGAACGGAAATCCATCTGGCTTCGTGTTATCGGTTCATTACAAGGAAGACAGAGAAAAAATCAGGAAATGGCTGACTGCAGCACTGCTTAAAAGGAGTTTCAGCGGTCAACCTGATACGGTGCTCCGACCAATAAGAGAAATTCTGAAGACTAACTCAGGGGCTTACCCACTCTCAGTTATCGTGAACAAGTTCAAAGGAACAAACAAATCAATCACCTTCACTGATGAAGATATTGATAGCCTACTTCATTCAAAATATGGTGAACCACTAACATTCTCCGTGCTATCCCTGTTGTATCCGACGCTGGATTATAGAAATAGGTTCCATCAAGACCACATTTTCCCAAAGAAATTCTTCAAGAAGCCAGAGCTCAGGAGAAGCGGAATTCCTGAGAAAGACTGGGACGAATTTCAAGAGAAATCAAACTATCTGGGCAATTTGCAGCTCCTGGAAGGGCTTCCGAATGAAGAAAAATCAGGCAAAGACTTCAAAGACTGGCTTGAACAGACTTTCCCTGATCAAAATGAAAGAAAGGAATTCATGAGGAAGCATTTCATACCTGAGAATGTTGATTTGAGTCTTGGTAATTTCTTAGGGTTCTTCGAGGAGAGAAACAAGCTAATCGAGGAGAATTTCAAAAGAATTCTTCAATCAATTTAGCACTGAGTGACTTTGTGGGAGCGCAGTAATGCTTGCACGGTAATTACATGGGAAAACTAAAACAAGAATGCTGGGAATTTCCGACAAGGCTTTACTAAGCATACTGACAAAGAACTACGAAGGCAGGTAGGAAAAACAGGAGCAATGAGGGCAAATTCGGATGTGAACCCATATAGGTTTGTCTGGCCAGAATTTTCATTGTCGCTAAGGGAACTGTGAGGACCTGAACTCGCTGGAAAAAAGCTCAAAATGAACTCCTTTTGATGTGGAACTGAACCCGAACTAGTTCAATTCCCTCCGGAACTGCCATTCAAAATCCTTAGTCTAAGGAGATTTTGAGGTCAACAAATCTCGATTCCAGCTTGGTTTGCATGCTTCTCGGGTCAAAAACTAGCCCTGGATAAGCTGCCTAGTCAACTAGCTAAAGTAGTATGCAGGTGTCTGCGGACGCTGGCGACCAGATTTTTGAAGATGCCATGCTCTCTCCTATTTCCTGTCTGACGCCTGATCCCTGTCTACTTCACATCTACGTTATCAATTGCGACTGTTTTCGACAGTCTGGTATGCGTTTCGACTGTTTTCGTCTATTTATACTTACAAAACCAAATACTAGATATGAAGACCGGACCCAAGCCGATCGGCAGACTACTGATACCGAGGATTCTGCATGTTTTGGAAGAGGTTGGTTGCAACCTCAGAACCTGGGCTATAACTATCAGGCTAAGGCAGCTATTGAACAGACCTCAGTTAAGATGGGAGACCGTTTACAAGTATCTGGAGCAGATGGTTCAAGAGCAGATAATATTCAAATATGAAGATTCGAGCGGGATAGTTACCTACTCAAAGAATCCAATTGTAAGAGAGAAAGTTCTATTCTAGAGGGTTTGAATTGGCCTATTAGGACTCCTTCGGAGTCTGTTGTTCAAGTTTTGTTAGACTGAAGTCTAACAATCGAAACTCTCTTCTTGCTGAAATCGTCTGCTAATTCGTGTAGGCTTCTACGTGGAAGCTACCCGAAACTAATGTGTAGTCTCTTTATTACAACACTTATGGCGACGGTAACCGCTGCCATAGGACCAGCCACCCATGGAAGAAACTTCAAGAACTGCTCATATGCCCACATCGGTGTCACTTTCTCCGAGCTAACTATTGTCGTGTCGATGTCAAAATCATTGGAAACTGCCTTAGAATACTCTCCAATAGTCATGCCAAGAACTTCTCCGACTTCGCTGAAGTGCAGTACGATCTTAATTTTTGCACTTGTTTTTTGCCCTGGGTTTAAAGCGACATCGTTGTCCACTACAACGAAACTCATTCTCAATGGGCCCCAGACGTCGTTTTGCTTCAGTGTCCTCTCATCCGCGAATGATCTTTTGACCTCTTTTCCAGCCGGAGTCGAGATTATGAGTTCCGTGTATTTTGTCAGCACTGACACTGTACTTCCCTCTAGCTGCTTACATTTCATTGACACGTCAATGGTCTGAGTTGATCCTGTCAGTATTGTGTCAGGTGCTGTGTATGAAATTTCATATATGCAATTGCCGAACGCGTTTTTCTCGGTATGCGTCCAGATTCCCGACTTTGCTTGTACAGTCTGCGCGAGTAGACATATGAGCAACAGACAGACGAAAATAGCTAGGCAGAGAATTCTTCTTTTCAATTCCTTTGATTCACCTCCTCTAACGTTGCTGGTGAATTCTAAGCTAGTCTATACAGCGCGTACAATAGTTCCTGAGCGCCAAGCTACTTGACCCAAAAGGTTGTCTTTGCTCTTTTTCTCCGTTCATTTCGGCCACTTCACTCGATATGCTCCTTGCATTATAGGATGCGCGCACATGCACATGCACCTCTCATCTTTGGGTCTTTGAAGTGGCCAGCGAGCTGCTGGATTGAAAAGACTCAACGTTAGATAGTTGTTCAAACGGAAACGAGAAAGTTCGTGACTTCTCTCTTTTATTATTTCGCCAGCCAGAAGAACGCCTGGCAGCGCCGAAACAAAGGATACGCTAGCCGCTATCTCTTTCCCGCCGACTTTGGGCCTGATGGTGCCGCAGATTTCTTGTGTATATAGTTCGATGAAGGGTCTATCGATATAGCCTCGTAACCGTTCAGTGTCGATTCCAGTCCTAGTTGCAATTGCCGACATGTGCTCTTTTGTAACTTGGACAGTACCGCAGAGCAACTGTTCGACTTCATGTACGGAGATACCGGTCTCAGTTGATATCGTAGCGGCTGGCGAAATTTGTTCGAAAAAGAGGCAGCCTAGGCATGCACCCTCCACAAAACTATGCCTTGAAATTGTAGCGACGTGTTCCCCGGTCGCACCATGAAGAACAATCCGGGGGAGATCGGACTGAACCCTAATTCTAGTGTCGTTATTGTCTACTGTAGAAATAACCAAATCGAGTTTAGCGCCAACATGGGTTTTGATGAATTCCTCATATGTAGTAGGGAATGCGATAACCTTTAGGTTTCGAAATTGACAAGAGGCAAGCGCCTTTGCTTTATTGGCGCCGACGTGCTTGAGGCAAACCATCAGACAGCGATTGATGTTTGTTTCTTCAAACGATTGGTAGTCGATTACTTTGATGGTTCCGAAAGCGTGCGGAATCGTCGCGATTGCGTACACCAGGCCGTTTGCAACTGCTCCAGCCCCAACCACGACTACCTCATCTATGTCAATTTTCTGCGGCATAGATGGATTTCGCGCCGTCGGGTCGTTTGCTGAATATTCCAACGTCGAAAAGACTAGAGGCGCCGGCTCACGCACGACTCGTCGTTCACGGCAACCGAGCAGAAATAGCAACCTTCTGAAAGCGTCAGCTACTCCGAAACAAGCGGCCGTTTGAGCCCCAATTGGATTCTGGTTCTCGCTAACGAAGTCAATTCTCTCGTCACTATCGTTCGTGAATGCAAGCCAGCCATCGGAGTTAATGTTTATCTTGTATTTAGCAGAGGTTTCAGTCCTCCCGACTGAGATAAGGACGTCCAAATCTTTAGCCGGTTCAAGCTTGGTTTTCGATCCGACAAGCGTTGCCATGTTCGCCAAGCAGCCGACGAATCTGTCATCGTTGCCGAAAGGTACCCACACCATTGTTCTGAATTCCTGACTGACGTCTATGTTAACTTCGGGGTGAAACCTCGACATCAGATTAATTACCGTCAGTGCCATTACTTGACCGTTGAGAGTCTGGAGTAGCTTGCTATTCCCAGTCAGACCAACTGAGAACTGTCTGAACGCCCCTAAAACATCGATGTCATGTTCTAGGAATAGTCTTGCAAAGCGATTTGTTCGGTCACCGATTTCCTCTATCAAGTCTGCATCTCCTAACCCGTGACAATGAACCGTTGCTTGATCTCACGAAGGGACAGCTCACGCCATTTTCCGAAACCCTTGTACTCATATACCTTCCAAGCAGCAAGGTCGTTAAGTGGGCGGCGTGCGAAGTAAGGAATGACTACTGATATGAAACCGACCCTGTGGCTGATAGGATAGAGGTTATCTGTCCATGAGTGAAAAGCTTCAAACGGATGCGTGTGCAGCTGAAGGAGCAAATATTCGTGTCTTTCATGAATTGATTCGCTGATCTTAAGAGCTGTATCCAAGTCGACATGAGCATAACTCCAAGCGTTGTCTAAACGAAATTCACTTGGAAAGATGACTCGCGTCACAACAGCATGAGTGCGCTTAAATGTGCCAGTCCAGTAGGCTATGGCCTCGCGCTTCTGGCTTCCTAGCGCCCTAAGGTAGGCTTGCGTCCTCCGTAAGACCTCACTTGGAACAATGTAGCCGCGAATTCGCTTCGGCCTCTTTGACTCTTGGCAAGATGACATCAGGTCACCTTGTTTAGTTTGGAAAATACGCTAAAAACGACGTTCTCGATCAGGTTGGTCTGGAAGCCGGGGTTAGGGTGATTATGTTGTACCCAAGCTCGTGTGCCGGCCATGCAAATCCAAGGAGGATTTTCGAGCTTGAATGCCTGCCCGCCATCGTTTGGCCAATGGGCGACGTTGCTGTCCTGCCAGTTTTCGGGGTTAACGAAGGCATAGTCAGCCGGGTTTTCAGGATAGGCATTATCAACCGACGCGCGTAGCGTAAAATTGCGGCCGTAAGTGCGACTTCGGATGAGAACATATATCTGTCCATCCTTCTGCACAACGTCGTTGCTAGCTATGCCGAGTTGCGGAGCTACCTCACGCAGCCTGTTAATGCTATTCTCAAGAAACTTCCTAGATGCGGCAATGTCCATATTCTACCATCTACTCAACTCTTGGAGTTCAAGCAGCTTTGTGAGACCGGTAAGATTTTACCCGACTTGCTGCTCGGTGCCGAACAGTAGTGTACTATGATCGGCTACCCCTTCTTGCCTCCAAGTCTTGTTTTCGTCCAATATCTTGCCCGGCTCGTAGGCGAAGTGATAGATTACGCCTGTTGGCGGCTTGATTTGGAAGCGATGCATGACTTGCTCTTTGCTCTTGCCAATCAAGTGGTCTACATTGAAATGGAAATCGTCCTCGTCGCCATCAATGACCTTGACAGTGACGACGATAACCTGCTCAGACTTTGCCTCTTGAGACATCATCCTATCTTATCACCTCCGTGTTTGGCCGTGTTACATGTTGTGTAATACATAACAAGTAAAGCTATTTAAGCATTGATTTGGCTAGTAGTAGAGGATCAGAATGGGCATTTTGGAGAGGAGCAAGGCAAAAGAGATACTACTAGCGCTGTGTGACGGTCCCAAGAACATAAGGGAATTACAGACAAGCGTAGGAGGAAGTGCTACAACAATCCAAGAACGGGTTAAAGAGCTTATGAAGGAGAAGCTAATCGACGAAGAGGCGTGGGACATATGGCCTTTCAAGAGGATTCTAAAGCTCACGAAGAAAGGTGAGGAGACAGCCAAGTTACTGAGAATCATGCGGAACTTTTTTGTCCACAAACAGCCGAAATCGCGCGTGCCAAATGAGCGGGAGAAATGGATTCTGGCTTTGCTCCAAGCGTTTGGGGAAGTGAGAGGCAGCACAAAGCTTGAGAAACTTCTTTTCTTGTTAAAGAAGAAGCTGGGACAGGATGCTAGGCCATTCTACCATTTCACACCGTTCAAGTTTGGCCCGTTTTCGGCAGATGTTCTGGAGGATGCAAGCAGTCTAAATGAGGCAGGTCTCGTGGAGATTCGGGAGGAAGTTCTGGAACCCAAGGAAGACATAGAGGACTGGATTATACGTAAGAACTACAAGCTGAGTCCCGCCGGGGAGCGGTATGCTCAGGAAATCTACAGCGAACTGCCCGACAAAGTCAAGCGAGCTTTAATGTCCTTGGGTAATTTCAACAAGATGACGCTGTCTGAGCTTCTTTGTTACGTATATACAGCATATCCCGAGGAGAGTAGACAAAAACCAGAGCATGTCCTCAATAAGTGACGCTTCTGCTGATCTGCGCCTTGTCGGCATATTCTTCTCCGGTTAGGAGGAGGTGGTGTATTATGATGAGTAGTTTCCTTGCGAGTGCGATGATGGCTATGTTGTGTCCTCTGGATGATTTGAGTTTGAGGTAGTATAGTCTCAGCCTTGAGTTTCTATTCTTTATGGCTGCAAGAGCGCATTGTACAAGGATTCTTCTGAGGTATCTTGGGCCATGTCTCGTTATGCCTCCATACCACCGTCTCTTGCCACATCTATTCCACATGCTCTATCCTTCATTCCATCTTTACTCCTGAGTGTTCAGGAAGGAGCATCCTTACCTTACGGGAGAGTTAGTAGCTACACGAGCTGTATGCTCATTCATCCAGCCAACGAAGGATGCGGATCAAGTAGACGTAGCACGAGGTCCACGCCCCAACAGCCTATCGATCCACTTCCCACCCAAAACACTCGAAGACTGAATAACAACGAGAAGGAATAAGGGTTTTCATCACTTCTTCCAAGGACGTAAGTCCATGAGTCGTAGATGCGAATTTAGATCTAGGATCTTGCGGCGTTGACTAGTCAAGTGTGCTTAGGGTGTACCTTGGCTTTATGGTCTGGGAGGTTGATAGATTTGACTTTAGCTCCACAGAGTTTGCAGATCGCCCACTCCGCGTGGGCGGCGGGGTTCATGAGGGCATTTATATACTCGTGCGAGAAGGCATGGATAAGCGGATATGTTAAAGATACAGTAGTAGTGCGATTATAAGGGCTAGAACATCGACGGCTAGGCTAAAGATATCTAACTATTACTCGCGAGTAAAAGAAAAGTACTCAACATTGAGCTGACTGCGCAATCTCACTTGGTTCACGGTTGAACCTTCGTTTGACTGATACTAGTCTTCAAAGAGCTTTCATCCTAGTGCTGTACTATGCCTTGACTTAATTGCCTTTAGTATGTCCTCAGGTTTCTTGCTCTTCTTATACGTAATGATGTTGTGACAGGTTCCGCAAAGGGGAGCTCTGTTTTCAAACGTATTGTAGCGTTTGTCCCCTTTCTCGTTGGAACGGTCGAAAAGAAACAACAGCTTGCTTTATTCCAAGACTCTGAAGAATTCGTGCATCGCTTTATCGATTACGATTTCTGGTTTCTTATTTTTTTCCTTGAGATCGAGCATCTTGATCAGATGATCATCCATCAGACATAGAATTAACTTGTTCTCCTGCGTCCAGAGCCTTTCTGTTTCTTTAATGGCAGATTTAGTGGGTCCTAGTCTGCTGAACAATATACCAAATCTGCCTAGCCTACTCTTCCCCAGATACTTCGAAGAAATGACAATTTGGTTTCCCTTGATGCGTGATGAATAGTTCTTGCATTCAACTACGAGAGCTAACGAGTCGAATTTGTCTCATATAGCCCCAAAATTGACATTCCTTACAGAATAAGGGATGTCAAAAATCAAATCTCTGATATGCAATCCGGTTTGCGTCCGAGACTTTTCAAATGGCCCTACGAGTGGAGGGACAAATAGGTGTACAAGAATTTCCATAAATCTTGAAATTCTAACCATCGCGTTTTTCCCACTGGACACTCCTTAAGTCTTTCTGTAAACTTCTTTGCAACGGATTTCCTAGGCACTCTAATAGGCTCTTCAAGTATCAAGAAGTCTTTGGATGGAAAATACATCGGAGTCGACTCTGCTAACGTCCCGAATGACCCTCGTGAAAGTGAGGGAGGTCGCGCGATGCCTTGTCATAACGATACCCTCATCCGTGAGAAAGAAACTCCTACTCAAGGAAGGAATGGAGGCAGACGTAGATGTCCAGGAAGAGACAGGCACTGTGACTATCAGGTTCTACACAAAAGACAGTGACGAGTTGAGAGTTGTCAAGCCTATCCTCGGGCGCATTCGTACATGAAAATAATAAGGTTGCTCAGAAAGAAAACGTACTATCTGTATATACGATACTGGGATCGGGAGAAGCGTGGCAAGCGCCTAGCTTACATCGGTCCGGACTTAGCAATACACGATCACAGCGTTAAACAGATAGCCAAGGTGCACTTTCATTTTAAGGATCAACAATCACTGAAGACCTTGCTAAAGTCGCCTGTCCGCGTTGGTGGAGGGAAAAATATGGTTCACATAGACAGTTGCCCCAAATGCCACCAACCTGGCTCGCTGCACAAAAAGTCCTTCAAGTGCGGAAAGCCCAACTGTAAATGCGCAAAAGGCTTTTCACATCCGCCTAAACCAATTGTAGAACACTACGTAAGCTACGACAGTAAAACGAAGAAAAGGCATAGACGCTTCTGTTACATCAAACTGAAAGATCTGGCCGAAGACGAAAGAGGAAGAATAATACGTTTACTAGAAAAGCACGAGTAGTCTTCACCCAAATAAGATTAGAAGCAACATAGTAGCATGCTTGAATCGCCGAGTCTACTGGATTCCTGCTCAGAAGGGCCTATAGATGAGCTGGCCCAAGCTCTAATGAACAAAGTCGTCTACAACACGTCTATGAAGGATCCGCCCGTTTGTAGCCACAAATCTTAATCTTTTGTAGCTACAATATTACGGTAGGTGGGACGAGTCTTTCATAAGCTGTCTCGCGAAAATTAGGACCAACGACTAGAACGACTTCTGGTTTTGGACCCAGTGCACAAACATCCCGAATTGCTGTCAAGATCTTCTCCGTAGCGACTTCCGCGTCGTGCCAAAACTCTCCCAAGCGGTGAGTTCGTTGCGGACTTCCTCCACCGAGAAACACGCTGATAAGACTTCGGCTTAGTCTAGAACGGGCATTTTTGTCAATACAAACAATTGTTCACCATGATGACTTTTGTAGAACGGTTCCGTGTAAATGTGTCTTAGTTCGCTTTTTAGTTGCGGTATAACTACAAGGTCTCTGGTAGTTGCCAGTCTCCTAACTTTGCCATCCTGGAAATTGCAACGGATGCCGAATATCCCACGCTCTAGGGGCTATTTTTTAAAGTATGTTTATCTGGTTAGCACAGCTTCTCTCCGCTTTACGCTTTCAACCGCTCTACACTCTTCAACCAACACTCTTCCTTCCGCTCCTACTCCAAGATTGAAACTCTTTCTCAGCGGCGGCGCTCTCCGTAGGGGCAGAATCTTGCAGGGCTCCAACCTACCGGATAGAGCGTCCTTGTAACTGGTACATCCTTCCCCTCTTTTTTCAATTTGAAGGTAAACGGCGAAAACGGAAAGATTAATGTTAGGTCTTGATTGCATACTAATAACTATAGAATTGAAGGTTCTAGATTGGATCCTGGCTTTCTTTCATTTGAAGAAGTTTTCCAGCGGTTCCTTCGATCTGGATTCGATTCTGCAGTCTACAAAACAGTACTTGAGGAC
>Ga0315280_10004708_pt1 | contig 19905 bp, 14 predicted proteins | sample YL17G06_40_MG_FD_203697 | JGI IMG/M metagenome (GOLD analysis project Ga0315280, IMG submission 203697) | Sediment microbial communities from Yellowstone Lake, YNP, Wyoming, USA - YL17G06_40 | ecosystem: Environmental > Aquatic > Freshwater > Lake > Sediment | place: USA: Wyoming | collected... | reverse complement strand
CAAAACGATTGATCACGATCCCCCGGTTCGAACGCATCCCTTTTCTCTTTCACGGGTTTGGAAATGCCTACTGGAAAGAGGAAGATTTTGCGAGAAGGGAAGAGTGGAAGGGCTTCAAGCTTCTTTTTCTCGAGCAGGTCCATTCTGATGTCGTTCATTTTATCCAGAAAGTTCCAGAGAAGAATTTGAGGGGGGATGCCGTGGTCACCGGCCTTCCCCGCCTTTTTCTTGTCATCAAGACCGCAGATTGCCTCCCTATCTTCCTTGTTGACGAAGCTAAGCATGTCATTGCGGCTGTGCACTGCGGCTGGAAAGGAACACGCCAGAAACTTTTAGAAAAAGTTGTCCTGGGAATGAGGGACCGTTACGATTCTGATCCTCGAGCGCTGCTCGCTGCGTTCGGCCCTTGCATTGGAAGCCGTTGCTATGAGGTCGGGGAAGATGTGCACAGGAGTTTTGCCGCTGAGGAGTCAATCGATTTCCTCTTTTGTCCTGCTCCCGGACGGCGGGGAAAATACCTTTTGGATCTGAGGAAGGCTAACCGTATTCAACTCCTCGGGCTGGGGGTCAGGGAAAAAAATATCTTCGTCGTGGATATCTGCACCCATTGCGACAAAAACTACCTTTCCTTTCGCCGCGACAAAAATAAAACCGGCCGGATGCTGAGCTTCATCGGGATGTCGTCATAGCTGAGGTCCCTTCTATCCCACGCATGGAAGCGCCACCATTTCTGCGATGACCATGGGGTCCTTATTCGCACAAAGAGAGCTTGGTAGAGGGATGAAGCACCATTGAGAGATTTAGCCTGAAAATTTTGGTTTTTGAGGGAAGCCTATAAAGAGGCCGGCGAGTATTTTCTGATCTTTCATTATAGCTTAGGTGTGCTGACGGCCCCAAGCCCGAGCCGATTTGCTTTTTCATTTGTTTTTTCTTATCCTTTACCTACTATGGAAAAAATCCTTTCCGAAGTTGTTATCCCGGAACTGCGGCTCCACAAAAAAGGAAAAGTTCGGGACGTCTATGAAATCGATGACAAGCTCCTGATCGTGGCCACAGACCGGATTTCGGCCTTTGATTTTGTTTTGCCATCTTTGATTCCGAACAAGGGAAAAATTTTGACCCAGCTCTCCAAATTCTGGTTCGATTTCACCTCCTACATTTGTCCCAATCATGTCATAGCCACTGAAGTGAAGGACTTTCCGCCGCCGCTCCCCAAATACAAAGATATCCTGGAAAAAAGATCCATGCTGGTCAAAAAGACACGTGTCGTTCCTGTGGAATGTGTTATCAGGGGATATCTTTCCGGCTCGGGCTGGAAAGAATATAAGGCGACAGGAAAAATCAGCGGCGTCAAACTTCCGTCTGGCCTCAGAGAATCCGAGCAGCTCCCTGACCCCATCTTCACACCGGCCACCAAGGCAGAAGAAGGGCATGACTTGAATATCTCCTTCAAAGAGATGCAGAAGATTATCGGGAGCGAGCTGGCTCAAAAGATTAAGAAAATCAGCCTGAAGCTCTACCAGAAAGCTTCTCTCTATGCTTTCTCCAAGGGGATCATCATCGCTGATACCAAGTTCGAATTCGGCGTGGACAGAGATGAGGTTGTTCTCGTCGATGAAATTTTCACTCCCGATTCCTCCAGGTTCTGGCCGATGACGACATATTCGCCCGGAAAATCCCAGCCAAGCCTGGACAAACAGTTTGTCCGGGACTACCTGGAGAGCACGAACTGGGACAAAAAGTCGGCGCCTCCCGCCCTTCCAGGGGCCATCATCGAACAGACTGCCAAAAGATATTTTGAAATCTTCTCTCTGCTCACGGGAAGGAAAGAATTGTGACCACCGAACGGGTTGACCTCCACATCCATTCGTCGAAGTCGAGCGATGGAGATTTCACGCCTTTTCATCTCCTTAAGCTGGCGAAGGAAAAGGAGTTTCGGGCAATCTCCATATCCGATCATGACACCGTGGAGGCCTATCCTGAGGCTCTGGAGACAAGTCACAGACTGGGTGTCGAACTCATCCCCAGCGTCGAGCTGACGACTCTTTTTGACGGCAGAGAATTCCATCTTCTTCTGCCCTTTGTCCGTTGGGAAAGCAGGGCTTTGAAGAGAATTTTGAATAAGGTTTCCCAAGCCCGGGTGGAAGAAGCCAAAGAGCGCATCGCCAAGCTCCAAAACTTGGGGTTTGATATCAGCTGGGAAGAAGTGTACCGAAAATCGAAATCGATACCTCCTCTGGGCGTGACCATTGCCCAGGTCTTGATCGAGAAAGGCCGGAAAGAAAAAAATCCAGCCTTGGAAAAATATTATCAGGGCCAAAACCTCCTCTTTGCTCCCTACGTTTTTTACAAAGATTATTTTATGGATGATAAGCCCGCCTTTGCCCCCAGAAGGACGGTGAACCTTGTCGATGTCCTCGACGTTGTTTCTAAAGACGGAGCAGTGCCTGTGCTCGCTCACCCGGGTGCCTATTTCGAGCGGGCCGCAAGAGAAGATCTTTCGATTCTCAAGGCGAGAGGGCTCGTCGGGCTTGAGGTTTTTTCCTCCTATCATAATTCTGACGAGACCAGGGCTTACAAGGCTCTGGCCGAGGAGTTGGATTTGGTGGCAACGGCCGGCTCAGATTTTCACGGCCGCATCAAACCCCATATTCCCTTCGGTTTCATAAAAGAAGGGAATTACCGAATGGTGGAAGAACTCATCAAGAGGAGACGCTGAATGATTTCCAATTGGCTGGATATCGTTTTATTGGTGATATTGCTCCTGAGCTTCATTTTTGGCTTGATCAAGGGTTTTGTCAGACAGATCGTCGGCATCGCTGCGGTTGTGGTTGGCCTAATTCTTGCGGCGATGTATTATCATTATGTGGCCCACGTTCTCATCCGGGCCCTTGTTTCGGAACAATGGTCTCATCTTATTGCCTTCCTGCTCATCTTTTTGGCCGTTTTGGCTATCGGCTGGCTTATTGGCTTCCTGTTATCGAAATTGATGGTCGGACCGCTCAAATTTCTTGATCATTTTCTGGGCGGAATGTTGGGAATTTGCAAGGGCATACTGATTTGCGGAGTGATTGTCATTGCGATGCTCATTTTTCCGGTGAATAAGCAGGCTTTGATGAGATCGTCCGTGGCGCCCTACTGCTATTGGCTGACCAAGGGAATGGTTCAGGTCATCCCCAAAGAGCTAAGAGACAAATTTAAGGAAACATACATGGAGATCATCGAAAGCACGAGGAAACATGGAGAAAAAGTTTAGCGAGTTGACCATTCATCAAAAGCTCGAACTGATTATCAGGGAGATGGTAGAAAAAGAAGTCCAGTTCAAGGATGCAATGAATGAATTTGAGAAAATTTTTATAGAGACCGTCTCTAAGAAATGCAGGGGAAATAAATCAAAAATGGCTCAGGCCATGGGTGTCCACCGCAACACCCTCCACAGCCGGGCTAAAGCCCTGAAGATAAAAAGACTCTTTTAGCACTCTGACCCAAAGAGTGCTAATTTTTAGCTTTTTTTCTTGACAAAGAGGGTTTTATTGTTTAAAATTAGCACTCTCAAACAATGCTTGCTAAAAAATTTAAAAGGAGGTTTAAATGAAGGTTACACCCTTGTATGACAGAGTTCTTCTCAAAAGGTTAGAAGAACAAGAAGTCAAGAAAGGCGGAATCATCATTCCTGACACCGCCAAAGAAAAACCCCAAGAAGCAGAAGTCATCGCCGTCGGAAAAGGCCGGATGACCGAAGATGGGAAACTTATTCCTCTCGAAGTCAAAAAGGGGGATAAGGTTCTCATCGGTAAGTATAGCGGAACAGAAGTCAATATTGACGGCGTCGAGCACGTGATTCTGAAGGAAGAAGAAATCTTGGCGAAAGTCGGATAATTTCGGAGAAAAGGAGAAATCATGCCTAAACAAATTATACTTGGTGAAGATGCCAGACAGGCCCTCCTCAGAGGTGTCAACGTCTTAAGCAACTTGGTCAAAGAGACGCTGGGACCAAGGGGAAAGAATGTCATTTTGGACAAGAAATTCGGCTCTCCCACGAGCACCAAAGACGGTGTCACTGTGGCCAAAGAAGTCGAGCTCAAGGATCCCTTGGAGAACATGGGAGCCCAGTTGGTTAAGGAAGTTGCTTCCAAGACCTCGGATGTGGCCGGAGACGGTACGACCACTGCAACCGTTCTGGCTCAATCGGTTTATGCCGAGGGAATGAAGTATGTCACTTCCGGCGCAAATCCCAATATGCTCAAAAAAGGAATCGACAAGGCGGTTGATGAAGTCGTCAAAGAGCTCAAGAAGCTGAGCCGGGATGTCAGCGGTGAGATGATCGTCCAAGTCGGCGCCATTTCCGCCAACAATGATGAATCCATCGGCAAGATCATCGCCGAGGCTATGGACAAGGTGGGGAAAGACGGAGTCATCACCGTTGAAGAGGCCAAAGGCTTGGAGACGACCATGGAGATCGTCGAGGGAATGCAGTTCGACCGCGGCTATCTCTCTCCCTATTTCATCACTGACGCCGAGAGGATGGAGTGCGTCCTGGAGAACCCCTTGATTCTTCTCCATGAGAAGAAGATCAGCAATCTGAGAGAGCTTCTGCCGCTCCTCGAGAACGTGGCCAAGATGGGAAGACCCTTGCTGGTCATCGCAGAGGAAGTGGAAGGCGAAGCCCTGGCCACTCTGGTGGTCAACAAACTCAAGGGCACCCTCTTGAGCGCGGCTGTCAAAGCACCGGGATTCGGTGACAGACGCAAAGCCATGCTCGAAGATATCGGCATCCTGACCGGAGGAAGAGTTATCACCGAAGATATCGGCGTCAAGCTCGAGAACGTCGGGATTGACTGGATGGGCGAGGCCAATAAGGTTGTTATCGACAAGGATAACACCACCATCGTCGAAGGGAAAGGAAAGGCGTCTGATATCCAGGCCCGAATCAAGCAGATTCGGACGCAGATTGAAGAAACCACCTCTGACTATGACCGAGAAAAACTCCAGGAAAGACTGGCCAAGATGGTCGGCGGCGTGGCCCTGATCAAAGTTGGCGCTGCCACCGAGACCGAGCTCAAAGAAAAAAAGGCCAGAGTCGAAGACGCGATGCATGCCACCAAAGCCGCTGTTGAGGAAGGCATTGTTCCTGGTGGAGGAGTGGCCCTGCTGAGATGCCAGAAAGCCCTGGAGGCTGTCAAGGCCGAGGGCGATATGCAGATCGGCATCAACATCATCAAAAGATCTTTGGAGGAGCCGCTGCGCCAGATCGCCAATAATGCCGGCTATGAAGGGTCCGTCGTTGTCGAAAAAGTGAAAGAGATGAAACCGGATATGGGGTTCAACGCTTTGTCGGAGAAATATGAGGACATGATCAAATCCGGAATCCTCGACCCGACCAAAGTCGTGCGCATCGCTCTCCAGAACGCTTCCAGCATCGCCGGGTTGCTCTTGACCACCGAAGGATTGGTTTCCGATATCCCTGAAGAGGAAAAGGCGCCCAAGTATCCGACCCCGCCGAGCGACATGTACTAAGACTGTTTTCGCTAGCTAAGAGCTTAGCGAGATTTGGGCCGTCATTGCGGGCATCGTAGATGCCGTGGCAATCTCCACGACATCATCATGAGATTGCTTCGCTAGCGCTCGCAATGACCAGACCAGGATTGAGCACGAGAAAAGCGTCTCGTCAAAGACGAAAGAGGGAGCGGCCTAAAAGCCGCCCCCTTTTTTTTTCGCTCTTATGCAAGCTTTTTTCTGTGATGAGAATACCGGGAGGGCTGGAAAGGAATGAAGCGACCATGCGAGATTTAGCCTGAAAATTTTGGGTTTTGAGGGAAGCCGGAGGCCGGCGAGTATGTCTGAGCCTTCTTTATAGCCTGGGCGGAGGGCCATGTGTGAAGGAGGACATCCGGAGCCGAGCGGGCAAGGGCCCTCGAGTGAAACGAGAGGAGAGCGAGGCGAGGACTTGAGCGAATTTGACTCGCCGGGGCAAATTCGCGTGCCTCCGAGCATATGGCCCGAGCCCTACGCAGCCGCTGAAAAATCTCAGCTGGGAGCGAATCCTTTTCAACCCTCCCCACTTCACGGATTAGAAGCCGCTGGTCGCTCTGATTGTTTCTGGAAACAATTCGGCTTTTTTGTTATAAATGTAGCGGGATGTTGAAATTTTTCGACCGCTATCTCCTCAAAGAAATCATCCCTCCTTTTTTCATCGGCCTGCTCATTTATTCTTTTGTCCTTTTAATGAACCAGATCTTCCTCCTCTCCGAGCTTTTCATCGCCAAAGGTGTTTCTTTGCCGATCATCGTCAAGATCTTTCTCTATCTCATCCCTTCTGTCCTTGCTTTTGCCGTCCCCATGTCCGTTCTGATGGGAATCCTGGCTGGATTAGGCCGCCTTTCCTCCGACTCGGAAATCGTCGCCTTTAAGACTTTAGGCGTCCGCAACACCAGGATTCTCCGGCCTATCCTCATTTTTGCCGTAGGCGGATGGCTGGTGACATCTTTTTTAGCTCTTTATCTTGCTCCGAGGGCAAATTATAAATGGGTTCAGACTCTGACCCGATCGGTTCTGGCCAAGGTTCAGCTCAAGATCAATCCTCGGGAATTCAACGAACAGATTCCGCAAACGGTCATCTTTATTCAAGATATCACCCCGGAAAATCAATGGGAGAATATTTTTGTCTACCTCACCCCTTCTGCCGAGGAGCCGCGGGCAATCTTCGCCCGGACCGGAAGGCTCAATTTTTTTCCTGAAGCCAAGAGAGCTACTCTCGAACTCTTCAATGGGTCGATTCATACAGTGCCCGGGGACACTCCTGAGCCCTACAGCATCACCTTCTTTGACCGGATCGAGGAGGAAATTAACGTCGAAAGTCTCTTCGCTCAATTTTCCAGTGAAAAACGGGTGAGAGAAAAGGATATCGGAGAATTGCTCAAAGGGGTCAATAAGATCAAGGCGAGCCGGGTTCAGCTTGAGGCGGAGAGAAAGAAGATCGACGCTGGCGGGAGTCGGACTCGCGATGCCGACAACCGCCTTAAAGAGATTGATCATGGACTCCAGCAGAATAACCGAGAGAGGCGCTCCCATTGGGTCGAGATCCACAAAAAATTCGCCCTGCCGTTTGTCTGCCTCATCTTTGTTCTGGTGGGCATTCCTCTGGGCATTTCCACAAGAAAGGGCGGCAGGACGAGTGGGTTCACCATCAGCCTGGGAATCATCCTCATTTACTATATCTTGATCACGGCTGGCGAAAAGACGGCCATGGAAGGCAGGATTTCACCTTTTTTGGGAATGTGGGGAGCGAATATCCTTTTCCTTCTGGCCGGCATTTATCTTTTTGCCAGGTCTTCCAAAGAATCCCCCCTTTTGCGATTTTCTTCCCGGTTGATGAAAAAAAGAAGAGCAAAGACAGTCATCAGCCCAGTACGAGTATCCCCGCATACCCAAAAACTGCCGGCCTGGAGCTGGCCTCGCCTTTCGCTGCGCTTCCCCAATATTTTAGACCGCTACATCATGCGCAAATATCTGGTCATCTTCCTCCTTGTTTTTTTAGCGCTGCTCTCCATCTCGATCATCGTCACTTTTTTTGAGCGGATTGACAATGTTTATGAACACAATAAATCGCTCTCCCTCCTCTTCCAATACATCCAGTACCGCATCCCCGAGTTTGCCCATTACATTCTTCCCGTCGCGGTCCTCACCGCCACGCTCTTGACGCTCGGCTTGATGACGAAGTCCAACGAGATCACGGCGATGAAGGCCTGCGGCATCAGCGTTTACCGGCTCATTCTTTCGGTCATTTTCATCGCTGCTTTGGTGAGTCTTTTCTCTTTTGCCCTGCAAGAGCGCCTTTTGCCCTCAGCCAATAAAAAGGCCGAGGAGATCTGGAACAGAATTAACGACGTCCCTGCGCGAAGCTATAGCTTTATCGACCGCCGCTGGGTGCTGAGCAAAAAGAAAAATAGGATTTATCATTACAGTTATTATGACCCTATCGCTGAGCTCTTTAGCCAGCTCTCCGTTTATGATATCAATCTTCCGACATGGTCCCTGGAGAGGCGGATTTATGCGGATAAAGCACACTTGGATGGAAATACCCTCTGGTTCATCAAAGGCTGGTCGAGGAATTTTACAGGCGAATTGGCCAGCCGCTTCGAAGTCTTCAATGAGATAGGGCTGCGGCTGGATGAAGAATCTGGATATTTCGTCAAGGAATGGAAAGAGCCTGCATTGATGAACTACCGGGAGCTCAAGAAATACACGGCCGAGATCGAAGAGATGGGGTTTGAGACGACGAGATTCAAGGTTGACCTGAGCTCAAAAATTTCTTTTCCCTTTGTCTCCCTGGTTATGGCGCTCCTCGCTATCCCCTTTGCTTTTTCTATGGGCAAACGAGGCACCCTCGTAGGCTTAGGGCTCAGCATCGTTATTGCCATGGTTTATTGGGGAGCCCTCGGGGTCTTCCGGAGTCTCGGCTATGTGAATTTTTTGAGCGCTTTCTTGTCTTCTTGGGGGCCTAACCTCATCTTTGGGCCGGTCGGGCTCTACCTTCTTTTCCGCCTGCGGACCTAGCTCTATTATTTCTATCAGACCTATCGCAAAAGCAACATTAGTCTTTCTATCTGAGGCGAAGGGCTTGGGTAAGGAAGCCCCTCGAAGACCGAGCGGAAGGCTCGGGCAGCGGGTTCAAAACACGTTGATTTTCCCCAGCGTGAAAAATCAACTCCCATTCGTCCTTCGCTCTTCTCTCCTTCGGAGAGAAACCCTGCCCGCTCAGGACTCATAGGGGTTTTTCACCCCCCTGCCCTCGCCTTAGCGTAAAAAGGATAAGGATGAGTCGGAGCGAGTTTTCCTCGCTGGGGAAATTGCAGCGTGCCCTCGAGTGACCCAGCCCGAGCCTTTACATTTTGTACTTGCCGAAGTCCTCGGGCTTTAAATTTTCCAGCCACTGTCTCAGCTTTTCCGAATCTTCGAAGTTCTCGTCGAATTTGAGGCTCTGGGCTTTTTGGACAACATTGTCCTCGACGAAGATGGGGGAGTTCATCCGCAGGGCCAGGGCAATGGCGTCGGAGGGCCGGGAATCGATCAGGACAGGCTTATCTTTGAGGCGGCAATGAATGATGGCATAGAAGGTGTTGTTTCTGACGTCGTTGACGACGATTTTCTCCACGGCGACATCGAGCTTTTCCAGGAAATTTTTGATCAGGTCATGAGTCATCGGCCGCGGCGTGGGGATGTTTTCGATGGTGAGGGCGATGGCGTTGGCTTCAAAGACACCGATCCAGATGGGCAGGATTCTATCGGTCGCCGGGTCCTCGAGGACAATGATCGGCATCTTGGAAATCGGGTCCACGACCAAGCCTTTGATCTTCATTTGTATTTCCATCGCCTTCTCTCCTTGATAAGTCTAATATAAGTTTTGGGCGGCGAGTTGTCAAGGAATGGCTCGGGGCGTGGACTCGAAGGCCCGCGAATTTCCCCCGGCAAGGGAAATTCGCTTAGTCCTCGGCTCGCTCTCCTCTACGAAGAACCCTGCCCGCCCGTAGCTCATACGGACTTCTCGCCGCTTACCCCTCGCCTGGGCGTGAATCTTTAGCTCAGTCCTCAAGGGGCAGCCTCGCCTTCTCCGACCCTCATCCCCTGAAAATTCTCAGAAAAGAGTCAGCTGGCCGCTGGTTTCTTCCTCCGGGAGCTCTTTCTCAAAGAGGCTGATTTTTCCGTAGAAACCGTCGTGCCCCGGGACAATGCGGACAGCTCCCTTCCTCATATTGTCCACGCCCTGGCTCACGCGCTCCGGCTGAATGCGGGCTAATTCGGAAATAGGCGCCTCTGTCAGAATTTTGTGCTCGTCTCCGAATTCATGAATGAGCCGGAAGTAGATGTCCCAGACGCTCTGACATTCGGGCGTTTTTTCGATGGCTTCAGCGATGATCTCGTTTAAAGGGATGAGATTCTTGTAGGGAATCTTAAACGGAGGCCGCACGCCCTCTTCCCGGTCAGCGAGCTCCTCCACTCGATGCATTACGCCGATGGTGAGTCGCTTTCCGCACTTGGGACAGATATCCCGGTGGAGCAGGGATTCCTTGGGCGAAAAGATAACGCCGCACTTGCGGTGCCCGTCGTAGTGGTATTTTCCTTCTTCGGGAAAAAATTCAACCGTGGACAAGAACTTTTCCGGATTCTTGGTCCGCAGGGCATCCACGAGCCCCTTGTAGCTGAAATCCGTGTTGAAGACATTGGCTTCCCTCCCCAGCTTGGAGGGTGAATGGGCATCGGAGTTGGAGACAAGGACATATTTATCGAGCGCTGAAAGCCGCCAGTTCATCGGCGGGTCTGAAGACAGCCCAGTCTCCAGCGCGAAGATAAAAGGCGTCGTTTCCTCAAAACATTCCTCGATGGAGTCGAAACCTGAGTTGGCGCCGAAAAGAGAAAACCAGGGCGTCCAGATATGCGAAGGAATAATTACACAGCGGGGGCAGAGGTCAGCCACGATGCGGACAAAATGCTTGGCATCCATGCCGAGGATGGGACGGCCGTCCGAGCGCAGGTTGCCCAGGCCGGACAATCGGTTGTTGATCTTCTCCGCCGATTCAAAGTCTGGCGCCAAAAGGAGGAGGTGGACCTTACGCACCTTTCCTTTCTTGGAATAGATAAAGCTGATCTCTGTTGAGAGGATAAAGTGGATATCATCGAGCTTGAAAGGCATGCCCTTGAGATAGCCGTTTGCCGGCTGAAGGATGTTCTTCAGCCGAAAAAAGCCGTTTCCCACTGGCTCGAGTTTCTCCTTTGTCAGGAAAAACCATTCCGGGTGGGTGAAGTCGCCGGAAGCAAGGAGTGAAATCCCTTTGACCTTGGCCCAATAAGCCAGGTTGTCAAAAGTCATATCACGGGATGTGGCCCGGCTGAATTTGGAATGTATGTGCAGGTCGGCGAGGAATTTCATTTTTTAAAGAAGCTTTAAGTTTAAAGAATTAAAATGGATATTTCAAGGAATTAGTGACAGGAAATAGGTATTGGTCATTTTAAAGTGGAGCGCGTAAGCTCCTGGCCTTTGCGGGCATACTCGGCCGAAAGAGCGGCGTCGCCGAGCCGGCTGTAGAGGTCGGCCAGAAGGAAATACCCCAAGGGCAGTTCTTTAGGCTCGGGTCGGAGCTCGATTCCTTTTTTGACAAGCTGGATAGCCTCTTCGTAATTTTCCTCCCTATTGAGATAAATCCTCGCCAGGTAAAAATAGCTCAACGGGAAATCCGGGTTGATTTCCATCGTCATCTCCAGGTATTTTCGCTCCTCGTTTTCCTGACCGGAGATTCGATAGAGGCGGGAAAGGTTGAAGCTGGCCTTGAAATGCTTGGGCGAATGTTCGAGTTCCATCCGGTAAGCTTCGACGGCCTCCTTGATCTTCCCTTGCTTTTCCAAGAGCTGGGCGCGGTTATACTGAACGTTGCTCAACTTGGGGTTCATGGCCAGCGCTTCATTGATGTGGTTTTCTGCCTGAGTTAGGTCATCCTTGACGAGATAGATCGCGGCGAGCGCATTATGAGAAGCTGCCGAGTCGGCATTGAGGGAAAGGCATTCATTATAGTATTTGATAGCGTCGTCGTATTTTTTTTGAATGGAAGTCAGCGTGCCCAAGAGATAATAGAGCTGCGAGTCGGAGAATCCTTTCTTCAAGTAATCGATGACAAACCGTTCCGCCTCATCTGTTTTTCCCATCCTCTGGTAGGAGTTGGCGATATTGATCACGGCGAAGGTATCGTCGGGCTTTCGCTCCAGGGCCTGCTCAAAAGAGGCGATGGCTTCGGTGAAGGCTCCCTGCTTGAAATAAATATTTCCGAGAGAGAAATACGCATCGTTAATCTCCGGGTCATCAGCGATGATGGCCTTGATAATGGGAATGGCTTCGTCGGCCTTCCCGCTCATCCCGATTTCCCTGGCCCGGGAGAGTTCATTGAAAACCACAATCTTCTCCTTGGGGTTAGCCAGTTTCTTACCTTCGAGCTTGGAGGAATCGGTGAAAGAGCCGATGTATCCGAGGGCGGCCAACCTTTCGCGTGTCTCCTCGTCGATTTTGCGGTAGTCAAGATTGCGGGCATTCTGACTGAATTTTTCGATGAATTTTGTGGCCTCGCTTTCGAGGTCGGCCAGGACTTTCTTCTCGGCCGGGGCGAGGTTTTTCGCTTCAGCGGCGTCTCGATCAAGGTCATAAAGCTCCATCTCCGGAGCGATGATCAATTTGTGCCTTTTGTCCTGAAAGCTCTTTAGCTCAGACCAGCCGTAATGAAAGCGGGGATAGAAAGTCTCGGAGTAGGCGCAGCTTGTTGATTCCTTCGCCGGCTTGAAAAAGAAGGGGATGAGGCTTTCCCCCTGCACTTCCGGCGGCGATGCGAACCCCGCCATCTCCAGCATCGTCGGCATCACATCCACGAGCGAAACAACTTGGGAGGAGGAGAGGCCCTGAAACTTTTTGAAGGGTGTGACGAAGATGAGAGGCACATGGATGGCCCCTTGGTAGACAAAAAAGCCGTGGGTCGCTTCCTGATGTTCACCCAGGCTTTCGCCGTGGTCAGAAGCGAAGACAAGAAAAGAATTTTCGATAAGGCTGGCTCGCTCAAGAAATTGCCACAAGCGGCCGAGCTGGGAATCGGCAAAGGCGATCTCGCCCAGGTAAGGGCTTTTGGGATATTGCGTATCGAAGGGTGGAGGGGGCTTGTAAGGCGTGTGCGGGTCGTAGAGATGGATCCAGGCGAAGAATTTCTTGCTTTTGTTTTGCTCCAGCCATGCGAGCGCCTCATCGATAACCTCGTTGGCCGGACGCTGGACAGTCCCTAAGGACACTTTTTCGAACTTACTCAAGTCGAAACGGTCAAAATAGTAATCGAAACCTTGATTGAGTCCCCACTTGGAGTCGAGGACATAGGCGCCGACAAAAGCGGCTGTCGCATATCCCTTTTCTTTGAAAACCTCGGCCAGGGTCTTGAGATCCGGCGGAACGATAAATCCTCCGTTGTCCCGGACGCCATGAAAAAAGGGGAAAGTGCCGGTGAGAAGCGAGGTGTGGGAAGGAAGCGTCAGCGGCGTCTGGGCGATGCAGTTTTCGAACTTGACCCCGCGGGAGGCGAAGAAGTCGATTGTTGGCGTTTCGATCCGGGAGAAGCCGTAACAGCGGAGCCTGTCGGCGCGGAGCGTGTCAAGAGTGATGAGGATAAAATTATAATCCTTCTTTCCTTTGAGGCTTGAAAAATTCCGCTTTCGAGGGAGAAAAAGAAAACAGGCGAGGAACACCGCTGCAATGATGATGAAGGAGCCGGCAAGAATGAAAAGCTTCTTCTTGTTCATGGAACAAAGCTTATTTTAGCACAAAGTCGGGGAAAAATTTCGGGGACACGACCCACAATTATTTGCGTTCTTTCTTGAGGGCGAAATAAGTCAGACCTCCAAAATAGACGGCGATCATCAGGAGCGGCACGTCCCAGATGAGGTTGGCGATGATAAAGGCAATCAGGAATGGGCCTCCATCATTGGCAGCGACGATCCGGGGAAAGCGCCAGATGTTTCCGGCGCCGAAGGCCATTCCCAAGGAAGCGAGAATGAAGCCGACCCGGCTACTCCACTGAGGACCTTTTTCTGCCATGGCTTAGCTCTTCTCGAAAACCTTTGCTCTATTTCTAGGAATTTAAAGTATATCCATTGAGAGCACTTTAGCAATATTTTTTTCTTGAATTGACAGCAGTCAAAAAAGACGGGGAGGTCCCTCAGAATATCAGCCTGATTCCGATTCTGGCCTGCCGTGGGTCAACGAGCCCGTAGAGCTCGTGTCCCTCAGTAGAGGGATAATCGCCTGGGATCCAATCGTAGCCGATTCTTGTGCCCCAGTTCGTGATGGCATTATCATTGAAGACGTTGAAGATATCGAAAATCACGCCGAGGCGGTATTTCTTGGCCAGGGTGAAAACTTTCTCCAGCCTCAAATCAAGAATATTCCGCATCTTGTAGTGATTGTAACCTCTTGCCTCGGTGAAAAAGGTGACTATTCCCTGATTGAGCTTTTTTGTCATGAACCGTGTCGTCCAGGCATTTCCGGCTATGCCCCGGTAATAAAAATTGAAACTGATGTCGAACGGCAGGATGTATGAGCCTTGTATTTTGATCTGGTGGGTGGGGTCGTTGGTCGAATGGCCGTCGGCGTTGATCCAGAAGTTGGGATCGCCTGTATTGAGGCTGTCACGGTCGCTGTAGCCTATATCATCAGCCATGCCGTTATCCATGGTCCCGGTGGCCTTGGAGTATATATAGGAGAGGAGCAACTGCCACTTGTCGGAGAAGCGCTTGTTGAAGAGGAATTCGAGACCCCAATATTTACGGTAAGGCTTGTCGTTGATATAAGGCTGCCCCTCTTCGATGTTATCCAGGATGTATTCATAAGTGTCGACAGTATCGTTTGTTCGCTCGTAAATCGTGTAAGTTTTGTTCAAGCCTGGAACGTAAACGTTGTAAGGCTCGTAGTCGGCTTTGAGGTCGTAGCGGCCAATGATGTTTTTCCATTCGCGGTTAATGTAGCTGACTCCAAAAGAGGCATCTTTGAAAAGCTCTCGCTCTATTCCGACTACGAACTGGTTCATATAGGGATGCTTGATATCATCTGCCATCTTGTACAAGTCTTCTGGGACGATACGCATGAACTCGACCCATTCTTCATAGTCATAGTCCCAATAATAGCCCACGTAGTCACTGAACGCCGAGGACGGGTTGAGACGGTCGAATAAGCTGCCAAACATACCTTCTGTGAATTGTCCGTAGTGAGCTTTGAGGACCGTGGTCTTGTCGCCGAAAAGGTCGAAAGTCAGGCCGATGCGCGGGGCAAGCCGGAAGGTGTTGAAGACAACGCCGTCAATATCCTTGACTGTGCCCCAGTTCTGGCTGAGCCGGACTCCGGCGTTGATGTTGATCCGGGGAGTGATCTGCCAGGAATCCTGGGCAAACGCTTCGAGCCGGGTGTAGTAGGTGTTGAGGTCGTAGCCAACATACTGATAAGCGAGATAAGGCTCTCCGTAATAGTCATAATAGTAGGTGTTATTGGGGCCGGTGTAGCCAAACCTGTTTCGGACATAAGAGTGCTCGATTTCCGCGCCGAATTTGAAATCGTGATTGCCCTGGATGAAATCTTCGGCAAAATGAGTGACACTGGCATTGACCTGAAGCCTGGAGCGGTCGTAATAGCCGAAATGTCCGGCGCTGTAATAGCGCTTATTGTATCCAAGGTCAAAACGGCCGGGGATATCCCAGCCAACTTCCGGGTCGAGATGGTAATATCCCCAGAAGTAAGCGGCCTTGACGTCAAAAAATGTCTTGGAGCTGACGATGTGAGTCAGGCTGAAATTGCCGACAACTTCCGGCGATTTTTGGTTCAGGGTCGCTTCCGGGCTGACGGTCGCGCTGCCTTCGCGGTTGGTCCCGTTATAGGTGTCGACCTCGAGAGAAACTGTCATATTGGTATCGGGAGAAAGCTGCGAAGTGAGCTTCCCAAAGAACCTGGGCTGCTTATAATCCTGGGCTTCAGGAAAGCCAGTGGGATAGTCCCAGCTGCGGTAATATTGGAGTCCCAAATAAAACCATAGCCTGTCCTTCTTGAATGGGCCGCCGAGGTGCGCATTCACGTCGAACAATTGTGATTTGGGAGAAGTGAGCTCCGGAAAATCCTCGATATACGCACTGTTGTTATCAGTTCGCCAAAAGCCTTTCGATTTTCCCTGAAAATCAAATTCGACGTGGCCGGATAATTGGTTCCCGCCGGATTTGGTGATGAGGTTAAAAATAACGCCTGTGAAGTTCCCGTATTCGGCCGGAAGCCCGACACCCATAACCTTGGCTTCCTCGATGATGTTGTGGTCGAGGAAGACCCAGGCTGAGCCGGCATCCGGGTCGGCAACGTTGACGCCGTCCATCGTGTAGGCGATACCGGTGTCGCTCGAGGCCCCGAAAGCCACCTCATCATTCACGCCGGGAGCCAGGTTGACGATGTCTGAAGTGAACTGGCTGTAAGGAATGTTCCTCAGGACTTCGTTAGTGAGAGTGATGGAAGCGGTCTCCGTGGACTTGATATCGACAGTGGGTGACTGGGCGATGACGGTCACTTCTTCAGCGACAGTCGCCTGTTTCATGGTGATATCAACTGTCAGCCGAGTTGTCGTGGTCAAACGGATATTTTCTCTGATGACCGTGCCGAAGCCCTGGAGTTCAGCTTTGACGGTGTAATCTCCTGGGGGAAGGACGGGGAAGCGGTAAGAGCCGTCAGCTCCGGTGACGAAGGTTCGGATACCCATCAGGTTGGGGCTCGTCAGCGTCAGGGTCACGCCCGCGAGGGCGGCGCCGGCTTCATCGTAAACCGCGCCGACGATAGCGCCGGTTTCCCTGGACTGGGAGAAGAGCGCAGGGGAAAGGAAGAGCAGCAATGTCAACAGCGCTACGGTTGACTTCGTTTTCATTTTTTCTCCTTCTTTGGATGGTTATTTGTCTGCGATGATAGATCTTCTTCGATACGCGCCATCTTCTTTGAATTCACTCGATTATGATGAGATCAAAATTATATTGAATTGGGAAAAAAGTTGCAATCCAGTTTCCATTAAAGTTTGAAACAAAATTGCGCTTGTGTTATTTTTATAAAAAGAGGAAATTCATGAAGAGTTTTTTAGCGGTTAGCTTGTTTTTATGTCTCGCCGTTTCCCTTCCGGTTTGGCCGGATGAGCTTCTTCCCAATCACCGCGAATGGCTCGAGGATGTCTCGCCCATCATCACCAAAACAGAGAAGGAGATTTTCTCCAAACTCAAGACAAACGCGGAAAGGGAAAAGTTCATCCGGTTGTTCTGGCGTCAGCGCGATCCCTATCCCGATACAGCCGAGAACGAATTCGAGAAGCAATACATGGAGCGGGTGCGTTTCGCCGACCAAAATTTCGGCCATGAGACCTCAAAGCGGGGAAGCCAAACCGAGCGGGGCACCTATTATCTTATTCTCGGACCGCCCTTAGAGAGGAATTTTTTTACCACCCAGTCCCAGATTTGGCCTATGGAGCTGTGGTTTTACAAAGGCGAGATTGAATACGGCCTGCCGCCCTATTTTTATTTGATTTTTTATCAGCCCCAGGGAATAGGAGAGTACCGCCTTTATTCACCGGGAGTGGAAGGCCCGGAAAAGCTGGTTATTCCCACCCTTGCCGCACAGTCTCTTAACCGCTCCACTGCCTTCCAGATCATAAAAAAAATTTCTCCCGAGCTGGCCGGCGCCTCTTTAAGCTATCTTCCAGGTGACCAGGTGCTCCAGGGGTCTGCTTTTTCTTCGGCCAGCGTGATTGCGAGCGTCCGTTCTTTTCCCGAAAAGAAATTTTCCGATGCTTATGCGAGAACTTATCTGAGCTATAAAGATTATGTCGAGACCGAATACTCGCATGATTTTGTCGAGAGCAGCTTCGTGGCCAGGACCTTCAGGCAGGGCGGCCGATTCTTTGTCCATTGGGCGCTCGAGCCCAAAAAGATCAATTTCGCTGACCGCGGATCCAGCTACCAGGCTGCTTTTGATCTCGTTCTCAGGCTCGAAGATAACGAAGGAAATCTCGTCCTGGAAAAGGAGGAGGAGATTCCTTTGAGTGTCACGCCGGAACAGTACAAAACACATGCCAGCCAGCTCTTTGCTTTCCAGGATATCCTTCCTTCAATCCCCGGGCGCTTCAAGCTCTTCGGCTTGCTCAAAAACAAGACCGCCCAGGATTTTACGTCCTTTTCCTCTGTGATCACTGTGCCGGAGGGAGCGGAAGACCTCCGCTTCGGCGATCTAATCCTCTACCACAGCCGGGAAAAAATGAGCGAATCCCAAAGCCGTATGCTGACGGCCTTTTCCTTCGGCGGAAATCATTATCTTGTAAATACCCGGAATGATTTTCCCGTCCAAGGAGAAATGGGAGCCTATATCCAGGTCTATAATCTGAAGAACAAAAATTTAGACCCTAAGGCTTTTATCCTCCTCGAGATCCGCTCTGCGGATGCAGAAGGCGTTGCTCTGAGTCAAAGAAAAGTCCTCTCCGAGGCCCTGAGCGCAGACGGCGAAGGTTTAGACACCGGACCTTTTTCCCTATCCTCCCTCAAACCAGGCTATTATTCAGTCGAGCTTTCGTTGGGGAACGAAAATAATCAGAAGCTTCTCACGGCCAAGGAAAACATCGTGCTTCTCTCTCAGCCCTATCCTGTTGTGCCTTGGGTTTATGCTAAGAGCCATCAGCCCTTTCCCAACTCCGAACACCTTTTCATTCTCAGCAGCGAGTATTTTTTGACCAAGCAGTACCAGAAGGCCTATGGGCTTGCCGATCAGGCTTTAAAGCTCAAAGATAAGCCTCAGACCAGGATTCTTTTGGCCAAGATTCTTTATGCTTTGGGAAGATACCAGGATTCTTTGGCCGCTGTCATCCCCGCTTATGAAACAGCCAAGTCCCGGGAGGCGGCTAAAGTCGTTGCCGCTGATTACGCCGGTCTCAAGGATTGGGCTTCGGCCTTAGTCTATCTTGAGAGGCTGATGGCTGAGGCCACCGAAACAAGCGTCCTGAACTTGGCGGCAGAGTGTTATCTCAACCTGAATCAGCCAGAACGGGCGCTGCCTCTCCTCGAAAAATCGCTCGAAATAGACCCGAACCAGCCCTCAATCAAGGCGCTCGAGGAAAAGGCAAAAAAGCAATTCCAATTTCTCCGGAGACTTGGATAAAATCCACTATTTTACTTCGAAGTCAATGTTCTTGGTAACAGAATTCCCTGAAACTTTGTCGAGGGCCTTGACCACCAGGGTGTAGTTTCCAGAGGCCAAATCCCGCTGTTCTGTTCTTTCCTCTGTCCCAGTCTTTATTTTAACCGTCTGCTTCAGGGGCAAGGGCTGGCTGATTAGGGGCGAGTTATAAGTTTGAGGAGTCCAGCGGATGACAAATTCCTCGCCCTTTTTGACCTCATAGTTTATTTCAATGTTGAACTGCTGTTGCTCATTTGGCTGAGAACCGAAAATGAAGAAGAAAATGTCGAGGTTCTCTCCTGCGGCAAAGACATTGTCGATGTTAGGAACGATTTTGAGAATCGAGTAGGTAAAATAGCCTTTATGGAGGACCGTGCGTGTCTCCGGCGCTTCCATCTGTTCATAGGATTTGAGAAAGAATATGGGCGACGTTTCCAATGCCTTGGTAAACGTCGAGACATCGGGCAGGGTAAATTCGTAGTAAGCGGTTCCGATTTTCTGCAGGTCTATGGAGGTGATGGCCAGAGCTAAAAGATAATGGCCCGACGGGAGAGGATAGCCGAGGCTGTACAGGTCCTCTTTTTCCTGGTCAAAAGAGGCTCCTTCGACCTGGATGGTTGTGGGAGCATAGACTTCCCAGGCAACCTGAGTCTCGGCGCTTTCCCCCAGGCGGTTGAACTGGAGGAAGACATTGAAGCTGGCCTGAAGCGGACCTTCTTCCTGCGTCGGAGCCGCTGCCGTGGGTGTCACCTGTTTTTCTGACTGTTTTGCTGCAGCCGGCGCCGTTGAACCTAACGGTGTGAAGCCAAGGAAAGAATTTTTTATTTTCATGAAAAAGATGATTTGGAAATTCTCTCGCGCTGGAAGGAAAAGGCTATGGAAAATATTGACGGGGATGTCCTGTCGTCCCTGTCTTGCGGCCATGCCTTCCTGGAGAACCGTCTTAACTTCTTTGGGAATGAAAACCTTTTCTTCAGGTTTGGCGGCTTGTTTATTCTTGTTTTTATCCTTTTGATTTTCAGCGCTCAAGGGTGTGAACAAAGAGAAGAAAAGACCGGCGCAAAGAACGGGAATGATGAAATTTTTTGCTTTCATGATTCCTCCTCTCTTATGAACACTCTGAATCTCTCTCGGTCAAATTATCCGGGAATAAAATA
>Ga0315280_10004707_pt1 | contig 19906 bp, 20 predicted proteins | sample YL17G06_40_MG_FD_203697 | JGI IMG/M metagenome (GOLD analysis project Ga0315280, IMG submission 203697) | Sediment microbial communities from Yellowstone Lake, YNP, Wyoming, USA - YL17G06_40 | ecosystem: Environmental > Aquatic > Freshwater > Lake > Sediment | place: USA: Wyoming | collected... | reverse complement strand
TTACAGATTCACGCAATGATATCCCGACATTGACCCATCGCATCGGAAAAAAAGGAGGAAGGAAAGGAGACTGAGACTACTTGACTATGCAGCGCCCAGTCTCGTGCTACGAGTGGTTCATGGAAGCCGGATGATGCCGTTACGTGTAGACCGCGAGGACGCGTCGAAGGCTCGGACAAGCGTGAGGCTGTTTGCCGAACGGGTCCCTGGACAGTCCGGAGATCGCTTGGAGAGATCGTTCGAGACATGCTTCGCAGAGATCGAATTCATGTCTTTCCTCGCAACATTCTCGACGGATCAGGAGAGCCAAGTTGGCGTTAGCTCGAGGGATGTGTGAGCCACAGAAACGGCAGATCAGGCCTTCCTCTTCAGATCGGATCGTTTCACCTCCAACCGTCGATGCTCTCGCGCCCAACTGCGAGCGCAGTCAGCATCCGACGATCTTGGAGGTCACATGAGCATCACTGATGAGCCACGAAGGTTTAAGCCGACGGCTCGTACCCCGACACAACTCTAGGAGTTCCCCGAATTGCCCAGCTAGAGACCTATACATCAAGAACCACAGGATCCCGCCATGAGGTCCGTGAAATGTGAGGCGTTGTGGTATCCCATAATTATTTCGCATCCTAGATGATTTGGATGAGGTTCTTTCTGTCTTCTGGTAGTTTCCTGTGGAAAGCCTGTGTGGGTGTTTCGAGGTTTTCCCAGTCGAGACTCATGTGTGGTTTGATCGTGTTGTGCCAGTGGACGTATTCGGGGATGGTGGCGATTTGGGCGCGGCGGATCATCTTATCCTCCAGGACGCCGTAGAATCGTTCCAGTTTCCCGTTGGTTTCCCGTGAAAATCGTCGAATGAAGACGATCCTGCTATCAGGCGCGTTCACTCTCCTTAGGTAAGCCTCCCCTCGAACTTTCCGTTGAAGTCTACTGGATACCTCTCTAGGACCATGACGTCTCCTACAAGGTCCTCGGCAAGTTGACGAATATCGCTTGGGTCGCTGTCTTGCCGCTTCGCCTTCAATGAGAGGATCCTCCTCTTTCTCGCTGTGAGACGTTTATCCTCCTCCCTGTATGGTTGCTGGATTGTCAGAACTTTCCAGACTATGCAGGCCATCTTCCTCGCGGCGGCGACCTCTGCTTTCTGGGCGCCCATCTTCTTCAATCGCTTCAGGTAGAAGCGTTTCACGGCTGAACTCTTCCCGGCGGATACGGCTCCTCTCACAGCGCATGTGAGCGCGGACTTCAGTATCATGTCGCCATGCTTCACGCGGTTATGTCTTGAGACGTACTCGCCGGAGTTTGAGGCGCCTGGCACGACAGCTCCGTAGGAGCAGAGGTGCTTCTTCGTTGGAAACCTCACGATATCTCCTATCCTCGACTTGATGGCTAGAGCGGTGAAGAAGTCTATCCCGGGGATGCTCATCAGCAACAGCGCATCCGCGTCAGATTCGGCGAGTCTAGCCAGCTCCGTCTCAAGCTGTCGATGGTGAGCTGCATGGAGCTTCAATTCTTCAAGGTATCTTGCAAGCGCAGCCTTCTCCTGTATGGGAAGCTGCACCATAACCATCCTCCTCAATCCCTGAACACCGAATATGTCGCTGAATCCGTCCAGGTCGTGGACCATATTCCTCTCGAGTAACGCGTGGACCTGGTTCTTCACTCTACCAATCTTCCGCCCCACTTGTATCTGTTGGAATACGAGGAAACGCATCTCCTCTATGGCGGCGGATGGTATGTAGCATCTCCTCAGCTACTGCAACATGTCCTCCCTGACTATGCGTTCGGCGTCCCTACGGTCCGTCTTGATCGATCGCTTCCGTTCAGGTGGAGCCACCATATGGATCTCGTACTTCTTGTCAGTCAGCATCCGTGAGATCACCTTACCCGTCGTGCTTGCCTCGATGACCACCGTAGCCTGGCTGTGGATCCTCTCCATGAACTCGGAGACTCCTTCACGCGTTGTGGGAAATGTGAATGATTCTCTCACGGCTCCATCCTGAATTACGCAGACGGTACATGTCCCTAGGGTAAAGCAGAGGCCTTTCGGCCTCCACCTTCCACTTCGAACCGTGCTTGAAGTTGTCCCTCACACAGCTCACCGAGGGGCTTTCGCCCGCAGCATTCGGAGTCATCCAGAATGGGAGATTCTACCCGTAAGTTGCATGAGTCCGTATCTGCTCGGCTCATTGAATGAGCGGTATCTGACTGCCAAATGACTGAGCTTATGCCTGAAGCGGATGAACTGTTTGAACTTCCACCTGACAAACTCCTGCAGATGGTTGTATGCTTCAGATGCGTGACTGTGGTTGAAGTAGTTGCTCCATCCCCTCATGAAGAGGTTCAGCTCCCGAGCAAGCTGCCTTTCATCCTTGAGATGGCAGGTCTTGATTGAGGCTATCACCCTGACCCTCTCCTTGAAGCGCTGCACAGCATCGCGGGAAGGAAAGAAGAGCGCAACCTCCTTCCCCTTCCTCTTCCTGAACCGTCGTATGAAGTGGAAGGAGAGGAAGTCGAACCCTTCTCTTGCAGTGACTGTGCGCGACTTCTCAGCATTGAGGGTGAGGCCTAGCTCCTCAAGAAGGGCCTCAAAGATTTGCTTGATGTATTCCGTGTCGCCGCAGCTGGGAGCGAGTATGACGACATCATCGGCATACCTAACCATGTGGGCGTCGCGCCCACCCTTCCTGTCCATGCCGAGCTCGCTCCACCAGCTGTCAAGCTTGTTCAAGAAGACATTGGCCAAGAACGGCGAGATCACTCCTCCCTGAGGAGTTCCTTCTTCAGGGTAGGTCACCTCATTGAGGTAGACCACGCCAGCCCTAAGCCACTCCCTGATGAGTTTGTTAATGTGCGAGTCCGCTATCCTCTCCCTGACAAAGGAGAGGAGCCTCTCATGGTTGATGTGGTCGAAGAATCCCTTGATGTCCACGTCCACGATGCTCGTCAGGCCGAAGCAGAGCCACCGGTATATCGCCTCGCTGGCCTGCCTCGCTGACCTGCCGGGTCGGTAGCCGTAGCTGAATGGCTGAAAGTCAGCTTCGAAGATTGGTTCGATAACCAGCCTAACCGCCTGCTGGACTACTCTGTCTTTTACGGTTGGGATTCCAAGCGGCCTCTGCGAGCCATCCCTCTTCGGAATGAAGAGACGCTTGACATGCTGTACTCTATATGTCCTGTGCCTCAGCTCCTCTTGAAGTTGCGAGAGGAAACGGTCTACGCCGTACTCCTCTATATCCGAAATAGTTTGGTTATCTACTCCATTCGTTCCATGATTTGCTCTGACTCTCCTCCACGCCTCATGCAGGACGTCAATCCTGCAAATTTTGTCGTGGAGAGAGTAGAACCTCCTTCTTGCATCCGCCTTGGCTGCAAGGTAAAGGCTGTTCCGGAGCGATTCGAGGGACTCCATAAGGAGCTAAAGGCCTCCTAGCCCTTTCAGGCAATAGCCCCCTCCATGGGCCCAGAACAGCCCCGCCCGCAAGTAGGGCCCCTTCTCTCAATCAGGGTTATGCTGTCCCTGACATCACAGATACTATGAGCCCTTCGGACTCCACACGGCGCTTCGCCAACCGTTTCGCCTTGAGGGCTTATGGGTCGAGCTACCGAACGCATCTTCACACGTTCGGACGCCGTGTGGTCTCCCAAGTTACCCCCTACGGCCTTCTCCGCATACCACCACCAAGACACCGGGGAAATGGTGCCACCACATGGACTCAGAGATGGCACCATGACAGCCTTCGCATGCAAAGAACCAGCTCGGCCTTCCCTCACGGATCTCACGGTGCTGATTCGTGTTCGCTTTCGCTGCGGTCTGCGGATTCGCATCTGGGCAGCTACTGCAAGAGAATTGCTTACCCTCACAGTGCCCATGGCTACGTGGGCAAGTCCATAATTCCCACGGCCGAACTCACATCGGCAGGTCATAGAGATTCCTTGGCGCGCTCTTATGGGCGTCTATCCCCACATTCATTTATCCAACCTCCTCTTTCTCTTGATGTTGAGTCTTGGGTCTAGGACCGACAATCTCCCCTACGTGCTCCAAGCACAAGTGGGTCGGTCGTTGAGGCAGCCACGCTGTGGGACGGGCACTGAGCCCAAAACCAACGACGGCCGCCCGGACCCAAGACCATAATGACGAATAACGGAAGCGGTATTGTTAGATTTTCACACCCGCTGGGGATGGTTGACGCGGCAGAGGATGTGCTTGATCCCGTTGTCGGCTAGGTACTGTTCGAATTTGCTTACGCCCTTCTCCTTCCTTTCGCCTTCATTCGCGTAGAATTGTGAGCCTCGGTCGGTTAGGATCTCATCTGGGCACCCGTATTTGGCTATGGCCTGCTTTAGGATGGTTAGGGTGTTCTCGGTAGTGGCTTGCGGATGTACGCCGTAGGCGACTATGTAGCGGCTTGCATCATCCAGGATGGCTAGGAACCATTCACCCGTGCTGAGCTGCTTCCAATCCATATGCCACAGGCTCATGCTATGCGTCCGTTCGTAGCGGACCCAGGTTCGCCTCCGCTGCTTGCTAGGCTGTGGGGTGGTTTTATGTTCATGCGTAGGACCTCGTGGATGCGGTTGTGGGGTACGTGTACTCCTAGCCTTACGTTGATTATTCTTTCCAGGTTGACTGCTCCCAACCGGTGTTGATCGTAGACGGCTAGGATCATCGTAGCTTCCTTGAGGTCTCTGCTTCTTGTGGGGCGGCCTGGCTGTTTGAGGGTTGGCATGAGGCCTGTCAGCCTGTAGGTTTGCCAGAGTTGCTCTACGCGTCTGCGGGTGACCTTCTGTATTAGGGCTAACTCGCCGCTGCCCCTCCCCTTCAGTTTCTCTTGGATGAGCCACCGTATCTTTCGATTGTTGAGTTTCACCCGTAGTAGCTTAGCGCTATATACGAAATGATTTCGGGACAGGAGAGTGAAATGTGAGGCGTGGAAAGCTTCTTCTATTGGGATGGCTTGGATGATGGATACCGAGGACCGTTGGCTCCATCAGACGAGGAACGCCGCAGGATTTTCGGGAGGACGAAGGGCCATTGTGCCTATTGTGGGGAGCGAATTGCCTTCGATGACGATTGGGATAGAGCACACTTGGTCTCCCGTGCCATGCTCGAAAAGCTGAGGTTAGAGTCATTAGCTGAGAAACTACCTATTCTCCTCCCCGCTCACCCCGACTGCAATCGATCAGATCACAAAACGCTTCTCGGCGCCGGCAAAGCGCTGGAATGGTTTCTTAGTGGTACGAGAGCCGAGATCGCATATGACCGGGAAACGCATGGCTATGTGCAGACATATCCCGAGAGATTCTACGGAAAACGAAAACCGACGCATTAGAGGTATTCTTGTCACCCAGAGGAATCACGCAACAACATAGCCTACTTCGTCCACGCTCTTTTCTCGATGCTTCCCTTTCCATCAATACTGATTCGAAGCTGATCTCCATAGCGTCTGGCATACCCATTGGCGATCTTTACTTCATCTCCAGCGCCGCCCCACAACGGAATCAATACCATTCATAGCTGACAAGAGAATCAGCATTAAGAGAGATCTCCTCCCAGAGAGAAGGCAGTCAATCCGCCTGCCTTGGCTACAAACAATACTTGTCTCTTTTCCCCGGGCTACCAAAACCAACCATGTTCACTAGCTCAAAAGTGGTTTCTCATTAGGGCAATCAACGCCCATGACCCAGGCCTTTCCGGCGTTGATGAGAACTCTCAAAGCGGCACCTCTTTCCCGGAATGCGGCACCTCTTTGGAGAATACGATGCGATCATGCCCCATTCTAACGGTCCGCCACATAGACGGTAACACTCATCTAAGGCGTTGGGCTGTCCCTTCGCCTGTGCTCTCTTTGTATGGCAACGATTCGCTTGTTTCAACTTATCAGTCTGTCTAGCGTTTGAAGCGGGGCTAGCTGAACAGACCTGCCCTCACTCTTTTCCGCATACACTCCATAAACGCTCTAGCGTGAAGCTAGGCGGACTCTGACGATTCAACGGAGACTGGGGCCCACAGCGGGTATGAAAATCTAACAATACCGCATATTCGAAGATGGCTTGAACACTACTAGCGGTTGATTATCAGGGGATAATACGAGGCACTTCGGGGTATTCGGTGCTGACTCTACGTGACCTGCTGGGGGGCCTGGGTGCTTTGTGCTCGGCTGTGTGGCTGGCTGGGCGAGCGGGGTTCATTTCAGCCACGAGCGATACAATACCAGTTGTATCGCACTTGACCGAAGCGGGGAGGGATTATGTGTTACTGGGGGAAAACCGACCCGTGCGGGGACTTGGAAAATCAGGGTTGCACGGCTACTAGGCGGGAGCCTATCCCAATCTAGGATATGGCTGTATCCTAGCTAGCTTAGGATAGCGCCGTATCCTAGTGGGGTGTAACTAACGGATGATGAATTATGATTCCAGCTATTCTAGGCACGCCCACGGCTGAATTCTTGGCTATGGTGCGTTGTCAGGTTCAATAGAGCGCAGTTCATAATCATGGGGATTTCTGTTACACCCCACTAGCTTCTGAGGGGCATAGGGCTGCTGCGGGGCCTGTCACGTGTCACAAAAACCTCACAAATTCTCGGAGGATGACGCGCTGTCGGGTGCCCAGGGCCTCCTGTATCCTATCTGGCAGGAGGGTTACACGCTGGAGCTGCTTACCCTCGGTGCGGTCAACCAGAAGGCGACGAGTTTCGAACTTGAATGCCAGGGTCTGACGCGGAAATGGTTCGAGTGGGTAGATATTTCAGCGAATACGCGGCTGCCCATAGGGCCCACATGTATTGCTTAAACTCGAGAAGGCGGGTATGCGTGGCGTTGCGAAGATCAGCGTCTCCCTGACGTTCGCTCAGCCATAAACGCGGTCACCTCCCGGAGGGTCGACGGAAGCAGAGAGAAACAGAGGAAGTCTAGTCTATCCTGGGTTTGATAATCTTCTGCATAACTTCATTCATTTCTCTTACAGAGAGAATCCCTCGAGGGATGCCGTACCGGTCCAATTGTTGAGCCAGTTGAGTGATTTGAGGTGGGCTAAGGTAAGTTTCCGCCAGGATGTCAGGGCTCGAAAAGACTTCTGCAGTTGAGTCGTCCATGACTATAGTTCCTTGCTTCATCACTACCGTCCTCCTCGCGTATTCCGCGACCAAACGCATGTTGTGTGTTATGAAGACAATTGTATGACCATTCTCGTTAAGCTGCTTCAACAATTCCATTACTTCATAGGACTGACGCATATCTTGACCCGTTGTAGGCTCATCTACGACGATCGTCTCAGGCTCCATAGCAAGGATCGAGCAGACAGCAACACGCAGTCGATCCGCTCTACTGAGCAAGAACGGGTGTGTCTCTCTATATTCTTCGAGATTGAACACTCTCAATAGCCGTAGAACTCTGGACTTAATCTCATCCGGTTCTATTCCCAGATTCCTCGGACCAAAGCTCAGTTCTTCTTCGACAGTCGTCGTACAGAGCTGATGGTCGGGATTCTGAAAAACGTATCCGACTTTTCTACTCAAGTCCGCGATTGGGGCACCTTCGACATTTGTCCCATGAACGATGACTTCACCAGAAGTTGGCTTGAGTAGTCCATTGAAGTGCTTTGCCAAGGTTGTCTTGCCTGAGCCGTTTTGGCCTATAATTGCCACGAAGTTGCCTCTTTCGATTTTCAGATCAATGTGATTTAGAGCGAGAACACCCCCCGCATACACGTGGGTTAGATGTCTTGTTTCAATCACTACTTCGTGGCTCATGGTTGTTCGTTCCTGTTTCTTCCTAGCAAGCCGGAGTAGGCATCGACGGCTTGTTCAAGGGTTAGCGGCAGACTGCTCAGGTTCACTCCAGCAGAACGTAGGAGGTGGCCCAATTCAGTGACTTGAGGTATTGGAACGCCTTTCGCAGCTATCAGATCAACGTTCTCGAAGAAACGTTCTATTCTGTCAAGAAGTTCTATTCTACCATCATAGAGGAGCATGATCCTATCCGCATGTTTCACAATCTCCTCGGTGAAGTGCTCCACAAGTATTATCGTTATGGATTTCTTCCTCCTGAGCTCCTTGAGGACTGAGAAGACCTCTAGTTTTCCGACTGGGTCCAGTTGCGACGTAGGTTCATCTAGGATGAGCACCTCTGGCTCCATGGCCAGAGCCGCCGCTATGGCGACTCTCTGTTTTTGCCCTCCGGAGAGCTCGTATGGAGCCCTGTCGAGGCAGTCATCAATCCTTACCGTCTCGGCTGCATCGTGGATCCGCCTACCAATTTCTTCGCGAGGTACAGCAAGATTCTCAGGACCAAAAGCGATTTCGTCTTCCACAGACATCGTCAAGAACTGACTTTCCGGATCCTGGAAGACCATGCCAACGCGTTGGGCTATATCTGAGGCGTCGTGTTCTCGCGTGTCCAGTGAGCCAATCGTGACACTGCCTTTCCAAACACCATTGTAACCGTGCGGTATCATTCCGCTGAGACATAGACAGAGACTGGTTTTTCCTGCCCCCGTAGCTCCCGTGATTGCCAGAAACTCACCTTGTTCAACATCGAAGGTAATGTTATCTAAGACCCAGTTCTGACTGGTCGCGTATCTCCACGACAAGTTTTGAACAATGATCTCCCTTTTCAAGAATTTCTACCCGATTCGGTAGGGAAAAGCCGTACCAAAATAGGTGGCCCACACCACTATGAAGGCAAGGGCACTCAAGGCTCCCATGACGAGAGCATCGCTTGTCTTCATCCTTATCGTACTGTACGTCGTCCTTCTACCCGTCGGCTTGAACGCTCTAGATTGCATTGCGTTACTCATTTCCTCCATACGTTTGAACGAGACGAAGAGCAATGGGATACCGACCCGCACGAACCTTGAGAGACGCGTGAACAAGCTGCCCTGCTTGAAGTCCAGTCCTCGCGACATCTGAGCCTCTGTTGCAGTGAAGAAATCTACGGAGACAACTGCGAGCTGTCGCAGAATCGAGGAGGCTATGAAACAAACGATGTACGGGACCTTCCATGCACGCAGCCCCAATACGATATCTCTCTGTTTTGTCGTGACCAACAGTACTGCAGTGATGTAGCTAGCTGCAAACCACTTCATCGCGACAAGAAGCCAGGCCAGCAGATTATCCAGTCCTACCATCAGCATCCCATATCTGTATAGTACTGTCCCAGAGGTTACCGGCGTGAAGACGGTGTAGATAACGAACGACACCATAAGCAACCATCCGATCACCATTGTGTACACTTTGAGAGAGCTGAGTGGAATCTTGGCCAGCACCACAATTAATACCACCAAGGCAAGCAACGGGCCTGCCACGTAGAGGCTATGGGTTGTCAGAGTGCAGAAGCTCAGCACAGCCACCATGAACAATTTCGTTGAGGGGTGCAGCTTGTAGACCGGGGACTCCTTGGGCACATATAGTACGAGTCCTCGTAGGATGTCGGCTACCGCGTATGCCAATAGGATGACTCACTCAGATCAATGAAGTAAGCCTTGAACGTAGAGGGCCGTCTTCTTGAGATACCCGGAAAATACCTTCATGAGTATTGTTCCTACGATTCCGACAACAACCACGTTTCCGACGAACCAACCGACCCATGCTACGGGCAGAATGCCAGCAGTGAAGATACCGGCCGCATACAGTGAAGCTACGCCTACAGTCGCACCGGCAGCCTGAGCGATTATCATGTTGAAGAGAATATGACCAGCCCAGTCCCTCGTCGTTTTTAGTTCAGGATTGAACTTCCCCCACCTGAAAGCAAGCATTGGAATAATTGATTGAACGATGTCGCCCCCCGAAATGAAGACAGCCAATGGTGCAGGTGTGCCTGTCAGGATAGTTCCGATCACGGGACCGAGAAATCCTGCTCCAAGAACTCCCCAGAGCCCAAACCAAACTCCGAAGCTCACGATAAATGCAACGGCAGGATAGAACGATGATATTGGTGCAAGGAATGGAAAGACAACTCCGCCGAAAGCCCCGATGACAGCAGTTATTGCACCAGACATAACAATAATCGCAACGTATGCGGCTATGGGTCTCTTGCGAACGACGACTTCTTCAGTCAAGAGTCAATCACAGCTTGTTGCCTCATCGCTGGCGCCTATAACACTTTTCCTATGTCCATGAAGAACAGACTGCACCGCATGTGGGGTAACTCTTATACGCGAAGTTCTCACGTTCACCAAACCGTGTGCTGATTGGCCAACATACTTATTCAGCATGGGACCGTTGTAACGCTAGACGACAAGAGACGCATAATACGTGACGGGGCGGTCGCGATTCAGGATGATCGCATCGTGACCGTTGGAAAAACTGATGATGTGAAGCGCTCGCACAGCGCCCAGGAGATTATCGAGGCCGAAGGCCAAGCAGTGATTCCCGGTCTAGTTGATTGTCACGCGCGCCTTGCGCAAGCAATTCTGCGGGGCGCCGCGGAGGACATGATATTTCCTGTGCCATGGCTCTCTGAGTTTGTTTGGCCTCTGGAGGGACACCTAACACCCAAGATTGCAAGATCTAGCGCCCGTTTGTGCATGCTTGAGATGATAAAGTCCGGGACTACGACGTTTGTTGACCCACTGATACATCTCAAATGGGACTTCGATGGCATAGCCCAGACTGTTTGGGACTCTGGGCTTAGAGCTGTCCTCTGCAAGAGTATCAGCGACAACCCAACTTACGCAATGGTTGGAGCAGAAGACATGATGGTGGGAACAGGGATGGAAGAAGACAAAGATGCAGCAATAAGTGAGGCCATGAGGATGCACAGGAAGTGGGATGGCAGAGGAGACCGACTGAAGATATGGTTTGGACCAACAACACCCGGTGGCTGCACGAGATCCACGCTGAGAGAGATCACAGAATTGGCTCGAGAGAACGGAATGGGGGTTACAACGAATTTCGCCGAAGAGGAGGAGGACGTGGAATTCGTAGACAAAACAGAAAGAATGGGGATGTTCGATTACGCTAAATCGTGTGGGCTTCTGGGACCGAACGTTCTCTTGGTTCACGCGATAGGGCTCTCCTTGGACGAAATAGGATATCTTGCAACCACTCACACCCCCGTTTGCACCACTCCAATCTCAGAAGGACGCTTCGGTCCTGTTACAAAGGCAGTTGAAATGCTCGAGAGAGGAGTGTGTCTTGCCCTTGGCTGCGATGGCGCAATCGCTAGCGATAACTACGACATGTTCAGGGAGATGCGAGGTCTGGCGCTCCTTAACAAGGTCAGTCGTCTCCCAACTGTCATGCCGTGTGAAACATGCCTTGAAGTGGCTACTCGAAATGGATCCAGAGCATTGGGGTGGAAAGATGTTGGTTCCATTGAAACGGGGAAGAAAGCCGATGTCATTCTTGTCAACCTCAGTTCTGCCCATACTATCCCGAATCATAACGTTGTCGCGAGTCTCGTTCACTCCGTTCACGGCGGCGACGTAACGACTGCCATTGCAGATGGGAAGGTCATTATGTCCGAGAGGAAAGTCATGACTCTGGATGAGTCAAGTGTTCTCCAAGAAGCGCAAGAAGCGGCTGAAGGACTCATCGAGGTCACGGGTCTGCAAAGAAGAGTTGGCAGTAAATGGCCAGTAATCTAGAATAGGCGGGCAATTTGATTGGTGGCTACGCAGGCAAGATTCTAAGGGTCAACCTCTCGAGAAGAAAGATATCAACAGAAGTCTTGTCTGAGTCATGGGCACGGAAGTATATCGGAGGATACGGAACCGCAGGCAAAATCCTGTACGACGAGGTTCCTGCATGGGCTGATGCTTTCGATCCTGAGAATAGATTGATCTTTAGTACTGGCCCTGTGAGTGGCACCGGTGTGCCGACAGCAGGCAGGCATTGCGTTGTAACAAAGTCACCCCTCACGGGGTTCTTTGGAGACGCCAGCGCGGGAGGGTTTTGGGGAGCAGAGCTCAAGTCTAGTGGTTATGACTCGATTGTCTTCAACGGTAGGTCCTCAAAACCCGTTTTGCTCTGGATTGATGACGTAGCCACCGAGCTTGTAGATGCACAACCGTACTGGGGGATGGATGCAAGAACAGCTGATAGGGCGATTCGCAAAGACCTTGGCGAAGCAGGAGCTCGGGTCGCAGTTATTGGTCAGGCGGGCGAGAATCTTGTTCGATTCGCCGGAATACCGAATGATGAGGCGAACAGGATAGCGGCGAGATGTGGCGTTGGAGCCGTTATGGGTTACATGAACCTGAAGGCTGTGGCCGTAAAGGGAGAGCGGAGGGTCCACATAGAGCGGCCGGATTTGTTGAGAAGTGTCGCATCCGAGATCACAAGGTTTGTGACATCCGATCCCCACGTGAAGTCATTCACGAAAGCTGGGACGATGCTGTATTTCGATCTCAACTGGGAGATCGGAGACGTGCCCGTATGTAACCTTTCAAGATCGGACTTTGGAGGCCCAGGCGATCCCGGGGTTCAGAAACTAGCTTATCCCGATGGATATGGCAAGATCATTGCTGGGAAGAGAACGTGCCACGTCTGCCCTGTAAGCTGTCGTCGCGTAGCATCTTATCCAGCTTCGGACAAGGGAGAAATCGAGGGCCCCGAATACGAGACAGTTGCGTCCTTTGGGCCGAATTGCGGCATCGACTCGATACGCACCATAGCCGAGGCGAGCGATCTCTGCAACATATACGGGCTAGATACGATATCCACAGGATCGACCATTGCATTTGCGATGGAATGCTATGAGAACGGTCTGATTGATAAGGCTGATACCGGAGGAGTGGAATTGACATTTGGAAACGCCGATGCCTTGATCGACACCGTTCATAGGATCGCTCACCGCGAGGGTTTCGGGAATATCCTGGCCGAAGGATCGAGGAGAGCGTCTCGGATTATCGGGAATGGCGCAGAGTACTACGCTATGCAAGTGAAAGGGCTTGAGCTCGCCATGCATGATCCAAGAGCATTTCAAGGAGGGGGATTGCACTTTGCATGCACTCCGACTGGAGGACGCCATACCGAGGGGCTCACTCTTGGACATGAGCTGGTAAAGACGCGTCCTCTCCTCGGGATCCCGGTTGCGTTGGACCGATTCTCAACCCAGGGTAAAGCACGGCTGGTGAAGATAGTTGAAGATTGGACGGCATTCATTTCCGCTGCTGGTTGGTGTCTGTTTACAGACGATGCCAACGCATACCCAACGGAAAAGAGTTTCCTTCTAGCTTACGAGGCTGTAACGGGAATCGCCTTCACAATAGAGCAAGCCCTGACAATAGGCGAGCGCATTTTCAACCTAAAGAAGTGCTTCAACATCAAACACGGCGCGACAAGAAATGATGACACTCTGCCAAAGAGATTGCTAATCGAAAAGGGAAAAGCTGGGAACATCGTGAAATTGGACGAAATGCTAGGAGAGTACTACCAAGCGAGGGGATGGAACCCGAACTCAGGCACTCCTACACCCGAGAGACTCAGTTGTCTTGGCCTAGACTAAACCCGCTTGTGAGCCTTTAGAACCGCAATTACGGACAGAGGGGACGCAAAGAGATACGCGACCTACGTAGGTGATTTCTGCCAGAGATTCTAACAGACCTACGGAGATTGCGCAATTGCCCCTCAATGTGATCCCCCAATTTGAAAGTGAGATCACCCAGCCTTGCAGGATTTGGACGTGGATTCATCACTCGATAGAAACAGCAACCTCAGGCTGCGGGAGCCAGAGCTGACGACGTTCGCACGTGCGAACCACCTATCCGTCGACTCTCGCTTTCTTCTTGCCTTGCGGCCATCGATGTTCTCGATAGTCAACTTACTGCCGTGCACATATGTGTAGACGGATTGTCCCGGGGTAAGTCCAATGGCTTCCGAGAATTCGCCCGGCACAGTGAGATAGCAGCCGTCCGAATGGTTCTGTACCTGGATCTTCCTTGGAGCCGGGACTCCGTTCAGAAGATCTTCCAATGCTCTTACACTCAGTCTCTTCCTTTCCACAAAGTTGGCGATCTCGTTCTGTTGTGCCCTATCTGGGATGCGAGATAGAAGTTCAGCATGACTTGGCGTTAAGTGGCCTCGGTCGTGTGAGAGCCTGGAACGTAAACCAGAATCAAGCCGGTCAAGAAGCGCCAACCTTTCGCAAATATAGCTGTCACACTTACCCACTCTCCCGGCTATAGCGCCAATTGTCCATCCATTCTTGAGAAGCAAATTATAGCCTTCAGACTCCTCGACGGGATTGATGTAGGTGTTTCTTAGGAGATTCTCCGATACGCGAGCGAGGAAGGCTTCCTCCTCTGTGAAAGAATTGATTATGGTCGAAATTGTCTTCATACCAAGCCGACGGCAGGCTTCAAGGCGATGGTTCCCAAAGACAACCTCATAGCCTTCCGCACATTTGCGGGCTACTATCGGTTGAAGAAGGCCCGTGTTCCTTATTGAACGCTCGAGTTCCGATACAAGCTGGTCACTAATTGGCCTCAATGGTCTGGAAGGCGGCCGTAGTTTCTTGAGCTCCAGCTGGACAGCTGTACTGGATTCTTGTAGGACGCTTCCAGTTTCTTGCATCGACGCAAACGCACCCACAAGTCCCGTAACTTACATATCCTACACCGGCCAAACATGCATATGAGCGTGCTGTAAGAAGGGAGGGACACTACAACCTTGGAGAACGCCATAGTAGATCTGGTTGATTTTGGTCTCACTCCTTTGCAGTCGAAGGCGTACATCGCACTCCTGAGGCTCGGCACCTGTCGAGCTAGCGAAATTAGCTTAGCTATTGGGGTTGCTCGGCCGGAAGCATATCGCGTCCTTCGCGAAATCTCATCGAAAGGCTTGGCACTTCGAAACCCGGGCTCACCCTCGACTTATACAGCTGTGGCCCCAAAAGAGGGATTATCTAGGTTGCTCAACCGCTTCAGCATGCAATTGGCCAGCCTGGAGCATAAAAGGAAGAATCTTGAGAAATTCTTAGGATCACAATCTCCTCACGTCCAGCATGCGATACAAGGCAAGTTCAGCATAGTTGCAGGAGGTGACAACCTGACCTTCAAAGTGAATCAGATGATAAGAGACGCCGAGCACGAATACGTTGCGATCGTAAGCAAGTACGGACTCAGGAGAACAAAGGAAACCGGCTTAGCACGTGCCTATGTTTCTGCCAAGAGACGCAACTTGAGTATTAGGCTGATTTCCGAAATCGAAAATTCAAACGCTGAGATTGCTAACTGGTTATCACGCTACGCCGAAATACGGCATAGTCCAGGCATCCTACTGTATATGGGGATTTGTGACAAGAGGGAAATGATCTTAGGCCCTGCAGTCCTAGATGAAGAACTGAAACGTCCTAACAGGACAGAGGTTGACCTTTGGACTGACGATTCAGTCTTCGTACGGGGAGTATATGGACTATTTGAGCACCTCTGGAGAGCGTCGTCCACATATAGGCCATCGAGATAAAGCTGGCACTACTGAAGCCACTCATTTCTTTGATGCCGCGAAAGATCGTTCGAGGATGTTCATCATTTGCTGTGGCCGAAAACAACTTTTCCAACTCACGGATCGGACTTATATCCAAAGAGAACGAGTCTCGTTCGGACGACACAGAATGAAAGACCCCGTTGATCTTCTCATCAAGAACGCTATCATCGTGACCATGGATGCAGCGATGAGAATTTTCGACGACGGAGCAATTGCCGTGAAGGGCAGTAGAATCATTGGCGTCGGCAACTCAGCAGAAATAGAGGCACGGTACCGCGCAGACAAGGTGATAGAAGGGCGGCAACACGCCGTACTTCCTGGGTTGATCGATTGTCACACCCATGCGCATCAACAATTCCTTAGAACAATGTGGCGCATCGACACGCCGGCGCTTCCCTTGGGTTGGCAGAATTTTCTAATGCCATTTGAGGGAACTCTCTCGGCGGCGGACGCCCGACTCAGCGCTCAACTTGCTTGTACAAATATGATCAAGAGAGGCACGACATGTTTTGCTGACGCAGGGGGCTCCCACCCAGATGAGCTGGCTTGGGCCGTTGAAGAGACAGGTATGAGAGCGGTGATCTCCCGATCAACTGCGGACATGGGAGCAGGGCCTGAGTCTGGGATGCAGAACATGGTATTCTCAACAGAAGAAGCTGTTAGAAGGAATGTTGAGCTGGTGGACAGGTGGAACAACAAAGCGGACGGCCGGATTCACGTATGGTTCGGCCTCAGACAGATCATGGTCTGCAGCGAGGAGCTATGGGAGAGGTTCAAGGAGCTCTCAGCGAAGTACAAGACCGGCATACATACGCACCTCGCCGAGACGCCTGACGAAGTCAAGTGGGCGCTACAGAGATGGGGCAAGCGCCCTCTCGAGCGCCTGTACGCGACGGGGTTTCTAGGTTCGAATGTACTGTGCGCTCACATGATCTACTTGACAGAGCACGAACTAATGATGGCGGCGGAGAAGGGAGTCAAGGTCGCGCACTGTCCGGCAATGACTCTTCAATGGGTCTCACGTCCCACGAAGGTTCCCCAAATGCTGTCTCTTCGAATGACCGTGGGCTTGGGAAGTGATGGCGCATCAATCCGAAATCTCGATATGTTCGAAGAAATGATGGTTGCAGGCTTGATGCATCGCGGCCAGTTTGGAGTCCAATATCTAGACACAGTCGCGATAACGTCGGAGCAATTGCTGGCTATGGCCACGATTGACGCCGCGAAGGCTCTACTGTGGGATAAAGAGCTGGGCTCCCTGGAAGCCGGCAAGCTTGCCGATTTCATCATGGTCGATTTGGACGCACCGCATCTGACTCCAGCCTACAGGATATACCCTCTCTTGGTCTACTTCGCGAAAGGCTCGGACATTGATGCTGTTGTCATCAACGGCAGAATTGTAATGGAAGGAAGGCGGATTATGACGGTCGATGAAAAAGACATCGTAAGCAAGGCAAAGGAAAGATCAGGGACAATCATTGAGAATGTCAGTAAGGCACTGCCACCCCGGACCAAAGAGGGGTCATACTGAATCTGCACGAGCCAGGAGCCAACGGTACCAAGCCCCCTCAACTTGAGATTCCCGAGTGCCACATTGCTTTCTCATCGTTTCGAGGCATGGATCAACAATGAGGGTTTTCGGAATGTTAAGCCATTGAGGCACACATATCCTTGTGATAACGTTTTTGACCACAAATATATCGTCGTGTCTGCGCCAGAAATGTTACTTGTGCCAGCGTCTGGAACGCTGCTCCCCAAGGATAGCGTTTCGCCTCGTGACCTCTAAGACTTTGGGCTTCTTCGAGATCCGGTGGCTACCTCAGTAGTAAGCATCGCCGGAGTCTCTTACGTTCATGCATAATGTTCTCCAAGGCGTGGCATCAGTCACGGCGAAGAACGAAGTTGGAGACAAGACTTGTATAGTTACCTCTCTATTGTGTCGCAACTGGCCTTCTTGCGTACGGGAGAGCTTGTACGCAGAACGAGATAGATACGTATACAGCAAAAACGCGCGTGTCGAAAGAGCTCTACCTTATGGCGGAACGAGTAGCCCCTGGCGGCGTGATGGCGAATGTAAAGTTCTACACGCCTTATCCGTTCTTCGCTGCTCGGGCTCGTGGGTCTAGGCTAACGGATCTTGACGAGAATGAGTACATCGACTACTGTTTGTGTTATGGAGCGATGATCCTCGGCCATGCGAATAGCGAGATTGTCCGGACAGTCACGGAATACTTGCAGGACGACCATTCGACTGCATACGGAGTGCCGACAGAACTCGAAGTCATCTTGTCTGAGAAGATTACTGAGCTTTCGTGTTCTGCCGACATGGTTAGGTTCACGAATTCCGGGACAGAGGCTACTCTCCTAGCGTTGAGGCTCGCTCGAGCTCGTCATGGAAGGGACATGATAGCCAAATTTGAAGGACATTATCACGGTTGGCATGACTTCGCAGTGATAAGTCAATCCCCAAAGGTTACAATGGCCGGACCAACACGCGTCCCAGACCCATCCCGGACTCGGCCGGAATTCCGCGCGAGATAGTTAGGCAAACGATCGTCCTTCCATTCAACAATCTCGAAGTAACCTCTACGTTGATCAAGAGATACCGGCGTCGAATAGCAGAAGTGATCATGGAGCCTGTACCCAGGGGCTACGTAATCCCCGACATAGACTTCTTGAGGGGTGTGCGCGAGGTGACCAAGGCAACAGATATTCCGTTAATCTTCGACGAAGTTATGACCGGGTTGAGATTAGGCTTGCGAGGAGCTCAAGGTCTCTTCGGAGTTGAGCCAGATCTGACAACGTTCGGCAAGGTCTTGGGAGGAGGTTACCCAATAGGTGCATGTGCAGGAAGAGAAGACATAATGAAGATGATTTCCCCAGGCCGAGAGGGAGGAGTGTTCCACAGTGGAACATTCAACGCTTCCCCAATTTCCTTGTTAGCAGGCCTGAAGTGCATTGAGATCCTGGGGCGCGAGGGAGTATACGAGCATCTAGGTGAGTTGGGGGAGAAGATGCGTAGAGGGTTGGCCGAGATCCTTGCAGGAAGTGGAGGTCATGTCTTCGGAATCGGGTCGATATTTCATGTCCTCTTTTCCCCACTTACGAAGGTGTCAAACTACAGGGATGCTCAGCAGAACGGTCAAAGCGACTCCAGTTCGATCTCCAGCTGATCAATCGAGGCGTTTATTTTCCTCCAGCTCACGCGTGCTTTCTCTCCTCTGCCCACACCGAGGATGATGTCAAAGTAACGTTGGCCAGGGCCTCAGATATTGTATAGGCATCCCAGCTCTAACCATGCAATAGTCGGCAACAAGAGACGCGGCACGAGCGTCTCTTCAATGTTATGTCAAGCCTAACGAACAAGGTAAGGGTTCCTCTCTCGCTTGGTCTCGTGCTGACCATGACCATGTTCTCAGACAATTTCGAATCATACGGTTGCGGCGCGTTCCTTAAAGTGGCGGATGGTCCCTCGTATACAATGGGGCGGGCGATTCACAGCGGTATGTGAGTTGCAGCGTTTCAGAGGAAGGACCGAAGTCTCCCTAGTCGTCGACTTGAGGGGGAAGCTCATTATCTTCCTAGACATGCCGCACTACTCGTTGCTGGAACGGCTGCGACCCCTCCTAAGCCATGACAGGCGAGAGCTGCTGTACAAGATCACTGACAAGTCAAAACGCGGAGCGTTGAGAACCAAGAATGTGTTGATAGTGGGCTATCCGACAATCTGGTTCTGTGTAGCCAAGCTGTCGCGTGACGATCAGGAGCGGACAAGGTGCATCGCTCTGTCGCCTGAAACGAGCGCAGAGAAGCTAATTGAGAGTCTACGGCTTGCAGTTGCAAGAGTAGGAGATCGTGAAGCATTCAAGCAGTGGCTCAGATCTCATCCACGTCGACGATGGCTCAAGGCTCGCGCAAAGCGTTCTACCCGCGTATCTCTTTCTATTTCCGTTAAAGTCGTCATTGCTCCTATCTTTAGATAGCTGTGTTCGATCGCTATGCCTGCTAATTCAGCGCGCATCCGACTGATGTCGATTATTACCTCCGACTTCACTAGACGCTGCTTGAGCATTATTGTGAGGTCTGTACCGCCAGCAATGATCTCGGCATTCACATGGTATGCTTCAAGTGCCTCTAGGAGCTCATCCATACTTGTCGGCGACAAGTAGTCAAAAGGAGCTATTGGAGCCAAGTATTGAAAGGGCTTCATGGATTTCCACGACTGGCCATAATAGCTGCATGCACCCTCTCTGGTGTGAACGGAAATTCTCGGACTGAAGAACCTAGCGCGTTATAGAGCGCGTTGCCAATTGCTGCAGCCACAGGTTCGATCGGTGGCTCCCCAATACCCTTGGCACCATACGGACCATTCTCATCGTAAGCCTCGACAATTATGGGTGTTAGCGTGGGTATGTCCGCAGCGGTCGGGATGTGGTAGTCCAAGAAAGATGGGTTCAGGATTCTTCCCTTGTCGAGTACCA
>Ga0315280_10004706_pt1 | contig 19908 bp, 20 predicted proteins | sample YL17G06_40_MG_FD_203697 | JGI IMG/M metagenome (GOLD analysis project Ga0315280, IMG submission 203697) | Sediment microbial communities from Yellowstone Lake, YNP, Wyoming, USA - YL17G06_40 | ecosystem: Environmental > Aquatic > Freshwater > Lake > Sediment | place: USA: Wyoming | collected... | reverse complement strand
ACAACACATTTCTCTGAAGGATGACCAAAGCGCCCGCTTTTCATCCGGAAAGATCGGGTTTTCTAAGCACGTACATCCACAATGGCACAGTGACAAAACAAGCCAATATTGTAATAGTGATTTGCATCGAGCTATTCCATGTTCCAAAGAATTGGCTGAACGGGCTCCACCACCACACAACATTGTCAGGTGGTAGGCCATTCGTCCAAAAAGTAAAGAACATTAAATCCTGCAAGCCACCAATCATAAGAATGTTCACGGTAGCAAATAATCCCAGTGAAATCTTCAGGTCTTTCAAGGTTCTGTCTGAGCCCAACCAATACATCAATCCCATCACCACCGAAAAGAAGGTGAATGAAAAGAGATATATTGCCCAGTACTCGTTTGCCCATTCATACGAAAATTGAAGCCCATATCGGTATAGAATCCCATGAACGATAAAGTCCATTCTAGACATCAAGCAGAAAAAGGAGAATATTGCGATGGCAACTGCAAAGCCCTTTGATGCACCCGACATTCAATCCACTTGGCTAATTTTAAGAAGAACCAGAAATATCGCAGAATTTAAGACAAACTTCAAACAACGAAATATGCCTGATTCGATATATTTCGAATTCCGATTCGTCTGATCGTTTGATTGAAAAATCGCTTCAGAAAAAGAAGAGTATGTTGGAGAATCTCAGTCTCAGTTACCAGAACTTCAAGAGATTCTAGCCAGCTCGCGAACCATTGTCCGATGATTATCCGCGGATTACTGACAAAACAACATGGCTCATCCTAAACCAGCGCGTGCTCTATACGCCCGTCTTTTGACTGATCCGCTCATTGTTTGTAAAATTCCAAATTCGCCACGCGACATAGAACAAACACGCACGAAAGGAAAACAGTGAACGTCTGGAAAATTGGAGCATGGTCCACATGCCGGATTCTCCCAGCGCACGCCGCGCGCAGGTGCATATTTGGATCCAAATATTCATGATACATACAAACCTAGGAGGGGATAGTAAACACCGACCCTCGCCAAGCTTTCTATCATTCAGACACTGGAAAGCAACGGAGGGAATACCACAAAGGATTTGACACATATTCAGCAAGTACTTGGGCACGCTGACATCAAACCCACCATGTTATACATCAACCTCGAAAAGGCTCTGTTCAACACTTACCTCGCGCGCAAATCTAAATTTCCTGATTGGGTCCCTGCTTTTTCTTCGATTCCAAGTGACAGTTCTGAATCTGAATTCAAAATCTCCGCGTTTCATAAACGATATAATCTCTCAGGTTAAATCTGTTTTCTGCTCTCGAAGGAGCGCGCGTCGTAATCCATCCTGTACCAGCCTAAACGTCCTTTTTCAAGCGCTCCTGAAGAGAGCAACATTTGGCGCGCCCCAATCAAACACGCGCAAGCCACGACCGTCTTGAAGATAGCAAGTTTCACAACACGAAAGCACGCGCCGAGTGTACAAGTAAAAGAGCCATATCTACTCCAGGAGTTCAGATTTCGAACACTTTTCCCTAACGATTCTCATTTCATAAACCATTAATCAAAGCATCGTCGCAATGACCAGCTTAACAAGAGGAAAGAAGATGAAAAACAACAAACCAGTAGGAGCAATACTTCTAACAATGTTGTTAGCATCAATGCTCGGAGCGTTTACCAATATTCAAGGCTGCACGGCTACAAGTAGTGCATATTCCCCTGCGATGATCGGCGAGCTAGGCGAAGCTGCGACGGTACTGATTTACTCTCAGATCGACGCGACCGTAAAAATATACATTCCAGATGCAAACTGGGTTCCCACAGCACAATACATTCTCGTTCCGGTTACTACCGGTGCTATGGGATCAGGTGCCTTTGTCACTGCCAACGGCTACATCGTAACAGCAGGACACGTTGTCTTCTCGTTTACTCATACAAACATTGCCCAAGACTTGTACACAAAGTACTTCCTCATAAACGCGTCATTTGCGGTTCTGCTGCAAGCACTTGAAAGCGCTGGCTACTCGTTCACCCTTCCAGAACAAATACAGCTACTGACTTACATACAACAATATGCTGCACTTCAGGATTCACTACGACAAGTCTATGCGGTTCTCGGCGAGGTAAAATCAACACTTACAGACATCCAGACGAAAGGATGGGTTGCAAGAGTAGTGAGTGTAAGCCCATACATCGAGAGAGATCTGGCACTTTTGAAAATTGAAGGACTCTCGAACTGTCCTGTCCTGGTCGTTGGCGACTCAGACAATGTCGTGACTGGTGACGATGTCTACATGTTTGGTTTCCCAGGAGTCGTAACATTCCACGCCGAGCTTGGATCTGAAACAACGCTAGCACCATCAATGACAAGGGGAATAATAAGCGCGAAGAGATTCACTAACGAGCAAACGCCATGTTTCCAAACCGACGCAATGATCACCCACGGCAACAGTGGAGGCCCAGGTCTGAACAACAACGCTGAAATCATCGGTATCTGCAGCAGAGGATCGGTCTCAGAAACTGGACAGGAAGTCGCTGGATTCGACTTTCTCATCCAGGGCAGCGTGCTGAAGACGTTCTTGGCAGAATCTAGCGTAAACAATACTAAAGGACCCGTTGACGAAGCGTTCATGAGAGGTTTGACGCATTACTACGATAAGCACTATTCAGCGGCCAAGACAGAGTTTGAGACAGCCGCTGGACTGTTCGACTATCACTGGCGAGCCAAAACCCTGATCACGGAATGCACTTCTGCTATTGCCCGCGGACAAGACGTGCCTTTAGGCGTGAGCATGGATACTTGGACTCTGATAACAGTCGTAGGGGGCGTCATGGCCGCTGCGGTCATTGTCGCCGTTGCGGTCGTAGTCTTCAAGCACCGAAGAAGAACCCCAAACCTTCCCCCGCCGCCACCCGCCAGCTAAAGAACGCATCTTCTCTTTTTTTCATATTCAATTCACGACCCAGTTACGATTTCGCCGAATGCGGCGTTCAAACTCAAAACATTTCTTTGCTCGATTCTAGCCTAGAAGCGCTATCCACAAATCGTCAACTCTTACCGTTACAGTAGTTTGTCCGATTACCTCTACGACAATGTACACGCTTTCAAGCATATCGCTTGGCTTGAGCAACCATCCCTGGTTTACGTACTTAGTCAAATCAAACAAGTAATTTGTCCATTTCGCCAAACCTGCTTGTGCCATTTTGTACTCAATCACGTCACCACCCCTGTAGATCACATTGCCTCCTCTGCTGATGTTTCCAGAAGACCAAGTGAGCACGCGTGGGCTATCGTAGAAATCCATCTCAGTGTATACGACTGAACCGTCCGCGCGTTGGATGGCGCAGGCAAGAGCGATCCGGAGCCATTCATGACCTGTTGCACACTTCGCGACTACAACGCTTGCCCTGAAACTCGCCTGAACGCTTAACGGCTTTGAAGCGTACAATTGGAGTTTCTGTTTTGATCCAAAGCTCGTGGTCCACCATGCGCCAGCTGCAACATGGCCAGCATCGTTAGTAGCTGTTCTTACGGATATCTCCACCTCATTGTTGAAGGCCACTTTCCAGTAAGCCTTCGTCAACCCTACACAGTGCGGGTTCCAGTAGATCCTGTTCAACTGTTCTGACATCGAAACATCACCGTCTATGTTAATTATACTAGGCGCCCGATGTGTCAGGATTCCTGGCCCGACCTGCCTTGCTTGGGCCACGGCTTGGGTTGAAAGTGAACAGTTGTTAAGTAGCAAAGCTAGTAACGCTGCCAAGAAAACTGGAAATAGCATGGTACGTTTCCGCATCTTAGACCTCTGCTCATGTTTTTGTGTTGTACTGTTCTCGGGTTGTACGTGGATACAATACGTCCCGCATAGGACATATCAAACATCGATATATTATGTCTTACGATATAGGTGTTATTCATGATTCTGATTCCGAACAGGCAAGACAAGCAACTCGTATCTCGGTTTCATAAGAGACATATCCCACCAGGCCGTAAATGTCACAAAGCAGCTAGTGGCAAAACAGAGGTTCAGCGATGATTTTGGGAACTAGCATCCTAGTCGTCGACGACGACACGGAAGTAAGAAAGACGCTGTTTTCGATCCTAAACGAAGAGGGGTACTCAGTTGAAACCGCGGAAAATGGCAAGCAAGCGATAAAGGCCTGTGAAAGACTGTCTTTTGACGTGGCCCTGATTGACATTGAGGTGCCTGACATGAAAGGAACTGAACTTCTCGAGAGACTGAAATGGAAGCACCCCAAAATGGTCAAAATAGTTATTACCGGCGATCCTTCCTTAGACAATGCTATCGGAGCGATCAACGAGGGTGCCGAGGGATACATTTTGAAGCCTTTCGACGTTCAGGAGTTGCTTCAGGTGATCAAAAAGCACCTGGATGAGAAAACAGCTGAGCAAATTCGAAGCTGGGCTGAAAATTCTCAAACGCAACGAGAGCGGACAAGACTATACTAACAGTCCAACAACTTAGACGGCTTTTTCTCGTGCGCGCTTCGGCAGACTTGCATCTTCCCTGACCTTTCTCGAATGCCCTTATCTTTTCAAACTGTTCCAGATCGATCGATTCGAGGACTCTATGCCGAGGAGAAACTGGCGTTCACAGATCGCGCGCGCTAGTTTTTCTGAATGGTCGAATCTTCTAAGGACGAAAAATCTCTTTACTCAACTTGTAGAACTGCAAATCATCAATGCTCTCGTTCTTGGGAGAGTTCCCCTTGACGAAATATGCTTCCCATACTAGCTTTTCCACCACGTTCGCTCCGATGTAGTCATGATAATTCCCGAGAATGAACGTGCGCGCGCGCTTTGCGGACGACGATGATGTAGTCTCGTCGGATTTTCGCCACGAGAGGGTAGTGCTTCTCGTACATGTTCTTCCATAGGCTTTGGGGTATCTCTATCGTGTAGAGATCAACAAGCTTAAAACCTACTTTTTGCAGAATAATCCAGGTCTGGTAGGGAAGATCGAAGACGCTTTTGTTTCTGGTCAGAGGTCTTACTACAATGGCGGCCAGCCCGTCCTTCTTCAGAACTTTGAAGCACTCCCTGTAGACCTTAAGCATCGCCCTAAAGTATTCTTTCGCGTTGAGGTTGCCTATGTTCTTCTTGCTGGAGGAGTAATGGATCCTGTATTTGCCCTCTGCAGCTTGTTTGCCTACACCTGTGGTTTTGCTTTCAGCCAGCTGTTTTAATCGTTTGCCAATGTCGGAGTAGCGATTTTGGTCAAGGTAAGGCGGGCTGGTGAGAACGAAATCAACTCTTCTGACGTATCGGCTTGTTTTTCTTGCGTCTCCTTGAATGTTTATTATGAAACCCGTGAAATCGAGCTTGGCGTCTTCCGCCACTTTAAGGCTTGCTTGGTCCGCCCAACGGACGAATTCAAGCTCCAGCTCCACGTGTACTGAGTGTCTGCCAAGCTGAGAAGCAACGACTCCTGACGAGCCCGCTCCAGCCATAACATCCAGCACTGCTTCGTCCCGTTTAGTGTATCTGGAAACTAGGAATTCGATTAACTTTCTGTTCATTTTCGCCGGATGATTCTTCGCGTGGCTTAGGCATCTGTCGTAGTTGCGACAATGAGTTGAACCAAATGAAAGCTTCTCTGCATGACGAATTGCTTCAATCCTGCTAGTGAATTCACGCTTAGTTGTTCGCGTCCACCATTTTTCTGCTATTGCCGACATGCTGGTTTTGTTTCCCATTTTGGCGCTCTTTCTCTTCATTGGCCTAGTAGCAAAGAGACTGCACATGCCTTAGGGCTGGAGGCGTATTTCCTCCGATGGAGTCGATTTAGTTTCATGTAGCTTCAGTCCTTTCGACCCAGAAGTCCGGTCTCTCGGTTCTTTCACGGCTGCCGTGGCTTTCTTCACCGTTGATTTGACTCCATAGTCAAATCCTAGTTGCAACTTGCTTCTCTCTTTGGCTTCTTGTATATGGTTTCTGAATTCAAAATAGGTATCACGGATTCTTTTCACCGCGCGCCTTCGAGGCTTTTTAAGCTTTCACGCGATTATTTTCTGGTGTAGGCCGTGTCGCGATGGCTGAGGCGTCGGGATTGGCTCAACAAAATAATCTGCGGCGATTGCCTAGCCATCCTGCCCCAGCTTCCTGACGAGTGCATTGACATCATCGCGACGGATTCGCCGTATGGCATCGGCATTTTCAACGAGGGGTGGGACAAATCAGTGCCCTCTGTCCAAGTGTGGAAGGAATGTTTTCGCGTGTCGAAACTTGGAGCCTTCGGTTTTTTTATGTCCAGCGCCCGGCAAGATGTCTTGGCTCAGATGATTGTGAATTTGCAGAGCGCAGGTTTTATTATGAGGCAAACAAGCTTGTACTGGCTCTATCATACTGGGTTTTCGAAGGCATACAACATCAGCAAAGCTATAGATAGAAGACTCGGCGTGAAGCAAGATGTCATCGGCACAAAAATGCAAGGCGGACCGAAGTTTAGAATAGCCCAAAAAAAGGTCGACAACGGAGGCTTCAACGATCCGAAGCGAACCAGCTATGAGATTACCAAGCCTACAAGTGAACTGGCGAAAGCCTACGCCGGCGCTTACAGCAATTACTCCCCCAAGCCCAGCCTCGAAGTGACTCTTGTTACAATGAAACCCAAATCGGAAAGAACGTCCATTGATCAGGTACTCGCAAACGGAAAGGGTGCAACTTGGCTCTCGGATTGTGTCATACCTTGCGAAGGGCATTCACGGTTAGCAGCAGACGTTTTGGTATCTGACGATGCCCTAGGCGAGGCCTCGCGCTACTACAGTCTTGATGCGTGGTGGAACGAACTCGAACTCCCCGAGAATGTGCGAAAGGCCCTTCCGTTCTTGGACGTCCCAAAGCCAGGTAAAGCCGAGAGGAACACAGGCCTAAAAAAATCGGAACAATTCGGGCACATCACGCAGAAACCAGTAAAATTGTTCTCGTATATTTTGACACTTGCCAGCAGACCCGGCGACATCTTGCTCGATCCTTACGTAGGTTCAGGTACTTCGACTGTCGCTGCCAAAATCTTGCATAGAAACTATGTCGGGATCGATATTAACCCTGAATACTGCGCGCGCGCAAGGAGAAGATTAAGGGCACTTTCTAAATTTTAGCTTCCTGCGCGCGGGTAGATAGCTCAGATAACACATTTACTCGGTTCCATGCAGGGTTATCATCCTTATAAAAGGATGCGTCCTCATGCTCCTGAGGATGGAGCCATGGTCTTTGAAGCTCTCGGTGCTGGTCTGCTGACTGAATTGGTGCAACAGTGGGAACTCGTTCTTCAGCCCCTGCTCTTGTTTGCTGCTTACGTGGCTATAGACATTAGCAAAAAAGGTTACTTTTCTTTACGCAATATAGTTAAGAAGGAAATGGCTTCCGCGATATTTTACTTCACCTTGGTTCTGTACATGCGCTTCATCCTGATGCAGATACTTGCGGTGCTAATCGCTCAGACGATTGTGCTGGGCATGGTCTGGTTCGCCGGCCTCGTTGGTCTGATTCTGCTCACCGCAGTGGTATTCAAAGATGCAATCAAAAACGAAATGCAGTTCAAGGCGCTGTCCGACAGAACTAGCAATCTCGAGGTGAGATTCGAAGGCCTTCTCAGCAGATTGAATCAAGAATCCCAGAAAGAAGTCACATTGAAAACGCAACTTGTCTCCGCAACCCAATCAATGAATAACAACATAACATTGCTGATGGCACAAGCAAGAACCCTGGAGAATGACTTCAAGAGGATAGTTGAGGACTACAAAGCGTTGGTTGGTCAATATCAAACGGACAATGCTTTGTCCAACAAAAGGCTAGTTCAATATGAATCTCTCCTTGAAGAGCTCCAAAATTCGCTCCAATCTCTGCTGGCGCGTGTCGAGGAGCTCACAAGGCTCCAAAGAGAATACAAGGAGAAGATTGACGGCACTCCACCAACCAGTTATGGGAACTCAGCAAACCCTGCTCCGACGGAAAGAGATCCGCTGAGACTGACCAGGGAAGATGGTGTAACCAACCGAAAGAAAGGAAACAACGCCCAAGTAGAGACCTACGAGTTCTTGAAGGGACTAGGTTTTATGCTTGAAAATGACCCCTCAAAGAATTCGCCTGACTTTCTCTTCTACAATTCTTCAATGTCACTAATGGCGGGTATAGGAGCGCACAAAGCATTTACTCTTACAAAACAAGGAACACGTCAGCGGTCGATAAGCGCTAAGAGTGTTGATGTTGAATATGGCACGGCTAAGGAGCTCAAGTTGCCCCTAATTCTGTTCGTATTGAACCTTGATAACGGACAACGTTGGGCACACTTCATACCTCATGAGAAACTGGACAAATTCAAGTCCAAGTCTGTTTGTACCCCCCTAATTCTAGCCGAAAACAGCTCGGAGGCATATGAGACTCTGCGCAACTCCATACTCGAGGTCAAAAAGCAGCTTGGTTACTAGAAATAGCAGTGAAAGATCTCGAACTGCACTGGATGCACAAAAACGGCCTATTGCACGACTGCACCCTTATTAACGTGCCCGAACCGTTAAGCCATTGATAGAATCTGTGCATGGCAGTCTATCTGCAGAGAGAGTGGAGAGATAAACCAGCGACTCTGGCTTGCTAATGCGGGTGTGCGAACAGGCTGATTGGCATTGAATCCTGAGAGTCCCTAACTGACCAGGACCAGTATATTCTTGCTCTGACTAACTCTAGGCGTTGAGATGTAAGGCTTGCCAAGTTCACGCATAACCACCTCAGCGCTTCCGCCGTGGCAAATGATCAGTTGAACATAGCCTTGGATTCCTCCTGCATAATATCCCACTTTGCCCAGCATAAAATGAAGCTGATTAGCAGTTGGATGTTTGCAGAAGTACATCTCTGCTCGCTCATGTATCAGATTAGCACACCCACCCGCATGACTAGGAGTTCTCAATATTAGCTGCGATTGCAAATAGCTTCTTTGTGACACTGGTCAGTTCTCTCACGGTTTGCTGATTCCCGTTCTTTCTCTCGAACTCTCGCATTCTCCTGCTTTCCTTACAGGGATAAGTGATTTTGTTTTTGACATAACCTTTCGAACCGCATATTGATACACTTTCGAGCCTTCTTCCTTTTTGAGCTTTGCGAATCCAGATCTATTCATATTAGCATCCGCTATTAGCATCCAAACGGTTTCAAGTCAAGTGCGCGAATTCTACGTCTGGATCAAGAAGAACTCTCCTTGCATCAGACTATTTGGACGACCGCATTGATTGGCGAAGAAATGCAGCATATCCGGCAGCATGAATCTCGGGCCTAGCTGTACTCCTCGAAAACGGTTTTGCAGGAATAACAATTCAATTTCGCTTCCAGTCTGCCACCAGATTTGAATCAGGCTCCAGCCTTGTGAAATAGTTCGAATGCCTGTAATAGTGGCTGCGCGGGTCTCGTCGAAACCACCGCTTTCACCCATGTATTCTTGACTTAGGTTTCCATGATTTCCCCGATAGTGGTCGGCAATCCTTCCAACTTGTTGAAGACCATCTAGCGCTGCTGTGACGAAGTTTCTGACATTTTCCAAATCGCCATCCGATTTTGCTTTTATCCTAAATCTGATATGCGGTACAAGTTGGGTTTGATTCCTCCAGTTTTGACTTTCTCTGAGAAAATGCCAATTCTCCAGCCAGCCCTTCCGCTTTAGGAACTTCACTATGGGCCCTATGTGTTCAAGTATCACTCTATCCATGTCTTCTCGCGTATTCGGCCTGACGTTCTCTTCTACCCAATATTCCAGAATTCTGCCTCCCGAGCCTTTAGTTCTAACTGATTGCTTTTCAGCTTTCCTGCACTCTCAAGTGAACCTCTAGCGCGCGTCCTTGGGCGCAATGTTCCGCAAGCTAAGGGTGCAGAGGCAGAACAGGCGCAGTCAAACTTGAGCCCATCGGAAAGGCCAAACTTCCGCTTTGAGAGCCAGTTTATGGGGGATCCGTTCAAGTTTAAAAGGGGTTGGCAACATATAATTGCATGAAGTCAAAAAGGAGAAATTGGTTCGGGTACGTCGTGGTGCCCGAGCACGTGGAGATGGTGGGGAGGGCAGCGTACCTCGTGGATCGCGTCTGGGGCTCGGGCGATGTGCCGGCCAACCCGGAGCTGACCGATTTGTTGGGGCGACTCTTGCAGTTGCTCGGGGAGATGCTCACCATCGAGGCGTTCGAGCCGAACGGCATGCAGGAAAGGCGCCGACTGCGAAAAAAGCTGAAGGAGCTCGAGCGGGAGGCGGGAATAGCCGTTCTACTTTACAGTTAGCGCGCATGCCTGTTCCGAAAATGGTTAAAAATGGTTTTAATTCCGTTCTGCAAACTTCTGCCGGTTCGAGAAGGCTGGTTGCTGCAAGGAATTCAGGAACAAATGCGAAGTCCAAAACTGTCTCCAAATCATAAAAGGCGAATAACAACCATTTCAGACCAATTTAGGAACAAGCATGCGCGCTACTGCCTACTACGAGGAACTACTGAAGCAACTGCTTCCGGCCATAAAGAGAAGATACAGCATAGCCACACACACTTTCAAGTTCTGTGTAGAGCATAAGATCAAAGGGGCGGAAGTCAACTATAGTAGACTTCCTAAAGAATACCAAAAGTTGATCAATGACAACAAGGAGCGAGTACGCGCCGACTCCTGATGTGATGAGGACTACCGGTAGCTATGAAGTTAGCGCGCGCTTCTGGTTTTCTTTCATAGCGCGTCATTTCAACGCTTTCTTTCCATAATGGATGAAAATTTTCCGAGCTACTTAGGGCTAATTGCCAATAAATATTGAAGATTAACAAACCTAAAGAAAGCAACAGCCAGTATAATTGTTGAGAAAATGAAGAGTTTGCAGAAGCCCAGTATCATAATCGAATTGACTCAGGAACTCGAAACCAAGTTTGAAACGCTGAAGCGCAAGCTTGGCTTGGAACTTGAGTTGGAATGGGTTCCAAGTGCAGACAAGCTCTCTGAGGGTGTCAGAGGCGAAGTCATAGGGACGCGTATAGTCATCTACGAGATGACAGAAGAAGAGGCTCTCAAGACGCTGAAACATGAGCTTGTTGACTACCTGATAAGCAACAGACTCGTGAAGCCATTAGTGGATCTGCTCAATCAGTTCATAAAAATGAGGGAAGCCGAGATATATCGCCAAAAAGAGGAGATCATAGAGACTCTTTCGGAGCTTCTTCTCTAATACTCTTTTTTGATTAGTATCTTTCCGCTTGGCAGCACTGTTTGAAGGTCCCAGCCGTCCTCTAGATATTTCTGCAGTTCATCTTCTGAAATGACTTTTTTGGGGTCTGTTTTGTTATTGATGTCGATCTTGGATATGCCCAACTGTTCTCTCAGGATACGTCCTAATGCTTCATACTCATTTGTGCGTGGGTTCTCTTTCATGATTTTTGCGACTTTGACTTCGATCGCCTCAATTCCCAGCGTTCTGGCGAAAGCTTTCACGGCCTCCATCTTGTTTTCTTCAGTCATTTTGTCTTCTCGGCTCCAATTCAAAAGCATGTAACGCTCAGCCAGAGTGCTCACGTTTGCAGTATGGTAGGGTTCTTTTGCACTTGGAAGTCGATGACCCATTATGAATTCTTTGTCAAGCTCGGCGAGTTGTCCTCCGTTAGCGTATTCGGCATCAAGCACCGTTTTGAAGCTCTTTCTCAGACTGTGAAATCGCACATTCTGCCATTCTGTGATTCTAGCCCGTCTTGCAGCTCTCTTGATCAGTCGCTCCGGGCTGTCTTCAGACAAATGCCTTTCTGTTCCATGTCCTGATGAAAAAGCCTCGTATGGAGCGAACAATGGGTCGTCATCCGTCAAGTCACCGAATTTCTTGATGCGCCACGCCAAGTACTCGCGAAGTGCATTGGCAGCTTCTTTCCCAAGAAACGTGAAATACTCCACGTCCTCCTTACAGGCCTCAGGAATTACTTTTTTGAGTTCTCGCCTGACGTGGATTGTTATTGGCACTTTTCCAGCTTCCAGATCCTCTCTAAGATCTTTGAAACGCAAAGCTCGCAGTGTGCCGTTTCTCAAACCACTTTGAAAGGTGCACAGGATCATAGCCCTCCCTCGCGCATCGCAGTGATCAGCTATCCTGTAAACTTCATCTTTTGTTGGGGCGTGTTCAGGCTTTCTGTTTCTGCGCCATTGATAATCTTCCAGTTTCAGGTTGCTTATGCCGTTTGATTTGAAAAAACTCCTCAGGCAATTGAGAACAAAATGGGCTGTTCTAGCTTTCCCCGCTTCGTTGTACTTGTCACAGAAGCTCTGAATTCTTTCACTGATTTGTGCCTTAGACAATTTAATCAACTGGTCAGGATTCAGGCCATTTCTTGTTTTCGCAATAAGCTCTTCCTTGAGGCTATCTGGCGTTTCTCTGTAACCGAGTCTCCTGTCTTCAGCAGAATCTAGATTAATGAAGCGAAGAAAAAGAGCCATCCACTTAAAGTACGCAAGTTTGGTGGAATGGCTGTCACTCCTGCGTCTAACGGCCTTGATCCACTTGCTGATACTCGAATAAGAACTTGAATCCCAAGAGCAATCAAGGTTCAATATTTTCTCGAATGCATGCTTGTCTCGGCTCATGAAGATCAACTAATGTATTGTGTTCGTAAAATAAAAGGATTACCCCGACGCAAAAAGGCGGGTTAATCCTGGCTACCCCACCCCGCTGTGTCACGTTAACAACCTAAGTGGATATTCTTTCGGAAGTTAACAGCACATCTTAACAAAAGTTGGTTACATTAAGGTTTCGATGCTGTTTGATCTTGACCAAGAATCAAGAGTTGATCTTCATAATGGATATTTTCCTGCATCTACACAGGAATAGACAGTTCAGTGATAAACTTGGGGAACGCCCGTCTTCTAGAGAAAAGAGTAGTGACTCTTGGCGCGATCGCAATAATCATAGCCCTAAGTCTGAGTCCAAAACTGGACGTCTACGCCCAATCCACGGAATACGAGAGATTCGTGCACACATACATGAACTCGGAAACCGCGGGAAATGTGACTTATTTAGAAAAACCCGTTTTCCCAGTGCTTCTGCATGATTTCCAAGTCCCAATAGGCCAGAACTGGAGCATCGTTGCTCCGCTTGCGGCGGACCATTCTTACCACGTGTACTGTTACGGCAAATGGGTAGACAACAGTTCAACACCAAAAACAGACTATGATATCTACGTCTACAACAGTCTTGGAGAATTGGAGAGTTATCACACCGAAGCCGCTGGGCTTCCTGAACATCTAGGAACAACGGTTGATGACGCCTTTTATGCTCCCAAACACGCTGGCAACTACACATTTGTCTTACAAAACGATCCTCGAGAAAGCAAAGGAGCTCAAGAAGCAACATTCATGATAATCGAAGACGTTGAATGCAACGTTTGGCAAGAACATTATGTCGAAGGAAAAGACAACAACGACCTGCCTGTTTTAAACACAAGTTGGGCCTATGAGTTCGTCACTGAAAGCCAACACGTTGAAGTCTACATCAAGGTTCCCAAAACACTGGATATGTATGAAGCTCGACTTTACCTCATGTCCGACCCGACCTCGGTAAACAGGTCAATCTTGAACGGTGTTCCATTAGCCTGGGAGCTAGGACTCTATGGCAATCGAAGCAGCACGAACAATCTAGTCGGGGGTTACAACTTGGAAAGCAAAGAATATCGCGGTGTGGCCTACGCAAGCTGTGAATTCTATGGGCAAGATATGTTCCTCAACTTCACTTCGCCTTTCCCTGGAAAGAATCTGTACCACTTGGTTTTCATAGGCGAAGTGGGCTCAGGCATGATAGATTTCTTGGCGAAAACAGAATTCAACAACGCGAGTTTGAAGCCCTCGATCGTTCCGGGAAGAGTCTACCCGAATGATAATGCGACCATTGAGTACGTGTCAAATTTCTCGGTTCTGAAGAACGCGACTCTAGCGTATTCCGCTGATTCTTGGAGGAACGCAAACGTCACGGATATGGAAGTCTCCAACAGAACCTGCAGAGCAGTCATTCCCGGCCAAGTCGCAGGCACGTCAGTCAGCTACGTGGTAAGAGCTTATGATTTTCTGGAAAACACTCTCATCGTCAACGGGAGCTACTTAGTGAAGTATGATTCGATACTCAACTTGACCCAAGTTCCCACTGACGCAAGACCCGGTGAAAACATGACTGTCATAGGATCATTTGCTCCCAGAATCGAGGGCATACCCATCACGGTTTATCTTTCTTCAGGTAATGAAAGCAAGGAAACAGTTTGTTACACGCTGGAAGATGGTACATTCAGAGCGGAACTTGCGCCTGAGACTGCTGGAACATGGGTAGTTTATGCAGGATTTAACGGGAGCAGTTCCATCAGCGAAAGCGAAAGCCCCATTGTGACTGTCCAGGTTGAGGAGCCTATGCTTGCAAAATACTCCTACTACATATTTGGCGCGGTGGGCGCGGTAATTGCAATCGGCATGGGGCTCTTTGTCAGGAAATCAAGAGCCTAGGAATATTGAACAATAAGAGATTGCCGTTGAGATGCCCGCCTTAGTGAGACGGACACAAGAAAACCCCACTCTCTTCTAATCCGTCTTGACGCTAAGTAGTTCGCATATTGATTTTGAATTCATTAAGACTATAAACTCAAGATTTGATTCTATCTCAAGAAAAGACGTAACGTCAGAAAGTGTGCACTCGCAGATATCTGTCGAGAAGACTTCGCAAAAGATTGGAGGTATAGTAATTGTCAACAACCTTGGAGAAGAAACCTGTAGCTGTAATCTCAGCTTCCGTCCAGGCGAAAGCGTTGAACGCTGAATCAGTCACAACCATCGCTACAAATTTTCTCAAGAGAATCGGGAATAAGGGTGGGTTGAAGCCTAAGAGGGTTTCGTTGGAGGAAGGTATCTATGCAGTCGAGGTGGAAATGAAAAAGTTCTCTGCAGTTGTTCGCGTTGACTCTGAAACGCATGAAATAAAGGGATACGAGATTCAGCCTAAGAGCGAAGAGGCCTCCTCTTTTTCAATCTCTCCCAAAGCAATCGTAATTATGATTGGGCTGTCTGCAGTCGTTCATATTGCTTTGAATTTTGCGCTCAAAATGTTTGGGCTTTAGGCTGTTTCCCTCAGCCTCTGCAAACCACGTTTCTTTTCGGGCATGCAGCGTCCTGCTTCATTAGAATAAGTAATAGTTGTCTTTAACTTTGCGTGCTTGCCAGCTTTTCGGCTAAGTCAACCACTCTATTTTCATCTAGTTCTGGTGGGTGTTGAAGTGTTTCGTATATGCGTAATGTTTGTTTTGCAGCTTCTTCCCAGGTGAAGTATTGCAGCACTCTCTTTCTGCCGTTCTGTCCCCATTTCTTAGCTCTTTCTGGATCGGATAGAGTTTCTTTGATTCCCCATGCAATATCTGAAGGGTTGCCACCGTTTACGTGGACACCATTCTGATCTGGTCCCCATGGCACAACTTGTTCTCTGAACCCGACTACTCCTTGAGCTCCGACGACTATCGGCTTTTCCATTGACATGGCTTCTAGGCTTACTATCCCGAAAGGCTCGTATGTGGAGGGGAAGATGCAGATGTCTGCTGCCGCGTAGTGTAGAATTCGCTCTTTTTCGGGTACGAACTCAAATCTACACGCGACTTTTTGGCTTATCCCAAGTCTGTTTGCGGTTTCAATTATGTCGTTCTGCTGTTCGCCTTTTCCTAGAATCACAAGTTTAGTGTCTGGGTACTCTTCCAATACCGTCGGCATGGCTTGAACTAGGTTTGTGACGCCTTTGACCCATGTGAGTCTTCCGCAGAACAAGATCATTTTTTCGTTCGGTTTCATCCCGTACCGGTTGCGTACTGCTTCTACCTCGTCGGGTTTGCAGTTTTGTGCGTCGTAGCGATCAGGGTCAACCCCGTTCCAGACCACGCTTATCTTTGATTTTGACCATCCATGTCTGATCAGGTCTTCATGCATTGCATGACTTACAGTTACTATTTTGTCTACTTTTTGAGATGTCGCCCATTCAAGGTGGGAGACAACTTCTGAACCTGGTCCCCCAGCTCTTCCCCATTCGGTGCTGTGGACGTGAAAAGCAACCGGGGTTTTTGTTTCGTTCTTAACCATGATTCCTGCTATGCTGCTTAACCAGTCGTGTACACAGACCACGTCGTAGTTGCAACCTTCCTTCTTCAACATGCTGTTTATGAATTTTGTCGCACTTAGAATATTGTAGATGAATATGTCGTTGAACATTCGGATGTTTGTGCCCCATCTTTTCAAGTCGTCGATGACAAACATAGGTAAGACGTTGCTTGCATCTGCAATCAAAGGCCTGTGGACTTCGACACCTTTCATGATTTCCCTGGTCTTCAGGTTTCCGGGGTTGAGGGTGAAAACTGTTACGTCGTTGCCCATTGAAACGAATTCACGTGTTATGTAATCTGCGTACGTGCCTAAGCCGCCGACGAGGGCCGGCGGGTATTCCCAAACAAAGAAACCAATTCTCAATTAGAAACACCACTCTGTTTTCGGTTTGGATTGAGGGATAATATGCGTGCTTTTATCAAAATGGATCCCTTTTGTTAGAAATTAGTGCGATGGAGAATAGATAAATAGGTTATGAATTCGCGATTCGAATCTACCCTGTGGTTTTGTGCTCTCTTTATTTTGGGAATGAAGTTCGTGTAGATTAACGCCAGTAGCAAATTATGAGAAGGGGTCAAGTAATACTTCATTTTACCTTATTTGCATTTTCAGTGGTTGTAGCGGAAGTTGCTGGTGTTTCAGGGGTCTGTGATGGTTGCGCCGTTTTCTCTTGCATAGGGGGTGGAGTCGCTGTTTCACCGCTTTCAGGAAGGATCTGTATTTTTTCCTGCATTGGATGTAACAGGTCAGGGGGAGGATAAGGCGTGTTTAAGACTGAAGAAAGCAGGTAAATGGAATTGAACACATGCTGATAGACTGTGAAGAGTATCTGGGGAATTTTCGTTTTGGGATTTATTTCTAATCTCTTGTTTATGTCCTGCATATTGCCTTCCAGTATGATTGCGCCGGTGGTCGAGTATTTCGCAATGTTGGGTTTTGTCTCGAGTAAAAGGCTGAAGGATAATGTGACGGTTGAGCTGGTTTTTCTCTCTTCTTCAAGTTTAGCGTTAACGTTGAAGAAGACTTCTTCTGTCGGCGTGTTTTCGCCCATTCTTTCCGCTTGGAGGCTATCTATGCGTATGGATACGGTTACTCCTGAGACAGAATATTTGGGGGAAATGGGCGATTCCTCTGGGCTTCTTTATCATCTTGTATTTAACCTCTTAAATATTGTTTTGTTGTTTTGTGCGTAATTGGTGTGACAATCACTGCTTAGCCGGTCTTTGTTCACCGGTTTATTCCAATGACTGTAAGGTCAGTTTCAAACTTGTAGTTTTGACCGGCCTGTGAACTGTCTCTGGTGCGCAAGACAAGTTTTTCGGGCACATCGTCCTTGATGTAGACTATGTAATCAACGTTTTTTCCGAGGCCTATTCGTTCAAGTTGTTGAAGGGTCGTTTTGAACTTTTCTAGTCCTTGTATCTTTTTGTTGATTTCTTCGATTGCTTCGAAGAGGATTTCTGCTTCTCCCTGTTCAGTTGAACATAGCAATAGGTCTCCAGACTGAACCCAGCAGGAAGACTCATTTTTCTTTGATTTTCCTTCCCCTTTCTTCTTTGCAGACCGTCCAGCTTCCGCGATTTTTTTCGGTGGACCGCGCATGTTTTTTTGCATTGCCGCTGATTTTTGGACCCATCCTTCATTCTTGCGAGTTTCCTCGCAGCTTCGAAGCAAAGAGCCTAACCATTCACTGTAGTCTTCAGACAGTGCCTTGTATTGGTTAATCTGATCCATTAAGCTGTCGCTCATTTCCTTCATTGAGTAGAACGTGCGAATTTCTGTTCCCATCATAGATCACCCTGTTTCTTAACCACTGTTTGATGGGTCTGTCTTTCTCAAACAAACCCTCTGCTCTACTGTTTCTGGTCAGAGAATTGGGATCCGGCGAATAAGAGAATTTGTGTATCATATTTGCTACATACTAATTGGATCACTGAATTCTTGGTGGACTTACTGGTAAAAGAACCAGAATGTGCGCTGATGCTTTGCTGATGGAAAACTGAGAATCTTGATACTAGAGCGCTCAAGTGGTTGCCTTTGAGAATGCTCTTGACATCTTCTGAATTTCTTTGGTGATCGCTGATAGAAACTTCATTCGTCCCTCAATTTTCTCTCTGCGGGCGCTGAAGATCTGCTTGAGTTTTGGCAGGACGTCTTCTAGAACGCTGGTCATCAGGTCGCGGTTTTCTTCTTCGAGCAGGTTTTTCAGGGCCATGCGTCCATCGCGGTACTGGATTATGAGTTGGCCTGTTGGATCTATGCTTGCGCGGGCAACATCGCCCATTTCGTCTGGGAGCACTTCGGTTGAGACCTGTATGGTTGTTGCTAGCGGTTGTATAAGCTTCAATAATGATTCAAAGAACTCGTTGACGAGCGTCTCCTCTTCAGAGGTTAGTTCACAAATCTGACCTATGTCGTCTTGTACGCTTTTCAGTGAATCAATAAGTTCTTCGATTGTCATTTGAGCCTGTTTGCTCTGTTTTGGTTGGTCTTTGGCGCGAATTAGCACTGTCTCCTCTGAAGGAGTCGTTTGTTCGCTCATGTAGAGTCATTACCATGCTTAGTCTTCGGATGGTTGAAAAGTTCTTGTATGTTGCAGTTCTCACAGACACAGATTAGTAAGTATGTGGCGCGTTTAGATGATGTTTCAATGTGCGTTGGTATGGGAATAGGTTTGGCTGTTCAGTGATTTGGCGTTTTGAGCAAGTGTCGTATATCTTGATACGCAATACTTATATGGTCTTCTAAGCTTCTACGTTATCACTAGGGGACACTGGATGAGCTATAAACACCAAGGCTTGCAGGAAAAGAATGAAGCCAGCAGAGTTGAAGAAGTTGCGTCTTTCCGGCGCGAAAAGTTTAGGATAACCGTTTCCATGAACAAGGAACGACCGATGTCCCAGTCTCCTCTTTATAATAAGTATAATATTCAAAGGTATGACCTTCACCCAAACTATTCTTTTGCGCATTTGGCCGATATGATACCCAAGAACACCCCAGAGTTCATTGACAGCGGACAACATTACGTGGAACGAATAACGCGCGCGCTCTACTATTTCAAGCAGTGTTCGCTCATCGGGCCTTCAGGAACCGGCAAAACCCACATCGTCTATCTTGTGGCAGAACTCTGCGGGCTGCCAGTGTGGGAAGTCAACTGTGGTTTACAGACGTCTTCATACGACTTAATTGGGCGTTTCATCGGCCTCGGAAAGGAGAATTGGGTCGACGGATTATTGACCAGATGGTTAAGGTTGGGGGGCATCATGTATCTCGACGAAGCCAACATGATGAAGCAGGATGTTGCCACCAGACTCAATCCAGTTCTTGACACTCGAGGGCACCTGGTTCTTAATGAAAAAGACAATGAATGTGTGGAAAGGCACCAGTTTGGATACTTGATCATCAGCATGAACCCTTACTCAGCGGAGTTTGCCGGAACCAAACCGTTGAACGCTGCAATGAGAAGGCGAATGGCTGTGTGGATAAACTTCGACTACACAAGCGTCGGGGAACAAATATCGCCAGAAGAAGTAAAAATGCTGCTGAAAAGGACGCGGGTAGATGAGGATACGTCTTACAAGATCATTCGGGTTGGTGCTGAGTTGCGAAGGCAATACAAAGGTGGAGATCTTCCTTATGGTCCGTCTTTAGGTGACTTGATTAACTGGGCGACTCTTATTCACGATGGCAATACGGTTCATGCGGCTGCTGACGAAACCATAGTTGCGGTTACAAGCGACAATGTTGAAGTGCAAGACGATGTTAGAAGGATCATCGAATCAGTGTTTCCCAAACCTTC
>Ga0315280_10004705_pt1 | contig 19911 bp, 21 predicted proteins | sample YL17G06_40_MG_FD_203697 | JGI IMG/M metagenome (GOLD analysis project Ga0315280, IMG submission 203697) | Sediment microbial communities from Yellowstone Lake, YNP, Wyoming, USA - YL17G06_40 | ecosystem: Environmental > Aquatic > Freshwater > Lake > Sediment | place: USA: Wyoming | collected... | reverse complement strand
CACCTCCCATTTCATAGTTACAACAGGGTACGAATCGATCGACCCAAATACGAGTCAGCTTGACTGAGAAAGGAAGCCTGATATAAACCGATCCAACACTTTGAGAAGAATGAGAAGAGTTAGAATCGATCGCGCACGCGATTTCTATTTGACAAAAGCTAAGGATTTCTTCTCGCCCATCCTGGAGAGAATCTCGTCTGCTGCACGAACGATTCCGATGAACATTGGAATAAAAATTCTAAAAAAGGGGAGACTTCATCGGGCTGGAAAGCTTGATTCTAGCCGCTTTTCCAGAAAATTTGGAGATTTTGTCACCAAACCTCAAGTCTCTTAATTACGTTTTCGAATATTGTATTTAGGCAGGAGTGCACGCGATGGTTAAAAGCGTTTAACAACTCTAGGCAAGCCAAGTTATTCTAAATGTCTCGCGTGCGATGCACGATCGACCGCTACTATGTGCACGAAGTTATTATATAGGGTATGGTGATCGATATTTTTGGGGCTTATGTGGTCCCCATTCTCAGTCGCAATCGAGGTGAGGAGAATTGAAGGAGGATGAGGAGTTTAAATGGCAATGCACGAGTTGCGGATGGGTGTTTAGAGCGCCAAGATCGAAAGGAGTGAGCTTGAGATGCCAAATATGTGGAAAACTACTCTACACTCCAGGTTTAGATGTACTGCCACATGAGTCCAAGAAACTTTTTGAGGAGTTGGAAAGTCGCAAGAGGAAAGAGATGCTGGCGAAAAGAGAAAATGACTGATTCAAGACGCGCGTGCGCACAATCAATTTCGCGTGTGTGTTAGAAACATTTATCCTCGCTTGATCGACTTATCGATATAAGTCTGTTGTAGAGTTCATTTGCTCGGCTTCCATCAAGCCGGATGCTAAAAAATGGGTTGCCCCTTGCAACGTAAATATCGTCGGCTTCCAGGGAACCATAAGCAGCTTCCCGCCTCTCCACGCCCAAGCATGGCTGACCACGAATCCAGAGGCGCTGAAGCAGGAGCAGGTCATATTTGAAGATCCTACAGCCGGGATCTTCGGTCATATTAACAGCGGATCAGCAGGTATGGCTAACCAAACAACAGTTTTCCCGCAGGGAAAATCTATCTCCTTGAAGAAAGGAGACGCTCTCTACCTTGGCGTCTGGGGACACAACATGTGGAGCGTCTTAGGCTGGAAGCAGAAGACCGATTTCCACTGCCATTATGATATCTATTACGAGGAAGCAGTTTGAGCGATCGGACCATCGATCGAAAGCTCCAACTTACAAATCCCATAGTTATTGACGACTGTGTAGGGGTGGAAGTCTTCCCCTTTCGCGTGCGCTAGCGCGCGTGATTGCTGTTGTCTAACTGTGCTTTATCTTTCTATTCTTTGATTATGTTTGTTCTAGGTGTTAATGCATACCATCCTGTATTCTTATTATTCTTTATCGCTTCCTTCATTAGCTCAAATGATCTTTTAATTGCTGAAATAGCTTCAGGTAACTCGCTTTTATCTTCGACATGTAGGCTTCCCCAATTCTCATGCTCTTTTATGTTTTTGACGCCGTCTATTTTTTCCTGATCCGTAAATATGTGTAGAGCTAGAGAATCCTTTCCAAGGCGCAAGAACACGAACATTTTTTCTGGCGAATAATAAGTAATAGCAGTTCGTGCATATTTTATCTGTACGGATTCGTCAATGTTTCGTATTTCTCTATCTAGTTGCAGGTAAAGCTCTTGGGCCTTTGCTGTGACATTCTTTCTTTGAAAGTGGTATTCTAAATCATATTCTTTCGGTTCAGTGATTGACTTTTCTTTCACCTCAGATATTGGCTCGAACAGATTTGCACGAACATCTGGAACATCTATTCTCACAAAAGTCTTGAACTCGATGAATTGAGGTTGAATTCCGAAGTGTTTGAATTCCTCTTCTACTTTTTCTCCCAGCTCATCTATGATTATTACCACTTTCGGAGGTTGACGTAACAGATCATACAAAAACTGATGGATCTTTGTTGAGCCAATCCACCTCATGACAGTTGCTTCGAGTACCTTGTCAGACTCGATTTCTTTATGAAGGGCACTAAGCAATGTGTCTCTGCTTTTGGGATTGTCTAAACCACTCATGATTCTGTTTACTTGGTCGAGAATATGACTGGGGCTATGAGAGCTCAATTCGTTTTCGACAACATACTATTTTGAAGGTGCGGAGAATTTAATCACGTACGCGTCTGGAAAAGAGCCGGTTTTAATTTCTGACTGCAGTTTTTTCTTAACATCAAAATGATGCGAGTCCTCACCAAAGATTTCCTTTGAATGCTTCTTTATCATTGGATGAAATTGTTTCTCTTCGTCCTCAGGTGTCCAAAGCTTGTACCTAACACCATCAACTACGAGCAAGAACGTAACCCGTACTAAATCGTAATATCTTTTGCATTATAAGTTTATGCAATAGCGCGCGATTATCTTTGGATTGGCGCGCGTTTAAATTCGTGGTTGTTGGTTGCTGATTTCTCCAAAGCTAATAATTTAAATCCTAGCTCAAGCGCCCCAGCTCCAATTGGTGTTATTTCGTAGAAGGAGTATGATTTATGGCCTACTAGCTTAGGAACAGCCTTGATCAGATTCCTATGTTCAAGTTCTCTTAGTCTAACAGACCTTGTTCTCTTGCTCCTACAAATGCGCTCCATATCCGTGAATCTCAATGGCGCTCTCTTCAGCTCTTCAAGCATTTCTATTACGTGAGATTTTCCAAGTGTCTTGAGAATGCTGTCTTTCAATTTTTTCATATAGGATTGAGGTCATCTGCCTTGTTAGGATTTCGGTATCTAATTATGAACCTAAAGTTCTTAAATGTAAACCTTAAAAAGCTAATTAGGTATGAAATTGTAAGATGATATGAAGATGACAAGAGAAGCCCAGATAATAAACGGAGTCAATTTTCAATCAACACTAGTCCCTGTGAACCTACCGGAGGTTTTCAGACGAATATACTACTCTCTCTACATGAATAGCAATATACCCCGCGCCGAGAGGCTGGGTGCCGAAATGACCCGGCTCCTTTTCTGCAAAGTATACGACGAAAAGCACAATGAAGCGGACAAAGAATTCAGGATATTTCCAAACGAGGGTACTGATGATGTCGCCCTGAGAATTAAGGAGCTTTTTGAGAAGGTGAAAGAGAGATTCTCAGACGCATTTGATAAAGATGACAAACTGCATCTTGACAATAGGTCTATAGCGTATGTTGTAGCCCAACTTCAAGGGTATAATCTTCTGAGTGCGAGCAGAGATGTCATTAGCGAATCATTTCAATCCTTCTGGGGTCCTGGACTAAGAGGAGAAAAAGGTCAATTCTTTACGCCAAGAAATATTGTTAGGATGTGTGTGGATTTCCTTGATCCTAAACCCAGTGAAAGAATAATCGACCCAGCCTGCGGATCCGGTGGTTTCCTGGTTGAGTGCATGGCTCGTCTTTCTGACAAGGCGAATGAAGAAAAGAATGCTTTTGGCAATATTTTTGGAATAGATAAGGAAATTGATCTTGCCAGAATATGCAAAGCATATATGTCAATTCTGGGAGATGGGCATTCCAATATTTTTTGCGCCGACTCACTCATGCCCGAATCATGGTCAAACAACATGAAGAGCGGAATAGCAGATGCGAGCTTTGACATAGTGTTGACTAATCCACCATTTGGAGCACGTATTTCGTTAGCAGACAGAAACCTGTTAGGACGATACGAACTAGGCCACTTTTGGAAAAAAACAGCATATGGATTATGGAAATCCACAGATCAGAGACTACCAAAACAGGCTCCCCAGGTTCTATTCATTGAGAGATGTCTGCAACTCCTAAAAGAAAAAGGAAGAATGGCCATCGTTCTTCCGGACGGTATTTTTGGAAATCCAAGCGACAGGTACATTCTACAATACATCTTCCAAAAAGCAAGAGTAACAGCGGTAGTTAGTCTGCCACCTGAGGCGTTTATGCCAAGCACCCATACTAAGACAAGTGTGCTTTTCCTCGCGAAGAAGGAATCAGATGCAGATGACCAAGATGATTACGAGGTCTTCATGGCCATAGCCGATGGAGTGGGTCATGACAAGAATGGAAAAACAACTTACAAGATGAATGAAAAAGGCGAATACATCCTGGACACGAATGGTAATAGAATAATTGATGATGACTTACCAGAAATAGCAGCCAGGCTTAGATTATTCAGAAAGCGTGAGCTTCTTCATAGTCACTTGGGTTTTGCCATACGGTTCTCAGAAATCAAGAACTCCGTTCTCATACCGTATTATTACACTCCTGAAATCGATCAGAAGTTGCGGGATCTGGAAAAAAGCGCGAAATACGATCTTGTCAGTATTGGGGAGTTGAATAAAAAAAGAATAATATCCATGAAGAGAGGGCATGAGGTTGGCTCTCGATATTATGGGATGGGAAACGTTCCTTTCATTAGATCATCAGACATTGTAAACTGGGAGATAAATGTAGATCCAAAGAAATGTATTCCAGAAGAGATTTTTGAGAAGTTCAAGGATAGGCAAGACGTAAGAGAGAATGACATACTGCTGATCACTGATGGGACATTCCTTATAGGTCGCACTGCGATAGTCACTCCTTTTGACACCAAGATACTGATTCAAAGCCATATCCGGCGAATCAGATGCCTCAAGCCCGAAATAATACATCCATATTTACTTCTTTATCTTCTGAACATCAGAATAGTTCAGCAACAAATAAGAGCGAAAACGTTTGTTCAAGCTACAATATCAACCGTAGGGAGCAGGCTAAATGAAATCGTATTGCCAATCCCAAAAGAAGAAAGAACCAGGACAATGATCATCTCCAAGGTCTCAAGAATAGTTGAAATGAAGATTGCCGCCAGAAAAGCGTTTAACGAACTCCTTGAAGATTCCAGGGACGCATTATCTCTAATCAGAGAATAGTCCGTCTTAGCTGTGCCTTTTAATCACACATTTCATCCATTCGATTGTTTGGTCAACAGAGTGATCGGTCATAGCAACATTGCACCATCGGTGGCCATATCTGACGTTTGACGCATGGTGATTTATCTTGGTTTCAATCAAAGGATCTATGTGAGTTAGTTGAATGCTCTCATCTTCCCCTTCGGCTCTTTTCACTTTCTCCCAGACGGGTTTCCAAATCTCTGGTCTTATTCTTCTCGTGAGCCCAGCAGGATAGGCTCCTATATGGGTTCTGCAAACAGGACATTGGACTATTTCCTGAGATAAAGAAGGATAATGCCTTGAGAGAGCAAACTCATTCTCCAACGACGTTTTTACTTGCTCGTAGGCATTCTTCAAATCGACATCAAATAATCCAACAGCTATTGCGATTCCGAGTATTGCATACGTTTCAACGGCAAATTTCCACGGACAATACTCAACCGCAGGGATAGCACACCAATTCTTGACCCAATCATCCATGCTCCAATCCTTCAAATCACCAATGAAGGGTAGCCATGCATTTTCGGAAACGCAATACGCCTTTGGCAACTTGTGAACTTCCTCAGGGAAGTATTTCTTGGACGGGTCATCACTTGGAACAAAAATGAGAATCTTCCTTTCATTATCTACGGCTATGTTCATTTCAGTGAAATCCGGTGGGCACTTTTTTGCTATCACTAAAGGGTGCCACCTCAAGTTCCTGTTTGAGAACGGTGCTTTCGACTGTTTTCCTCGCGTGCACAAAGAGTCCCTTTGAAGTTTTCCTGCAGCTCTTCCTTGTCCAGCGTCACGTGAGTAATGAGTTCTCCCATAGTCTTTTATGAAGGCATCAGTTCTGTCCCGTGGGATTAAGGTCTGAAGGAGCTGAGAAACCCTCGTGCATATTTCTATGGCTTTTCTATCAATTTCAGTCAGTTCTGTGCGGGCAACGGTATTCTGACTGGGCATTTCTTCAAGAACCTTAGACTGATGATTTATTTCCTTTTTGGAATAGTATGGCTAAGCTTGTTCTTGTGATAGTAGGCCATGAATGATTTGTCGCATTTTCCACAGTCAAATCTCTTAACTAGAAAGGCCGAATAGTTCCACTCTCCAGTAGCTTTGGAAATTTCAGCACCACACCTGGGGCAACTAACCAAAATTTTCACCATCTATATCACTGGTCAACTCCCTGATAAGACTTTTTGATACATGAAAGGAGGGGGTAGGAGTTTGAGGATCGCTCGCGCGAAACGATTGGCTCAACCGATTCGACCGACCGACTCACTAATACCTGCCTTTTCTTAATGTCCAGAGCACACGATAACTTCTAGAAGGTTTTGGCTACTATGGGTTCCGGCTTAGGCTCCTTCTCTGTAGCGTAGACGGCTAGGGCGGTGGCCCAGAACCGGTCGTCGTGGCTGCCTTCCGGGTGCGAGAACTTGATTTTCCCGGTCTTCGTTAATTCATATCTTTCAACGTTCAACTCGTTGATTAAGGATCGGTCGTAGGGCAGTTTGAACTCGTTTTTCAGCATCTTCTCCTTGAGAACCGTGGCCAGCTCCTCTTTCCTCTGCTCCGTGAACATCACGCCTTCAACATTCTGTATCCCAGCGTTCTTCATGTCCTCGGTGATGTACTCGCCGACGCCCGTCTGATCCGCGCAGACCCGGTGAACAGTCTTCCAGCGGTCCGAGAGCGCCTTCAGCAGATTGAACTTTCCACCGATGTAAGGGAAGAAGCAGGTCCTAGCCAACCTTGAATCGGCTGGACAGGTGAAGCTGTTCTGTTTTAAAGCAATCCAACAGAATTAGAAATAATAGAGGGAATAGACAAAATGGCAGAGTAGTGAAGCTGTTTTTACATGAATCCACGTGATCTACATACTTACTCTACGAGAATTAAATCAAATATGGCAACTATGATTTACTAATACTATTAGTATATTAATTGCCACAATTCAAAAACCAATTTTCTCATACTTCTACAATTCATAGTGATGAAGTGAGTAAGCTCCTTCAGTTCTTGGAAATTTACCTGAGGTAAGATCACTGATAATTTTCTTTACATTTGCTTTGACATTCGGTCTTTCGCTCTCGCAAGTAGTTATTAAAACATCTGCAAGGCCAAGTTTTTGATACGTTTTAAATTTGCGATACCATCTTTCTCTATACCATTTTTTATCCATTAGACCTAAGTGTTCAAGATAGAAGACCTTACCATCGATGTGTAGCTTAAAATCCGGTTTAATATAATGGATTAGAAAGTCTTGAATGCCATATTCAAATTCTTGATTCATTGCTTCTAAAGCTTCAGCAATGAGTACCTCAATCTTTGAATCAACTTCGATGACTTCCCCACTTTTTCGCGTAAAAATGTAAGGTTTGAACGGTGATTTCTTATCTCCAAATAGTAAGGTCTGCCTCTTCTCAACTTCCGAGTTCTCATATGCTTTGGAAAGGATGTTTGGCAAATCATCTTTAAGCTCTTCATACACAACCAGATAAAGGCGGTTCTTCAACCTTGTGAAGGCAGTATAAAGCAGTTCTCGAGTGACAAACTCACTGAAATCCGGAAGGACTAATTGCACATAGTCAAAGTCACTTCCTTGAGCTTTGTGTACCGTTATCGCATAACCGTGATCTATCTTTCGTTCGGTTTTATCTGAAGGATTAATTTCTTGGCGTATTTTCTCGTGAAGTCCACCGATACCATCGCGTCCATATGTTGATTGTAGGTCTTCGACATCGTCGAAATAGACTGTGCCATCTGAGAGCCTATACCCTATTGAACCATTTGCTAAACCTAAGAGTCGTTTTGGTTTTCCTTGACCCTTCACGTTGAAATAAATATTATCTTCGCATATTAATTTGGTTTGCACTGGGAAAGCGTTTTGTCCATTCATCACAATACTCTTGTTGAAGGTCCATGTGCCATAGAATCCTACTCGTCGAGGGGAGAGGACTTGAACTTTACTGAGAGGTGGCGGGTAGTCTTGTTCAAAAATATTTGCGTACCGTTCAAATATCGAACTGTCATTTTGTACCGGGTCTATTTCGTCAAGAATAGTCTGAGTCTTGTCTGCTAATTCGTTAAGATTATTGAAGTAAGATAATCTGAGCGTATCATCCGTTTGTTCAAGAATCTCTTGGATATCTGAAGGACTGGGTATACTTGATTCGCTGAAAAGATCAGCAAATTTCCCTACACTTGTAGAAGGATCAAATCTCAAATTTGTGCTTAGATTGATGAAGTTTTTGTCTTTTTCCTTTCTTTGTAAGTAGAACAGCAAATCCGCTAATGGGCGACCAATACCGATTGGAGGTAACTGTTTTTCATCCCCAACCAAAATCAGGTGATCTAGTTGATCGAAGCTAATCATACAGAAAAGGGTTGCCAGGAGGACTTCACCAACCATAGATGTTTCATCAATAATCACAACCTTTGGTCTAGGTTTGAAAAGGGCAACTTTTTTCTCATACTCATCAATAAGGTGTAATTTCCCATCAAGGATTTTGCTAATCAAGTCCCTAATTTTGAAAATGTCACCTTTTCGCGAGGTGTAGTGAATGTACTCAAACGGTTTAGTATAGAGAAAACGGTGTATAGTGGAAATCGTAATTTTCTGATCTTGATCATGATGTAATTCTTCCTCTCTTAGTCTGTTCCTAATCACTAGGTTTGCCTTGCCGGTTGGAGTGAAAACATAGATCGGGGTTTTTCCTATTTCTTTAAAGTATTTGATTAGATTAACAACAGCAGTGGTTTTTCCTGTGCCAGCTCTTCCAGAGATCACAAATAATCCGTTCTTGAAGGCTTCTGCATAGAGTTCTTTTCGCTCTTTCACGAAAGCTTCAGTGTCATCGAGAGGCTTGTCTTGAAAAAAGACTTCTTCGCTTCGAACAAGTTCATCAATTTCTGTTTCGTTTAATTGATGGTGTTTCTTTAATTGTTCATCAATGTGTTCTTCGATGATTTTTCCAATTCTATTTATTACCCAAAGTTGATAGCTAATCTTGTCTTCGGTGACATTCTTAGCAATATTGAATTGTTTTTTGAATATTGGTAGGTTTTCGTATTTCTCTAATAAGTCAGGTTCGATCTTTAGCTTTTCGAATATATAGTATAGCGGATACTCTAGAATCCTCTCAATGATCTGTGATCTTGTTAAATACGAGTGCCCTTCGCGAGTGGCTGCTATTAATAGGATGTCGTTGATTACTGCTCTTAATCGCTCAGGGCATGCTGCATCAAAATCATAAGACCAATCAGCATACTTCAAGTCCGGAATCAACGCGATGTCGATCTGATAAAGATCTACACCATAGTCAGATTCATCAAAGTTCCAGCGCTCCCTTGAATCGTGAGCATACTGTTCCAAAATTAAGTATGGATTCTTTGCAACAGTTTCAGGTCCTTCTTGATTCAATATTTGCTGTACTCTTTCAAATTGAACGATTGAAAAATTGAATCTGGATAAAAAGCGAATTCGTTCTTTCTCACGTACAATTGCATTTAACACCTGCTTAATTTTTGCTGGGGGTTGCATTTCTTCAATCTTTATCTGCTTTTCAAGAAATTCATCGAGCGAATTGAAATTCTTTAGAATAAAATCTTCGATGGATGAGATTACACTCTTAATCTCCTGTTGATTCACCTGATTCTTCAGGATTAGATGAAGCATGTTTTTGAATCCAGGATACTGCCCTCTCCCCTTCCACGCAATAGTTAACATCCTTGTTATTTTATCATCCATATCCTCAAGTTCTGATTGTGAAACGACACTATGCTTCTTCATTTTTTGGATAATTTTTTGAAGTGAATAGAGAAGATAGATCGCATTATCATGTGATAGCTGCTTCGATACATACTTGAAATTTTCAACGATACTGTCTTGATCAAGAGGCGCTATGACTTCTCGAATCATTTCACTTTTTTTCTTTTGATCCAGCTCCTCATCTTTACGATTATACCACTCATCATACTCATGATATGGTAGAAAGAATATAGAACTGGGTTCCAATATTATCTTATATTGCCATGGCAGCTCAGGGAAATTATGCAACCGATGAGCAGACCTAACCCTTTCTAATAGGAAAGGTGGAATCTGATAATCCTTAGGCTTGACTGCTTTCTTAATCAATCCTGCTCCAATTAAACAAAACCTCTGAATATCAGCAGCAATTGGATTGCTACGATTTAGATAAAAGAACGCGATTGAATGTTGTCCCTGCAGCTCGTTAACGTATTCATTGACTCGTCTCTCTAATTCTTCTGGTGGAACATAATCTTGACCAGGGTATTCACCCGGCTTTGGAAAACCTAATTCAAAACACCAAGAATAAAGGGAGTACTCATCGACTTCACTCTTTAATGGGGGAACATTCTCTCTGAATAGTCTTCCCCAAGTCGGTGTCTCGGAGAAGGGATGCGGATCGTTTATTATCGACCTGTCTTCTCCCTGGGCATTTATACACCAATAACAGGGAGGGAAATAATTCTGTTCATCTACAATTTTTGAGGCTTTTTGATTTCGATAGTTATTTTCAATATCAGTTCTAATTCTTCGTTGAAGTCTACCTGATAGTAATGAGGCATTCCCTATGCAATACACATTTTTTTCAGGTGAATTACATATCGTTCCATTCCATTTATTATCATGCCAAGCAAACCTTATTGATATATGTTTAACCAAAATTCCGTTTCCTCCCTAATTGTATGAAATAATAATTCCAAATTAGTGCACGTGCACTAAGCTCTGAAGTAGTCATTATCATTGATTATATTTAGAATTAATTGTTCCCGCGCACGATAAAATACTAGAAGACATGGAAATTGACTAGGAATTCAATTACCAGAAGAATTATTCTATTTGAACGATAAATAGTACTTTGAAAATGTTGGGAGGAATGAAAAAACTTCAGGAGATAGAGGTAAGTGAAGATCCGTGGGGTCGCGGGTGGATGCTTGAAGACGTCTGGATGATAAGAAGAATCGCTACGATGATTGGGAACCACACGTACAAGCAATAAAGAATGAAGCGGGCGATCTTGCTTTGCGATTCTGCTACTGGAAGAGGAAGCCTGATGGCAGTAGAGGTGGGTTTGTCAACTCAGCAATGTTCGTTTACGACTGGACATTAGAAGATTTGAGAGAAGAGGCGAAGAAACAGAAAGTGGATATAATACTGATGCTATTTAAAAAACTCGCTCAATAATCAATTAATATCGCCCGTTAATTAAATAAATTAAAAGATAAGAAAGAATAGTTAAAATCCTTTAAATTACTTCACCTGCAGAATTTACAATAAGATTTAGAGGTTTTCTATATGAGTGTTAAGTATACTCTTACTTTTAATAAAGAGAGAGTGGTTGATAATGAGACCCAAGTGCTCTATTCTGGGGAACTCGAGGTTTTTGAGGACGAGGATGCTGTTAGAGAGTGGATTGACAGTCCAGAATCGGTTTTCAACACAACGAGAATTCTGAAGCAGATATTGATTAGATCAATAGCTTCAAGATAACAGTTAAACGATATTTATTCGGGAATTATACCACATAATAGACACTCATCTCACTTATGTCGTAAGGTACTGGAAGAACCTCTCTTCCTTTTTTAGTGTCGATATATTCTTTGATGCCTCTGCCATATAATGCACAAACATAGATGTTGAAGCTTTTATTCTCTTTTGGTTCAATAAGGTGCCATTTATCGTGCTTGCATTTTTTACATCTTAATTTGGCTTCGAAAAACCTCCCGCTCACAATACCTTTTCTAAATTCGTGAAGAGGATCAGAGCAGATGCGATTGAAAAGATTTTCAAAGAATTAGTCAAGAAAATGGGCGATAAGATGGAGGTCGGAAAAACTATTGCTGTTGATTCAACACTGCTAAAGGGATATGCAAGGGACTGGAAAAACAGGGTGTGTTCAGATCAGGATGCCTTCTGGGGGTACAGCACTACTAAAAAGTGGGTGTTTGGCTACAAGGTTCATGTGATCTGTGATGTAGAATCAGAGCTGCCATTAGCTTTCACAGTCACGCCAGCAAACGTCTACGACAGTAAGGAATGCTTTAACCTATTGAACAAAATTGCAAACGAGGGTATGTGCTTTGAATATGTCGTTGCTGATGCTGGTTATGATACAAAGGACAACTACTACTTCATCAGTCGCATATTTCACGCAATTCCTATAGTTGCGATGAACAGGAGAAACTTAAAGAAGAAAGACACAAGAGATTTTGAGGCCTATTTGCCAATAAAACGTGGTACAGAGCTCTGGAAGTCAATTTACCAAAAAAGAGGAGCTGTGGAAAGGGTGTTTTCTCGGCTAAAGGAAGAACTGGCTCTAAAATTTGTGAAAGTCCGCGGAATTGAGAATGTCAGATTTCATGTTGCGCTCTCTTTGATAGCCATGCTATGCATTGCATTGGCCGCTCATCAAACTGGAAACGAAACTCTCTCTAAATGCATTAGCTCGTTCAAGTTTTAGCGAAGTGTGAAGAGAAAAGGAAGAGATAAATAGGGCTCAAGTGGTAAATGTGAAGAGAAAAGGAAGAGAATCTATATGACTGGCTGGTGTGAAAGCTGTTGGGCGATTGCGCAAGAGGGATGGTGCTCTAAGCATGGAGAAACAAAGCCAATTGCAGAAGTAAATAAAGTCGAGCTAAACCCCTTGCCTGATCTTGAAAAACAATTCTTGAATGAACAGATGAACACGCTCACTTTGGGAGAGGGAATATTCTTTCTCTACGGTGATCGATACCTCCGTAGAATAGTCGTGGCCCTAGACAAACCCTTGGCTGAGATAAAAATCAGAAAAAACGGTTTGAACATTACACCTTTAGCCAAGGGAGAAATTTTGGGGATGAATCCAGACTCTCTTTATGATGCAAATAGTCAACGGTTAGACAGGTTAAGTACAGTATCCAAATCATTTGCACGACAAGAACTTGAGTCGGCTAAGAACTCGATTATTTCGTTCAGTGCAGGTAAAGATTCCGTCGTTTTGGCTCACCTGCTCGAAGAGTTCAAGCTGAAAAAGGTCTTCATCGACACGGGAATAGAATTTCCAGAAACTTATAGTTTCATCAAGACTTTGAAAGGAAAGGGATGGGATATTGACTGTGCTAAAGCCGAGAGCAGCTTTCTGGCCCTCTGCTCGCAAAAAGGGTACCCCTCACGAAAGAACCGCTGGTGCTGCAAGACTCAGAAATTTGGTCCGTTTGAAAAATACATCAAAGAAACCTTTGGAGACGAGGAAGTTTGTGTTTTTAGTGCTACTAGACGATGGGAAAGCATGTACCGAATGGACGAACCCTTCAAACGCCAACACAGACACATCCACAACCAGTATTCCGTCAACATTATGCTCGATTGGACTGCTATGGATGTCTGGAATTATACGTGGAGGAACGAGTTGCCAGTCAATGCGATCTATAATTGCTATGATCGAGGAGGCTGTTGGGCATGTCCATTTGGTCTAACAAAAAGAATATTTATGATGAAATATGCCCATCCAAAATTCTACGATTTTCTAGAAAAAGTGGGGGCTACGTCAGGGTCATTTGGCGTTTCCTTCCAAAAATGCACTGAAGGCAAGTCAATGAATCACATCGTCTTTCTAGACACTCGTGTTGGAAATGCGACAGCGGGGCTTCTTCAAAACATGTGTGATTCGTTGGAAATTCACGATGGCGGTAAAGTGATATGTGTACCAAGTAATATGCCAAAAGCCAAACTCCAATCCCTAGTAAGAAAAGCAAGGGCAAGAATTGTTTCAATGACAGTCTGAAACTGAATCCCCCTTAAGCCAAAACTCTGAATCCAATACTCTTATGTCTTTTTGTCTAGCATTTCCATATCGAAATCACATTCTTGTCAGGGGAAAACAACATGGTTCTGGAAGGAAAAACAAAGATCCTAAAAAGTAAAAAAGCCTACACTCATATATTATAACTGTACCTTCGTCAATAACGAGAGATTCCCAATATCCATTCAGAGAAAATGAAGTCAGGATAACAGTAGATCCTCTTGGTAGGATCAAAATAAGGAAAAAGAAGTGAGTTATTTTGGGACTAGAAGAAGCAGTTTTTGATCGGATACCCTTAGATATAATTGACATTAGTGAATGTAATATAAGAAAAACGGGTAAGACAAGGGATATCGATCAGCTGAAAGAAAGTATAGAGGAAAAAGGCCTTCTGGTACCAGTTACGCTAATTGGACCTAAGCAAGATGGGCGTTATGAACTAATAATGGGCCAACGACGTTTTCTGGCTATTAAGGAGTTAGGATGGCCAAAGATACCTGCAATAATTCTTAAGGAACCCCCTGATAGAATCACAAAAATCGAATGGTCTCTTAGCGAAAATATCCAAGTGCTGGAGCCTCTGCGAAAAGACTTCCTTGAGGCATTTAAGACCCTTTACAAAGAAAAATATAATAGTGTTTCGAAAATACAGAAGGCATTAGGTCTTTCACGCAGTGCAGCACACGATTATGTTTGGCTCCTTGACGCACCTGAAGATCTCATATCTCTGATTAGACCTAGAGGATTACCAAGAACAAAAGCTGCTGAAATTGTGAAATATTGTTTTCCCAATAAGAAAAAGATGCTTGAGTTAGCAAAACTGTATCTGAGTGGACGGTTGACTAAAGAAGAGAAGAGGAGATTGCTTGAAGTAGTGAAAGAAATGCCCAAGGCTTCATTGCAATTACTGGAGGAGGAAGCAAAAAAACCTCAAGAATTGTACAAAATCACTATTCTTCTGCCGCTTGAAGACTATAGAAGACTTGAAAATGCAGCTACTGATATCGGTTTTGACCGTGAAAAAATGAGTGAGCTAAGTGAAGTTGTTCGTTTTGCATTAAAGGAATGGTTCAATATAAGGGGATATTAATGGACGAGAAAATAGCCAGCAGAATAATCTTCCTCGAAGCTAAAGGAGGGAAAAAGAAGAAAGACCCCCTCTTGTTAGCAAAAGCTGTTGATTACTTTGTTAACAGCCAAAAATCATACAGCAAAGCAAATGAATACCTCTATGGACGCTACAAATTTCGTATCAGTGAGAGGATGCTTAGAAAACTCGCTAGTTTAGTAAAGCTTCCCGAGGAAGTACAAGAACTGCTTTCAAAAGGAAAGATTGGCATAGACATTGCTGCTCAACTTGCCGAATCAAAACTGGATGATGAGACTAAGATAAGACTTGGAGAGATTGTTGCTGATATGAACGCTCATGACGCAAGAGAAGTTATCCAATATGCCGTGAAGTCCCCTAATGCTTCCATTGAAGATTATAAACAACGAGTATTGGCTACTAAGCCAAAAACCCAAGAACTTTTCGTTGCTGTAATTCCTCTTAGAAAAGAGACTTACGAGAAATTGAAGAAAGAAGCTGAAGAACGAAAAGTTTCCTTACATGAACTAAGTAAGGAAATTATCGAGAGTTGGTTAAGAAACAAGGAGCGAGACGCATGACTTTAGTAATCTCTGCTCCTGGAAAAGACTTTGTTGTTCTTGGTGCCGATAGCAGAGGTACACTGGGAGGCTTAACTAGTGACTTAATCATCGCGATGGATGATATGATAAAGCTAAACAAAATCTCAAAACATGTGGGATTCCTAACATTTGACACTGCCCCATATGGAGAGATGCTTTTAGAAGAATTTCAGAAAAAAAAGTCAAAAAGGTTGGACGGTACTTCCGAAGTCTGTGACACGTTTCGAGGTATTTGCAGAGAAAGATGGAATCGGTGGCTCGGCGGTGTTCGACCTGAAGAATATCCGAGTGTTGGATTTATGATATCAGGTTTAGATAAGGATAGAAAGAGGACATTCACTATTCCTAAAACATACACTGTGCACAGCGCCCACGGTTTCTTCCCAGCCCTGCACAAAGGATTCGTTTGCATGGGCATAACCTCTCTCGCAAATTATATTCTTAATAAGCGATATCAAAAAGCCATAGATCAAGAAGCTCTAGCGGCGCTTGTGGCATATTCAATATCGGAGACAGCCTCGATAGATAGGCGTGTCGGGGGAAAAATCAGAATAGCTATTGTTGATAAAGATGGATACAGAGAACGTCAAAGCCAAGAGATTGAAGAATGGATTGAAACTTTTAAAGAATAACTAGGAGGAAAGAGAACAGTTGGGGTATGGAGGAGCGCCACCATGGGTTTATAGAGAAGAAACTGCGATTAGAGAAGCCTCGCATTTGAGTCAGGAAAATGGTCTTATGAAACAGATCAAAGAACTGAAAGAAGAAATTATGAAGCTACAGGAGGAAAACAAGAAATTGAAAGACAGAATTAGAGAATTAGAAGAAGAATTAGAGCGACAAAAAAGGTTAACAACCTATCGTCAACTTAGAACAGAAACCAAAATGAAATACCCAAAACAAGTAAAATACACATAACCCAAAGGGGTTTTGTTGAGATTTTCAGTGTCTTAAGAAGGCGGTGTTCACAAATGACATCGCCGATTGCATACTCATAAAAGAGAGTGTTTTTTGCCCGCCACTCCTAACAAATTCTTGATAAGAATCATAGATAGCATTTCCAACCGCTATTTTGTCAAGGGCACGTCTGAATGAATAGTCAAAATCCCCACCCAAGTTTTCTACATCGCTCTTAGCCTTAGCGTAAGCTAGATCCTTGATGTCTTGTCTGTCTTTGTATTTTTCGGCTTTTTCATTCATTCTTCGTTTATGGACTACCTCAATCCCACACTCCTTACAAACATCCTCCAACCTAACTGATCTCCCATTCATCCAAAGTTCAGTTACTCTAGGTGTTTGAAATAGGTCGAACATATTCGATTCAGGTATTTCGACTCCCAAAAATTGCTTGAGAACAGGAATGTCGAAAAGCTTAAGGTTATAACCCGCAAGAATATGCCCTCGAGACAATAAAGATGTTATTTGTCTCTTAGCCCCTGCCAAAGTATATTGCGAATCTTTTGAATCAGCGTAATACAATTCTTGTTTAGCATCATCACCGATCTGAACTGATATTATCCGCTTATTATCTTTCATAACATCCGAACCTGTATTCTCAGTTTCAACATCTATTATGAGATACATAGGCGGATAAAACCCAAGTCGGACTTATTTTCTTTTTGATTATAGGTTCTGTCCAAGTTAGGGTCGTCTAAACGGGGTTATCCATTTCGGGTCGGTGCTTTGCCTTGACGTTCTATCGAATCTCTAGTCGGCAAATCTTGATGGTTTAAAAACAATTAGTTTGTCTAATCATTAATTTCTTGTTTCCGAAGGATGAATATTATGTGCACAAGAAATAAATACTATCAGGGGAATTGAAAAGACAGTGAGTATTTTTGGGCGAATAGTATGAGCGAAGCAAGCATTCAAGAGCGAATTGCGAATAACATCTTGCTTTTGTATTTAATTACAAAAAAGCGGTATAAATTCTGCCGTAGTGAGTGGTATCCTCCGGGAGACTAGGGCAAGAGGACTCATAAAAAAGTTGGATGTGGAGTTTAGCGGGTGATATCTCCACTGTATAAGGATTTATATGATTCTGCTGCCGTTAGGCTCTTCAAGTGATGCTATGACCGAGGTACCGCTTTCTAGGGCCGTTAGAATCGTATCCCCTAGGTTAACCGTTCTAGTCAATACCTTGGATGAGAGGGGAAAGTTGAACGCTTCGCCCCACTCCTGGATCTATCCTCTCAGTTATGATCCTCCTCTGGTTGGGGTAGGCATAGGCGACAAACAGAAGTACACCTACATTAACTCAAAGAGGACCGGCGAATTCGTCGTCTGTGTCGTCTCCGAAGACTTTGGTCAGCAGGCAGTCAACTGCGAAGAAAGCCATAAGCCAGGGGACAAACTCTGGGCAAAGCAAGGCTTACACGCGAAGAAGTCTGAAAAGGTCAAAGTCCCGAGAATCAAAGAGGCCAAGGCGATCTTGGAGTGCAAGGTGCGTCGATTCGTAGAATTGGAAGGAGATCACGTAATCTTGGTGGGAGAAGTCTTACATGCTGAAGCGGAGGAAGGAGGACTGGATAAGATAAACCCGTTGCTTCATGATTCAGGAGAAAAATTCAGAAGCGGAGGAAAAGAGATCATCCTGAAGAGGAGAAGATAAAAAGGCGTCTTCAGTTTTCTAGCACGCAATCGCGCGCGATTGCGACGATTTCTTCATTTATGGCCCTTGAGTATTTCCCCCTCAAGCCTTCTTGCAAATTCAGCGTCGCTGAAAGCTTTCAGGCGTTTGAGGGTTGCGTCATAAGCGTCGATCTGCTCCTCTTCCAAAGTCGATGAGTATCTTGCTCCCGCATCTATATCTTCCAGTTTCTCAATCAAAACCCTTCGCTCTTCTTCTGACATAACCTTCGGATCCGTCATCGCCGCGGCCCTCGCACGTATTCCCTCATCCAAGAGATATCGAAGTGCCTTGAAGGGTAGCTCGTAATATTCTCCAATGGCCCCTGTTCTCTGAGTAAAGCCTCCAGGAGTCGCCGCTTTAAAGGAAACCCGAACATAAATGAACCTTGAGAACCTCGACAGTCTCGTTACGTATTCTCTATCTGAACCGAGAAGCAGGCCGTTGGTCTCTAAGTAGAAGGGACACCTCGACTTCTCAACGTTCTCCAACACAGAGAGCAAATGTTCCTTTCCTAGGGTAGGCTCACACCCGGAGAGGCGAAGCTTATCAATCTTGGGAACGATCTTCTTCCAGTATTTGGAATATGCTAAGCCTCGTTTAGCTGCCTTCAGAAGATTCTGAGCGACTTCCTTCGGAGAATAGAATCTTCCGAATTCTTCAGGAAAGTCCCTTGACCAGTTGCTCCAACAGTAAATACAGCGTAAACAGCAACCCGCAGCGTAGCCCGTGGCAATTCCCCCATATACCGACACCGAATAGAAGCCTGTATACTTCCTTTCCAGCCCTTCAGGACCTTCCCTAGTAACTATTTTCTCCGTTTCTCTCGCCAGTTCTAAAGGATCAAAAGGCCGAAACCCTACAGACAAGAATCGTTGATATGACATTACCTCACGCTTTCTAACCGGGCTTATTTTCCCCAAAACTCTATGTTCAGAGCTCCTCCCTAAAAATGCGCGCGCGGACAAATCGATAGAAGGAAACGCGTAGACAAAAGGTGCCTGTGAAAAAAATAGGGGGCTGGAAGGTTTATGCTTCGACCGCGGTCTCCGTGCTCTTCACGCCTTCTACCGCGTTGATCTCCCTTGAGATCCCGGTCACCGATCTAAAGTCCGGTGCCCCGGCGAAGGCGACGATGTCGTATCTCCCATAGACGGGGAACGCCCTAGCGACACCTTTGATCCCCTTGACACTCTCGAGTACCTTAGCCACTCTTCCGCGTACAGCTCTAATCAGGATGCAGGCGTACATGTTCTCCCCTCCTAGAGAGCTGCCTCCACGAGCGTCTCCGTCGCCCTGACGCCGGACAAGCCATTTATCCTCAGCGCACATCTCGTCAAAGCCTTCATGTCTGCCGCTTCAACTTCGGCGATCACGTCCCACCTGCCGCAGGCGGAGAAAGACCTCACCACACCCTTCACTTCTTTGACCTCCTTAGCAACGTCAGGATACCTTCCAGGTTCACAGCAAACCAAAACGCAGGCTGAAACCATAGCCTCTTCCCTCCACCATCAACATATCAACAACCTAATAAAAGAATTACTGAAACTTACCTTTGACACGATGGCAGAAAAACAGCCTAATTCCGGGCGCAACAAACTGCCATTCTCGAAGTATTTCTGATCCTTTTCAATGGCGAATTACAATCTCTCGGCGCACGATAGGTCGTGAACCTGGCATAATATTCTTTCAGCCCTTGTCGCGCGCGATCTGCATGCTCTGCTGTCCAATCGACCGCTAATCAGACGCGACAGCCTTTATGTTCTTTCTCACTTCGTCGAGACTCTTCATCCCTATAACCAATGTGTCCACAAAACCCAACTGGACGACCGA
>Ga0315280_10004704_pt1 | contig 19912 bp, 17 predicted proteins | sample YL17G06_40_MG_FD_203697 | JGI IMG/M metagenome (GOLD analysis project Ga0315280, IMG submission 203697) | Sediment microbial communities from Yellowstone Lake, YNP, Wyoming, USA - YL17G06_40 | ecosystem: Environmental > Aquatic > Freshwater > Lake > Sediment | place: USA: Wyoming | collected... | reverse complement strand
ATGATGATAAAATAGGAAAAAGATGTCGAATAACGGAGGATTGCACAAAGATATGAGAATATAAATTGAAAATATTAACGTAGTCCTCTTCAGAGATTGCTAATGCAACGATATTCGAAATCCTCTGGTAGTAGTGATATTAATGATCTGAAAGGCTGGAGAATCAGAGATGAATCCTATAAAAGTGCAGCTGACCAGGAAACAGGGTGAAGGATACGTGATCCCACTTGGGCCGGTTAATCTGGTCAATGTTATCACCGATAAGGGGATGGTGGGCTGTGGGGCTTTTGACATAATCGCTTTGAATAACTTCGGCTATCCGGCTGCCAAGGTCAAGGCGGCCAAAGGCAGCTCCGTTGCCACCATCGATGACCTTCTGCAGGGGATTGTAAAGGAAGTAAATCCTGCCGCCGAGAAACTGGGATTGAAGGTGGGCATCACCGGCAGGGAAGCCCTGGACTTGCTGTAAATAATTTGATACAATCAAAATTTTAATATTGACTCATGCTCCCGCGAAGAGGATTTGAGGACGGAAGAAGCCGCTCAAGGCCCGCAATCATCTCCTGATACGTTAGAAACTTTTTTATGTACTTGGGTGCTGAAATGATATAGAATGGCCCAAAGACGTGGAAAAGATCAAATAAGTGAGTCTTCCCTTAAAGGTACTCCATGCGGTGTCTATGAAGAAGTTGAGAAGAACATTTACCGCCTTTATTTTTATCTGCGTTGCATCAAGCTTTGTTTCCGCCCAGGTTGTACACTTAAACAGATTTTGTGTCTCTCCCGAGCCATATTTCCTGATGAATATTATATTTCCTTTTGCTTTCATTTTGTGATCCGCACAATCCTCGTAAGAGTTGTAGCCCTTAATTTCATCATCTGCTGATATGGCTCATTCTTAGCCTTCCTTGCCATAATCCCCTCCCAATTACATTCCCTTCTGAGGGGATTATAAAGAATCTATTATTAATACTTTTAGGACACCAAGAAGCTTTTAGGACTCTACACTGAATTTGCCCTAGACAAAAATATTAATATTCGTAGCGTATTCCATCAATATCTGATTTAGCTATCTGAAGGAGCGCTTGGCGATGGAGCCGATGATATCGCAGCCTGTTGCGGGAACTAGAGATATTACAATCTATCCCTACCTCCGCAAAATCGACCTCATGTCCTCCAATTCTTACATTCTCTCAAGCCCTTCCCAAATCGTTCTCATCGATCCGGGAGGTCTGGCAGATCAGTTCGCCATCCTGGAGGCTGAGGTAGCCCGCCTGCAAGACGAATTGCTGCGACCGGTTGTGGTCTACCTCACTCACGTGCATCTCGACCATTGGATTCAATTGAAGCAGGGCGGGATGGGCAGGAGGCTTCAGGAGGCTTTTCTGGCGGTACAGGAAGATGGAGCCGAGGCCTTGGAGAAACAGGACTCCCTGATGACTCTCTCCGGACTGCTGGGAAGACCCATGATTAGAGTTCCAGTAGATATCAGGCTGCTCTCCGCTCATGACAAGCCCGCGACTGTTCGGCATTCTCTTGCCCTGAAAGGATGGAGTTATAACTATACTACAAAGTCGACCGAAATAGCAGAAGATCTGGTGCTCCACAGCGCGGGCGTGCTCCTGGGAGATAGAGATTACCTGGAGATTTATCACACGCCTGGGCACAGCCCGGACAGCATCTGCCTTCGGGTCGGATCGCTTCTCTTCGTGGGAGACCTCTTCTTTGCCCCCAACCCAGGCATGGCTGGCGCCTACGGATGGAGCCAGCAGGATCTCCTGGACTCCATTCAGAAGATCCTTTGGATTCTAGAGAACAAGAAGATCATCCTTTGCTGCTCCGGTCACGGGAAGCCTATCGATGCCCAAATGGCTCGAAAGACCCTGGAGGTCATGTACTCTGATGCAGCATCATTGCAAGGCCTGGAAGAGGTAACACCGCAGTGGGCAAAGAGGACTGCTGCCTACGCCCAGGATCTCATCATCGAGCTGGAGAGGAACTTTACTATCATCGCTGGCCGGCTGGCCTACATCGGACACATCCTCAATGAGCTGGAAGAGCAGACAGAGGCAGAAGAGCTGGAGTCGCTTCTGGACTCTAAAGTTCTGGACGATCTGTTCGCCGATTTCTATCGCTTTGCCATGGAGCTTAAGGCTGGAAAGAAGCTCGACTGGGAGTTTGTGCACAAAGCAGGGCAGACGGTGGGGAGGCTTGACAGGCTCTTGGAGAGGAAGAAGCTGGTCTCGGTCATAGACCAGTCTCTCTTAAACAGGATGAGTAGGCTTCTCTCCGATTACTCCGTCACTTACCGGGGCTTTCGCCCTCCTTACTACGTCTCTTATGTGGACGTCAATGGCCTCATCGGTGAAGTCCTGGAGCAGGTGAGGCATAAGCCCTATGATGAGGAGGCAATTCTCAAGACGGAGAGCCAGGAGGATTACCTGAAGGCTCTGAAGGCGCGCATTGCTCACGTCAACCTCTTTGAAGATGTCGAGCTGAGCTTTCAACCGGACTCCGATGCTCCTTTCGCGCGGATGGATCGAGAGCGTTTCAGCGATGCCCTGATTGATATCTTGGAGCGATTTGCAGGGGCTGGATTGAAAAAGCTAAAGATTGCCACCGCTCTGAACGATGACTGGGTGCTGGTGCGCATCGCTGGCGAAGGACCTGCCTCTTGCCATCCCCTGAGCCAGGCCAACAGGTTTTTTGAGAGGAACCTGGCTCTCTGTGGAGGACTCTTGCAGACCATTCTAGAGGCAGATGACCCTTCCGTAGAGATTGAACTGTACGCTTCTGGGGAGGAGGAGACAAGCTGGAACTGATTTGATGCTTGTTAGATCCTGGGGAGGGTCATCTGGACTGAGTTGTTGAACACAGAAGATACTGGATATTGTCCGCTATGCTGCATCGGGTATGAACTCGCGGCCAGTGCAATGGTTTGTCGTTTACGATGAAAAGGAAGTACAGCGGCTTGCAGAGCTCACAATTGACTGGATGCGATACATCTCTGGAAGCAAAACCCCCCTGAGCGCCTATGCCGCTCGATTGGTTGCTGCATGGGAACGTGGGATTGATCCTATCTGCTGGAACGCGCCCCACCTCTTGATTGCCCACATTCCGGAGAACAGCCTTACTGCTCCTACGGACGCCATTATCGCCCTTACGCATTTTGATATCGCTGCGCCGGCGTTTGGAGTTGGCACCTGCTGGGCAGGATTTCTGTCCGCAGCGGCCAGGTCGTGGAAACCCATGCATGAGGCGCTTGCACTGCCAGCAGGACGTGCAGTTGCTTACGTGATGCTATTTGGATATCCTCAGTACAAGACTTATCGCATCCCGCGACGCAATCCGGTTAAGATCATTTGGCGATAGTGCGCAGATAGGATGAGCTCCGCCTGCAGGCCCTGACTTAGTCGGATACTTGGGCGTTTGGAGAATGCTGCCCCGCCAGGGGCGGCTCGCTTTTCATGATCATGGGTGTCCAATTGGACATGAGAGTTTCATTTAAAAATAATAGCCCGACCGTAAAACATTAATGTTAAAAATGTTCATTATTTATTGTGATAATCTTTCGGTCAAGAATGATCGAGAAGATGCTCCGCCCTAGATCAGTCCCCTGGTTTTATCGCCCTGGAAATGCGATAAAGCAGGATAAAGATGGCCAAGGAGTCTGGGGAGATTGTCGATAAAGATTGGAATTGAGCTCAGCTATGGGAAGCTTCGCTCTGACCTCCTCACGCACCCGGAGAGATACTTTTTCATCCTGGTAGTGGACGGGCAGGCTTTCCTTTGCATTCGAACCTGCGATCCCCAGGGTGAGAATATGGAGGCGCATATCATCGATGGACTCGCTCCTGACAAGGATGGAAACCTCGTTTCAGTATTCGAAGACGGTATCAGGGACGCTGTTCTGGAGCTGCGAGATCAGAAGAGATCCTCCTGCGAAGGAGATGAATATCCCATCTCATCCCACCTGGCGCAGATGATCTGCCGGATGGCCGACCTGACGGATTGGATCATCTCATCTATTCTAACTAACGGCAAGAATTTGGTTATCTTCTCCTCCTGGGAAGCCGAGATCTCCAAGGGAAATTGGGAATAGTAGAAAGACTTTCATTTAATCACATGTCAAAGCAATATCTGAATCTGCAGTTGAGTCACTCCTTTGATGAGATCTGCGAGGTTAAGGACGGGATTCCTGTCTTCAAGATGCTGATCGATGGCCTTTGGAGAGGCTCTGAGGAGGGAGAAGAGTTCGATGTTCATACTCCCATCGACGGCAGCGTCATCGCCAAAGCCCAGCTCTGCACTCGCCGAGACGTGGACGCCGCCACCAGAGCAGCGAAAGAGAAAAGGGGCATCCGGAGTCTGCCTGCCATCGAGCGCATCGAGGTCTTCAACTGTGCAGCAGGCATGCTGGAGAAGCACCGGGACGAGTTTGTGACCGTACTCCAGCTGGAGGCTGGAAAAACTCTGACAGACGCAGAAGGCGAGTTTTATGCTGCTCTTCAGCGGCTCAGGCTGACCATGGAAGAGGCAAGGAGGATTTTTGGAGAGTATATCCCCGGCGACTGGTCCATGAGCACCCTGGAGAAGATGGCTCTGGTGATCCGCGAGCCTGTGGGAGTTGTGGCGACCATAATTCCCTTCAACTATCCCCTTTTTATCGCCGCCACCAAGATCATTCCCGCTCTGCTGGCCGGAAACTCCGTGGTGATCAAACCCTCCAGCTCCAATCCCATCTCGGCCACTATGCTGGTCAGGATACTGGAGGAAGCAGGTGTGCCAGAAGGCAGCATGAACCTGGTTACCGGCAAAGGAGAAGAGACGGGAGACGCTCTGGTTACGAGCAATAAGGTGGACATGATCAACTTCACGGGAAGCACGTCAGTAGGTCGTCGAATCTCCAAGATGGCGGAGATGAAGCGGCTGCACCTGGAGCTGGGCGGGAAGGCTTATGCTCTGGTCCTGGAGGACGCCGATCTGGACCTGGCTGCAGAAAGATGCGTCTGGGGTTCTCTGAAGTTCGCCGGTCAGAGGTGCGATGCCGTGAGCGCCGTGCTGGCGGTAGATGAGATTGCCGATGCCCTGAGCGAGAAGATCGCTATGGAGGTTGGCCGATGGAAGTTTGGTGATCCCAGGGATAAGTCAGTTTCAGTCGGCCCCTTGATAAATACCAAAGCGGCAGAGGGTGTTCATGATCTGGTCATGGACGCCGTGGCCAATGGAGCCAAGCTTTTGAGGGGCGGCAAATTCCAAGGATCGTATTACGAGCCTACTGTGCTCGATGATGTGCCAATATCCGCCAAGATCGCAAAGGAAGAGGTCTTCGGGCCGGTGGTCACCATTATCCGGTGCGAGGACGAGGATGAGGCCCTGAGCTTCGCTTGCAGATCAAGATACGGCCTGGAGTCCTGCGTATTCACCAGAGAGTTCTATCGCATGTGGCGCGTGGCCAAGGCCCTGGAGTGCGGAGAGGTTACCATCAACGACTGCCCCTCGCATGGAGTGGGTTACTTCCCCTTTGGCGGGATAAAGGATTCGGGCATGGGGCGGGAGGGAATAGGCTACAGCATCGATGAGATGACCAATCTCAAGACTATCGTCTTCAACCTGGGGCCAGCAGGCCTCGGAAAGAAAGAGCAGCTTGCAGCCGCCTGCAGGACGGGTGTGCCGCAGAAGAAGCCTGAGCCGGAGAACGGCGAGTAGCCCGCCTCTTCTATTCGCTTCTCAAATTTCTTCGATGATCTTAACGCCCTTTTTTCATCCACATTCCTGACTTTTCTTCCTTCTCATAGACATTCTTCACCGCCGACCAGGCAACCCTATGAGCCGTCTCTTCCCTGGATGCGCCTCCTCTGCGGTCCTCAGGATTGGCATATTGATCCCATGCGTGGTTGAAGGCTTCCAGATAGATCTCCTGAGCGTGCTCCGGCAGGTTTTCCCGTACGCTTGCGGGCAGTTCTTTCACTTTTTTGTACGGCAAGGATCTACCTCCTTTGATATAATATTTTTATCTGAGGTTGTTAGATTAAAATTGAGAACTCAAGTTGCTATGGGCTTGATGTATCTCTATCTCTTAACCGGGTACTTCCTCGACCCCCATCCGGCCATGCCGCCCAGGATGACCACCAGGTCCTTCCAGCCTCGGGCCTGCAGGAAACTGGCAGCAATCATGGAGCGCATGCCGCTGCCGCAGAAGATGTGCAAGGTTCTATCTTTCGGCACTTCTTCATAACGTTCGGGAATGCAGGTCACATGGATATGCTGCGCTCCAGAGATCTGGCCGTCTTTTTTCAGCTCTTCCTCGCTGCGGACGTCCAGGACCCAGAGGAGCTCATCCTCATCCAAGAGGCGGCAGAGATCCTGCACCGTCAGAGTCCTTATGGAGGCGCTACTCATTCCGGACATATGCCAGTTGAGCATGCCTCCCGCCAGGTAGCCTGCGATCCGGTCGAAGCCCAGGCGAAGGAGGATGCGAGTGGCTTCTTCAGGATCGTTGGTCTCGGTTACCAGGAGAACTGGCCGGTCGTAGCTGAGGAACCACCCGGCAAAGCTGGCCAGCCCGTCCAGCCAGATGGACTGAGCGCCCGGAACGTGGGCGGCTCCGAAGCCAAGCTCCAGGCGTGTATCCAGGATCTGGGCTTTGCCTGACAGGGCCTGGAAGTCCTGCGGGGCCAGAGGCCTAGGCCTTGGCAGGGCTCCCAGGACAGGCTGGCCCTCCAGGTTGACCTTCTCCATCTTTTCGAAATAAGGCGGCCTCTCCGGCCGGCTCTTCAGCAGGCTGGCCACGAACTCCTCCTTGCTCTTGACCTGGAGCCGAGGATTGCGCTTTCTTTCCAGGCCGACGGTGGTCCAGAGCCGCTCGGCTATGGATTCTCCGCAGACCGAGCCTGATCCATGAGCCGGACAGACGATGACCTCATCGCCCAAAGGCAGGATACTCTTGAAAATGCTCTCGTAAAGCAGGCCCGCCATCTCCAAAGCCCTATCTATGCCCAAAAGATCGATGCGCCCCACCTCCCCGGCAAAGAGGGTGTCTCCAGAGAAGAGCACCCAGGGAAAGCCACTCGGATCTCGCAGCAGATAGCTCATGATTCCGGGAGTGTGGCCCGGAGTGGGAATGGCCTCAATCTCCAGGCGGCCTGCCTTCCACCTCTGGCCCTTTTTCACAGCGTGCCCGTATCGGTAATCCCACTGGCTGTCGGCATGCCAGACCTTTGCGCCCGTGCGAGAGGAAAGTTCCATGGAGCCCACGAAATAGTCCTCATTGCGGTGGGTCTCCAGGATGTGGGCGATCCTCATTCCCTCTGCCGAGGCCTTTTCGATGTAGATCTCGCAGTCCCTCCTGGGATCGATAACTAAGGCTTCGTTCTTATCGCCCAACAGGTAAGAGTAATGTGCCAGCCCTCTGGAGACTATTCTCTCGAAGAGCATAATTTTACACCTGAATCCGCTTATCTCAATTTTAATTTATCGATAAAACTATTCAATAGTTATTATAAAAATATTTAGTATGGATTTTCGCCGGTTATCGTGGGATTCTCCGGGTATGAAGTCCATTCGGTGAAGGAGCCCTCATAGATTTTGACTTTATCGTGGCCGAGGTAGAACTTGAAGAAGAGGAACTCGTTGGTGGCCTCCCTTCCGGTGCCGCAGTAGACGAGTACGGTCTTGTCCGGTGTGATCTTGAACTTGCCCACGAGCTGCTGAAGTTCCTCATCGCTCTTCAGGAGCTTGGCGTTCTCCTTGGTCATGAGAGTCCTCCAGGGCAGGCTGAAGGCTCCGGGGATGTGACCGTTCTTGATCCACAGGCCGCCCTCCTTGTAGCTGTCGAAGGGCCGGGCGTCGAAGACCATTACATCCTTCTGCTCTCTTTGCCTGCAAAACTGGTCGTACTCCACGAAGTAATCCCTGCATATCTGTATCTTGAAGTCAGACGGCTCCCATTTGGGAAACACCTTGGTCAAGCTTCCCCCCTCTTCCTTCCACTTCTCCAGGCCGCCGTCCAGGATGCAGACCTTGTTGTGACCGAAGCGTATCAACGAGTAGGCCATCATAGTCTGCTCCAGGCCATCTCCCAGGCCGGCGGTGCATTTGCTATATCTGCCAGACGCGGAGTATATTACCACAATCCTGTTCGGGTCCAGCCCGATCCGGCTGAAGACCGGTTGAAGGGATTCGGGAGGGACGTACATGGCGGGGAGGCCTATCCATGCAGATCTGAGAAGGCCTTCGTTCAGGTAAATGGCCCCTGGGAGATGGCCCATGACGTAGTCGTGCACATTCGGCTGGACATCCAGGATCATGAGATCGTCGTAGAGATGGTCTGCCAGCCACTCTGTAGAGATCCACTTCACTTTGCTTTCTCCGGGGGGAGGCGGATATGTCCTCATAATTTAAGCCTCTGAGAGTCTTGAAACTGATCTGGCTGCAATGCCAGTTCTAATGCATAATTATGACCATGATGATTTATCTAATTTACGACATTTGACTGGAAACTATCGATTCTTGAGAATCCTTTCCGTGGCCACACCACGCCAAAATAGCATCCAGAGCGCAGGGTATATTTCGTTTGATTTACAGAAAGCCTGGCATAGATCAATGGCATGAGGCAGAAATCATGGGAGTATCGGCGGCCAAGGTCGCAGTAATATGCTTATTCTTGATTCTAGGAATGGCGCTGGCTGGGTTCTTGATGCAGCCCAAAGGATCGCTGGAAGCCTGGGAGGTAAAAGAGAGCCACTTTCCATCCAAGGGAACATCGGAGGACAAGCTCGTGTTTCTTCTGAACTATGCCATCCTGGCTCCATCCAGCCACAACAGCCAGCCCTGGAAGTTCAACCTCTCAGGCAATGTTATCAGGCTCTTTGCCGATAGATCAGGGTGGCTGCAGGTGGCGGACGCGGACCAGAGGGAGCTTCACATCAGCCTGGGCTGCGCTCTGGAGAACCTGCTGGTGGCGGCGGAGCACTTCGGCTACAGCTACCGTGTAATCTACCTCCCGGAAAATGAGGATTCAGTTGCATCAATCAATCTCATTCCCAATGGCGAACCTTCGCTCTATCCGGATACCGCAATCTTCCAGGCGATTCTCACCAGGCACACCAATCGCCTGCCCTACCAGAGCCGGCCAGTCCCTGAAGGCGCAATCAAGACGCTTCAAAACCGCAGCGCCAAGGAGGGAGTCCGCATCTACCTGATCTCCGATTCGGGATTTAAGAACAAGTTTTGCGAGCTGGTGGTTTCAGCCGACCAGATTCAGTATTCTGATGTCGATTACAAGAGCGAACTAGGTCACTGGCTGGGCCAAGGCATGATGGAGCCGACGGGCATCCAGGCCCTGATCGCCCAGATGAACGTTGTCTTGCTGGATGTAGGGCCGGAGCAGACCAGGAATGATGCCGAGCTGGTGAACAGCACTCCCGTCTTGGGCTTCATCATCTCCGAGAAGAACGACCGGGAAGCTCAGATCAGGGCCGGGCAGGCATTCGAGCGACTGTGGCTGGCGGCCACGGCCATGAACCTCAGCGTTCATCCCATGAGCCAGGCACTGGAGGTTCCGGAGACGAAGGCAAAGCTGGCAGAGCTGTTGCCCGGAGGTTATCTGCAGCAGGCCTTCTTGTTGGGCTTTGCCGAACCTGTTGCGAAGCACACGCCCCGCAGGCCGCTGGAGGAGGCCTTCGCCAAATAGAGCAGGCAGATCTCTCTGAGATGCACAACCGTATCCAATCCAATGGAAGATCGAGGCGGCCAGTCGAGCATATTTTTAACTTTAAATATTAAATTTAATTAAAAAATTTAGCCTTCGGCTCGTCTAGCTCTAACTTTTTTTGAATGGTAAACGTCTTTTTTTAATTAAAACAAATTATCGATAATTATTAATTATATGTTAATTATCATAAAATAATTATATATACTATAATTATATTATATATAATAAAAACTTATTTTAATATATTTTACAATGATTCTAACCTAAAATATCCAATTTAATGATATCATAATTAATTACACTAATAGAACAAAAGATAAAAAATTCCATTTGAGCTGAATTATATTAAGTAATTATATAAATAATACTCATGTCGACCCAACAATTTAAATCGAAAAAATTTTATAAATTATTATTTCGTATCGAAAGTATTAGGGTTCTATACTCAATATCTATTTATAAAATTAATTGATTTAAATTGAAGAGACCTCCTTAGTTCTTATATTCTATGTGAACAAACTTCTCCAAGAGAGCCATTTCTTCTTTGAAATAGGTTTACACCTGGCAAAGGATGGGGATACGCGCAGAGAGAGATAAATTCATATAGACTATGGAATAACTCTGCTGGCAAAAGACTGATTTGCCATGAGTCCTATCCTTTCATGCACATAGTTTATAGGATCAAAGCAGAACTGTCAATCCATCCTGGCCGCCTCCTAAGAGATCCCGTGGAAAGGCCGATTTAATAATATATTTGTCTTATTTCAATATTTTATAATTTATTCATTTTAAATTGTTTAGGTTTTTAAATTTAAGTTATATATTTATTTTACATAATTATTTTTCAAAAAAATTTTAGTACATATTCATTAGTTATATTATAATAATATTTAGTTTTATTAATAACGATTACAAATTTTTTAATCTACTTATTATAAAATATTATTAATATCTATTTTGAGGAATTTTATGATTTAAAATACTCATATCAGTCAAAAGTGAGAGTTTTAAATTCATGCAAATTCTTTTATAAAACTTTTTATATTGAATTTTAGGTCGGCGTGATACCCGCCTTCCAGCACTGCGAATCGCTTTCCCTGGCATTTCTCTGAGCCTTCGGCGATTATATTTCCAATTATCCCGTAGTCTTCTGTCTCCAGCAGCCCGCCCCAGTCTTTTGCATAGGTATCGAAGCCGGCTGAGACTCCCACTATGTCATAATCGAATCCATGAAAGGCCGCTTCGACCTGCCTCAGGTAGCCGCTACTGTCCATGCTCAGGTAATCGAAGTTTGCGTCCACGGATCCAGGATTCACGATCTTTACATCATGATCGCCCCGGAAGATACTTACCGTCCCGTCCCCGAAGTGCAGGTCGATGTCGATGATCAGGACGCGCTTTGCTTTTGGTCTGGTCCTCTGGACGGCAATGGCCATATTGTTAAAGAAACATAAGCCCCAGGCCCGGTTGGCCGAAGCGTGGTGGCCCGGCGGGCGCACCAGGGCGAAGGCGGGCTCGCCCTGCAGGGCCAGCTCAGCGGCGGCGATGGCGCCGCCGGCTGCCAGCGAAGCCGCCTCGAAGTGACCGCTGCGGCGCACGAGGTTGATATGCTCTTTGCCATGCACTCTTGAGATATCCTCCAGGCTGCAAGGCGGTGCCTCCCTGAACTCGTAGCCCGCATTTTGCAGCTCTTCTGCGGACCGTCTGACTCTATCTGGGTTCTCAACAGGGTTTGCCGGATATCTTTCCTCGTATGCTCTGCTGTAGACGATCTTCACAACCATACCTGGAAATTCTGCAAGCACTTAATCGATTCGATCCCTTGGCGAATCATCACAAGGACTATATGATAAGTCCTCTAACCCCCCAGGGATGCCCAACTTCAACGTCCTGCTGGAGGGTGCCTGGCTGGTCAGAGATGTCAAGACGGAGGATGATGCCATCGGTGTGGCCATCTCCGAGGCCGGCAAGCGATTGAACCAGAGAAAGATGGACTTTGTAGATGTAGAGGTCGGTCAGTGGGACTGCCCGGAGTGCGGCGAGCCTCTGGCGGGGGTTTTTCTCGTCGCCAGCACGGCCCTGGTGGCACTTCTCTTCGAGATAAAGATCTTCAATGCCGAGAGCGAGGAGCATGCGGGACGTATTGCAAAATCCATTATTGGCAAGGCCCTGGGGTCCATACCGCTGCGGGTGGTAGAGATTGCCCTGCAGGATTAAACGGCGTGTTCTGTCTCTCCCTCTCCCATCGGCCTGCCTCTCTTATTATGCCTTGAGTTTATCTCTTCTCTCCTGCAGCCCTTCGGCCAGATTTTGCAGAGCCCCTCTGTTCCTGTCTTTCCAAAACCGATTTTCCGAGGCCCAGCTTCTTTACCAGCTCCTTTAAGTCGCCCTTCTCGGCCTTGCCGCGCCCAGACCTTTTTCTGCTGGACACCTTTTCGTCCTGTCTCTTCTCCGCCCTTTTTTGCGATCCCCACTCAACCGTTTTTGCCTCAATCAACTCTCGACCCTTTGGGGCATCGACCATTATTATCTCCTTTCTGACCCATTGCGGAAGGAACTGGTTCACGCCGCCGGGTGCACTGCCAAACCTGCGATCGCAGAACAGAAGCACTCCCCTCTCCGATTCGGCGCGAATGACTCTCCCCGCCGCCTGCAGCCCTCTGTTTATGGCCGGCAGGGTATAGGCTATAAGCATACCTTCCGTCTTGCCGTATTTCCTAGTGTAGTAGGCATTGATCTCCTTCTGGATCTCATCGTATGCCGCCAGCGGCAGGCCGATTACAGCCACGCCGTTCAGAGCCTCTCCTTTATAGTCAATTCCTTCCGCCAGCTTGCCGCCGCACACTCCCGTCAGGACGGCACCTCCTCGCTCGCCCAGGCGGAAGAACTCCTCCAGGAGCAAAGGAACCTCTTCGGCGCTCCTGGGCTCGATGCAGAGCTTCTTTCCCGCCCTTCGGGCCGAACTAAGACACGCCTCTCTGTAACTGTTCATCATGGGATAGGATGTGAAGAAGACAGCCACGTTGCCGGGAATTTCTTCGATCACCGATCTGATGTGGCCGACTATCTCCTCTCTGTTGTCCGAATCATCTCGGGTCTCAAGCTGGGTGGTTGCCTTTTCTGCAACCAGCAGCAGCCGATTTTCTTTGGGGAAAGGATTGGGAAGGCTGAGCTTTTGCGCCCGCTTCTCCTCGCCCAGGCAGTAGAGCTCGTAGGCCTCCAGGGGCGAAAAAGTGCCGGAAAGCATCACGGTGGCATTGATATTGTCGGTGATGCGCCGAATGGTGGGCGCAGGATCGACATTGTTAACCTCCAGCCGGGCATGTTTCTTGCTTCCTGAGCCATTGACCACGATCTTCCTCTGGTAGGACATATCCTCTTCCGCCTTTTCCGCATCTCTGAGGAAGAGCAGAACCAGCGCCAGGCTCGGCTGAATATCCCCCTGCAGATTTTCCCGATCCCCTTCCGCCAGGTTCAGATCGGCTACGGCCACGGCCACATCCGAGAAATAGGACAGCGCCTCGTCAATATCTCCCACTCCCTCGTAGAGAAAAGAGCGGAACAGGTCGGCATCCAGAAGGGCCTCGCCCTCCTGCATTCTCTCCTGGCGGCTCTGCAAAAACCTCTTCAGCCTGGGAAGAAGCATGCGAATGACCCTGATGCCCTCCCGCCTCCAGGATGCTCCTTCCCTCGATTCCTCCAGCCTGGCCTGGCCCAAGGTGTCCTCAAACTTCTCCACCTCCCTTTCGGCGAGGTCCAACATGCGCACCGTGAGCGTTCGCGAGTTCAATGCCCGCACCGCGTCGCCGAGGTTGTGGGCCTCGTCCACGATGGCCGTCACCTTCTCCGGGTCCATCTCCAGCCACTGAAAGATGATATCCTGAAAGTCGGGGCTGAAGAGGTGGGAATAGTTCATGATCACCATATCGCTATTCTGGGCGTAAAGGCTCATGATCTCGTAGGGGCAGATGCCCTGGCAGGATTCCTGGAGGTCGGAAGGGGGCGTAATCCTCTTCTTCAGCCCTTCCACCACCTCCAGGGCTCGCCAAGACCTGCGGAAATGAACTTTTCCGTTCAGCTCAAAGGCCTCCCGGCTCTTCAGGAAGTAAGGGCAGAAGGTTCTGTAGCCCGGCTCCTCCTCGGGCACGTTGTCTGCAGCAGGATCGTAGATGCTCTGCCTATCTTTATTAATCCTGGAAGCGACATAATTTTTCGTCCACTCTCTCAGCCGGGAGCAGCCGGCATAGACGCTCTCGCCCTTGAACTCCTCTTCCAGAGGACAGATCTTCTGCTTTCCAACCATGTAGGCGATCTCTGGCCTGTGCCTCGTCCTGGACCAGATCTTGTTGATCTCGTCGATGTAGATATCAATCTGAGATACCGTGCGCACGGCTACTACTATCTTTCCTGGGGCTGCGGAGAGAGCCGCGCTGATGCAGCTGGTCTTGCCCGTCCCGGTGGGAGCATCTATCATCAGCACTCCGTGCTCTCCTTTGCTCACCGTATCGTAGACCGCGTCCAGCATTTTATCCTGATATGGTCGGAGGGACTCATAGGGGAAATAGTCCAGGTACACGCTTCAAGGAAAGGGCTTGGGAAGAGATAAATGCTATCCACGGGGCGAAATAGAAAAGTTGAAATTGTAGCGGGTCCTTTATCAATTCTGTAGCATTGAAGGTGGGGAATATGAAGGCAGTGATGATAGTTCTGATCATATTTGTGGCAGCTTGCCTGATCGTTCCGGCAGCCACTTCTGGCAACTTGGGTCAGATGAGCAGATTTGGAGCGGAAAAGCCGCAATTTTGGGCGTCTGGTTCGGACGCAAAGAGGATGGAAGATAAGATGACTGAGGCTCTGAGGGGACTTGGTGCCTCAAAAGAAGCCAAGACCGGTCTCAATAATTCTACCTTAAGGAACGGGAGCCTCGACAACTCATCCCTCTCTAACTCCATTCAGCTGAACTCCACGGGGCTGAATTCATCAGCGGTTAGCTCATCCGCAGCAGGTGCCCTTTTTGCAAACAGCTCGGCAGGCTTGCAGGAGGTGGGTGCCAGCTCCAAAGGAAGCTTCAATGGTTACTTGGGCATTACAGCCTCCCGGCATGAGATGGGCAAGAGCGACATAAAATCCAGCACGTTTCTGAGCGGTGGATTCGATGTGGATAAGACAGTCCAGTTCTCGGATCGAGGTTTTTAGGTCCGGGGAGCGGCGGCGCAAAAAATGAAGACCGTCGGAAAGCTGATCATCCGGATCATTCTATTTCTTTTCGTCTCTTCTGTGCTTTTAGCTGTCGCCCAATCTCAGGGAGTGCTCAATGAGGAGTGGAGCAGGACCTTGGGAGGCCCTTACGGTGACGGCTTCTGGTCACTTCAAGAGACAGAGGATGGAGGCTGCATCCTCGTCGGCTATACCGCTTCAAAAGGAGAGGGCGCAGACCTGTGGCTGGTCAGGACGGATCGGGAAGGAGATCCTCTCTGGAACAGGACTTTCGGGGGATCAGGAGAGGATGTCGGATACTTCATCCAGGAGACGAAAGACGGCGGCTACATTGTCACGGGAAGCACCGATTCTTTTGGCATGGGTGGAGAGCGTCTCTGGCTCCTCAAAACCGATTCCAGTGGGATCAAGGAATGGGACCGCGTCTTCGGAGGCTTTGTATCCTCCTCCGGAGATGGAGGCTGGGCTGCTGACGCGACCGAAGACGGCGGCTACATCGTGACCGGCTACACCCAATCTTTCGGAGCGGGCAGAAAGGATCTCTGGCTCCTGAAGACGGACGGGCAGGGGAAAGAGATCTGGGATAAGACCTTTGGCGGGACAGAGGACGATGTGGGCATGTCTGTGGCCGGGACAGGGGACGGAGGATACATTGTGACAGGGCGGACTGCTTCCTTTGGAGCGGGGGGAGACGACATCTGGCTTTTGAAGGCCGATTCCTTAGGAAGAGAGGAGTGGAACACCACCTTCGGCGGCAAAAATGACGACGCAGGCTTTCAGGTGCTGGAGGTCAGTGACGGCTATGCTCTGGTGGGCAGAACCGAGTCCGGCTCCGATGATAAGAGGATAATTCTCATCAAGACCGATCGCGAAGGCCATAAGCTCTGGGAGAGGACCTACAAAGGCAGCGCAGGCACCTCCCTGCAGCCAACATCAGACGGCGGCTTTATCATTGCGGGACGGATCGATTCCGAGGAGTCAGGAAAAGATGCTCTTTTGATCAAGACCGACTCCTCCGGACGAGAGCAGTGGGCGGTTCCTCGGAAGGGTGAGGGAGACGATATTGCCACCTGGGCCGTGCAGAGCAGTGATGGAAGCTATCTCTTCGCGGGCATAACCAGCTCCTACGGGTCCGGGGCAGAGGACGGCTGGCTGGTCAAACTTCAGGCTGGCGCTGCGAAGGGCGAAGAAAGGGCAGTCGATAATACAAGCAAGAGATTATCAAATATTGAAAAGATCTTTAACCAGAGAGAGGGATAGCCCACTGATGCCTTCCCTGGTCAGGATCTCGGACATCGGCCTGTACCTTCGCTGCCCCAGGCTGGTTTACTTCGATTCCTTGGGGACGCTGCCAAGAAAAAACAACCCTGAGCAGCTTCTTCTGCGCAGCCTGATGCTCGGTCTATCTGGCGAAGCAGATCTGGAAGGCCAGCTGCGGGAATCCCTGGCCAGGCTGGAGATGGAGCTGCCTTTGATTTACGAGATCGAGCCCGATGAGCTCGGACCGGCTTGCCGGGAGCTGGAGGATCGGATTGCCGAGATCGCCAAGGGCCTTTCGCCTCATCTTGATCTCATCTTGCCGAGCAGCGTGGAGGTGGACCTGCGCTCGGAGAAGCTTCATCTCTCAGGCAGGCTCGATCGCCTGGCACCGAGCTGCACTCCATCCCTCATCCGGACGGGGCAGGCCCCGGAGGATGGAGTCTGGAAGAAAGATCGGCTGATGCTGGCTGGCTATGCACTGCTGCTGGCAGAGACGTATGGAAAAAGAATAAATCGAGGGCTAGTGGAGTTTCCGCGCTCCGGGCTCGTGCGTCCTGTCCAGATTCACAGCGTAGACAGAGCCCGCGTGCTGCGCATCCGGGACAGAGTGCGGCAGATAAAGGACGGCCAGCTTCCGGACAGGCCAGAGGACGCTCGCTGCGATGGCTGCCAGGCCAGGGAGCGCTGCGAGACGAGGCATTCGCTGGCGTCGAAATTTTTTTGATTTTTGATGATAGACAATCCAGGATAGGATCAGGCAAACCCACACCTTATAAAGGGGTAAGCCCCAAGAAATCCCCTCACATCACATTCAAGCTGATTTCCGGTCCGCTCAACTTGGTGTGGGGCGCGCACCGCTATGAAGAGGATGATAAATGGCAACCATCGAGGAGCAGATCAAGGCGCTGGAAGAGGAGATCCTCAACACTCAGAAGAACAAGGCCACTGAGCATCATCTGGGCAAGATCAAGGCCAAGATAGCGAAGCTTAAAGCGCAGCAGGAGCTTCAGAAGATCAAGGGCGGCGGCCAGGGGAGAAGGTTCTACATCAAGAAGTCTGGCGACGCAACAGTGGCCCTGGTGGGCTTCCCCTCCGTGGGCAAGTCCAGTCTCTTGAACTACCTGACAGGCTCCAGGTCGGAGGTTGCTGATTACCTGTTCACCACCCTGGAGGTCATTCCGGGCGTCATGAAGTACAAGGGTGCCGAGATTCAGATCCTGGATATGCCCGGCATCATCAAAGGCGCTGCCAGGGGCAAGGGGCGGGGCAGAGAGGTCATAACCGCGGCCCGGGCGGCGGATATAATACTACTATTAGGAGACGTCTTCAACTACCGGCTGAACATTCTGGAGCGCGAGCTTTACGACGCTGGGATAAGGCTGGACAAGCAGCCACCCAACATCCATATCACTCAGGAGAAGAAGGGCGGCATCATCGTGCGCAGCACGGTGCAGCTCACCAAGATGACGGAGTTTGAGATCGCGGAGATCATCCGGGCCTACGGCATCGTGAACGCCATCGTCACCGTTCGCGAGGATATCGACACGGACAGCCTGGTGGACTTCCTGGCGGGAAACAGAGTCTACATTCCCTCGGTGGTGGCGATAAACAAGTTCGACCTCAAGTACGGAGACCTTGAAGACAAGATCCGGCAAGACCTCGACAGGGATTTCCTGCCCACCTCCTGCACGACAACGGAGGGCCTGGAGGATCTGAAGGAACTTATTTATGAGAGGCTGGGGTTCATCCGCGTTTTCCTCAAGCCGAAAGGGGGCAAGGCGGACATGGAAGAGCCGCTGGTGATCCTGGACGGGAGCACGGTGAAGGCGGTCTGCGAGCATCTGCACCGCGACTTCGTGAACCTGTTCCGCTACGCGCTGGTCTGGGGAAGGAGCGCCAAGTTTCCAGGCCAGTCGGTGGGGCTGGAGCACGAGCTGAAGGACTGCGACGTGCTGTCCATAATAACCAAGAGAAGATAGAGCCAGCCGGAGGGCGGCTTGCCTTGGGCCCTCCGGCTTTTTCAAGGAAGGCTCTGCAGGGCCTCCAGGATCTTCAAGATAGCCGAAAGCCGCTCTTCCAAATCCTGGTGCAATGCCTTGATCGAGGGCAGCTCCCCAAGCGCCCCGGCCAGGCCCGAGGCGATGGCATCGAGGCCGTAGAGGGATATGGCCGCAGCGCAGTCTAAATCTTCTTCCTCTTCCTGCTCCCACCCGAAGCCCCTGGTGCACGTCTCGCGAAATCGCCGCGCTCTGGTCAGACGGCCATCCTCGTAGAGAACGAGCCTGACATCAGAGCTGAAGCTGCGGTCAATGTCGAGGGGAACGCTCTCCGATTTGCTGAAGATGGTGATGGACTTGCGAAAGTTGGGCTCGGAGTCGTCCAGCAGGGAGACGAAGGGCGCGGCCTTCTCCAGGACCTTAAACAGGGTTTCAGCCTCTCGCTGCAGGTTTTCCTTCCTCAAGAGGGCGATCTTTTCGGGCAGAGGGGAGAGATCATCGAGAGCCGAGTTGAGATCGGTCAGGGCGGCGGGCATTTCGGGCTGCAGCTGGAAATGCTGCTTGAGCATCCTGACGGCACACGCAAGGCGCGCGCGCACGGAAGGGCACTGCGCACGGGCGCGGGAGGAGGTGGGCTTGAGGGGGTCCATTTCAAGATGCCTCCCGATCCGGGGCAATGCTGGCGGCCCGGCAGAGGTTTCCAGGGAGCCTGCAAATCTTGTGATTACCGTTCATTTTCAATCAACTCTTGCACTTACTGATCTTTTCATAGCCGGTAGCCGCCCGGCACCTGTTCAACTGCCATCTGCCGGATATCCCCGCCCTGGGGCGCGGTGTGGACTGCGGCGGCCATGTATTAATCACCAATTTCCTCTGTGTACCATAATCTATTTAAGTATTTCCTAATTTATGGTATTCAGAGGAAAAATATTTAAAGTAACGATGCTTAATAGGAAAAATATGCGCGAGCTAACAACAATAATAGAAGTTGATGAGCGGGGGCGAATGCTAATGCCGCTCGCGTTAAGAAAAGCACTTGGCATCGAAAACAAGAAAGCCATAATACACATGACAGTTAGTCTGGTAAAAGATGAGACACAGGACCCTCTTAAGGCCCTGGTCCCCGCGCTCGCTTAACGTTGCATCGCAGTTTGGCCGCTCCGATGCAGAGTAGTGTAGGTAGCGATAGCTATATCTTATTTTCCCTGGATCGCCCAAAAGTTTTTCGCCAGATCTTCCATACCTAAAGTCTATAGGAGGTATCTGATGAAATTTATGTATTATCTATGCATCCTTGTTCTGATAATGGTGTGCATTCCAGTATTTGGACAGGACAACAAACGCAATTTGATCGCATAATCGTATGCAGAATTATCTAATTTGAGTGATATTTTAGAAGATCAATACTTCGGCTATGAAAAATACAACGAGCCGATGTATCTTGACGAGATCGGTTTATCAGACATGCCTACTGGTTAGATTAATTAATACCAATAATTAATTATTTCAAGATATTTCCTGAAAAGGAATTTATATTCGATTTCCTATACTATATTTCATTGTTAGGTGATTATCTAATGAAATCAGAAACGGCAACATTGGTCATCGGTTAAGAATATATAATTCTGCCCATGCTAAATTTTAGCCTAAGATTATGAGTCAGCTATTTAGCGATACTATCGCTGAGATCGAAAAATCAGCTGAGCAGGCGTTACTATGTTCG
>Ga0315280_10004703_pt1 | contig 19917 bp, 14 predicted proteins | sample YL17G06_40_MG_FD_203697 | JGI IMG/M metagenome (GOLD analysis project Ga0315280, IMG submission 203697) | Sediment microbial communities from Yellowstone Lake, YNP, Wyoming, USA - YL17G06_40 | ecosystem: Environmental > Aquatic > Freshwater > Lake > Sediment | place: USA: Wyoming | collected... | reverse complement strand
ACGTCCTAACCCCTAGACGATAGCGCCCTCGGGCTCTTTTAACCTTTCTAGCATCCGCCGCCAGAAATTGTCAAGGCGGGGAAAAGCAGGAGGCAGAAGTCAGGAGTCGGAAGTCAGGAGCCAGAAGTGGGTTGGCAAGCGTTCCAATTCGCGCTGACGGCCTGCGCGCCGCGAGCTAAAACTTGGTGAGGGACGAGAAGCTGAAGTCGCGGACCTTCATGGCGGGCACCACCATGTCGAAGGTCTCCTCGCCTGCCGCGCGTTCCGGCGGGCTCATCATTTCCACTTGGCCGAGCATCTCAATTATGCTCTGGTTGAAGCGCAAGTTCCTCAGGCCGTACTGCACCTTGCCGTCCTCGATCCAGAACGTTCCGTCGCGCGTCATGCCGGTCAGGATTTTCTGGTAGGGATCGACTTCGCGGATGTACCACAGGCGGGTGACCAGGAGGCCTCGTTTGGTGGAACGGATCATCTCCTGAATGCTCGTTCTGCCGCCTTCCATGACGATATTGACAGGCGTTTCCCCAATCTCATTGGGGAGAGGCAATCCGTGCCCCGTGGGTTCCGCGCCCGTCTTGTGCGCGGTCTGTCGCGCGTACACCACGCCCTTGACCACGCCCTGCTCGATCAAGGTCACGCGCTGGCGCGGCACTCCCTCGCCATCAAACGGCGCGCCGCTTTGCCGTGGGTGATAGACATCGTCTCGGACGTTGATGTTCGCGCCGAAAACCTGCTGCCCGACGCGCCCGGTGAGGCAACTCCGTTTTTCGTGAATTGCCAATCCAGCGAAATCAGAAAAGAGATATCCCAGCAAGTCCAGGACCGCCGCCGGCTCCAGTATAACGGTGTATTTTCCCGGCTCAATCTCCCGTGGCTCGCGGCTTTCCAGGGCTTTGCGTGCGGCACGGTCGGCCAGCGCTTCCGGCTGGAGTTCGCGACAGTTGGGCGAGGTCTTCTTCGCCCAGCCGGAGCTCGATTCACCCAGCATGGTGACGGAGAACTCCGAAACAGTCTCGTCGTGAAATGCGGCAAGGCCGCGGGAATTGAACAGCCCCATGGCGAAGCAGCCGCTGGAGAAGATCCCGGCGGCAGTCAGGCCATCTTTCTCCGCGCGCGCGATGACCTGCCGCACGGTTTCGGCTCGCGCCTGCGGTGTCAATTGTGCGGTCTCCTTGTGGAAGCGGTGGACCGCGCGGAAGGTCTGCGGGCCCGGCATGGGCAGAAGCTCTGGGTCAGGAGGCTGGAGCCGCGCCAGCGTCAGGGCCGCCTCGCAGGTTTGGCGGATGGAAGCCTCGTCGAACTTGTTGGTGCTGGCCCGCGCCATGCGCCGATCCAGCACGACGCGCACAGAGAGTGCGCCGCCTTCCTCGGCCACGTTCTGATGGATGGTGTTGTTGGCGAAGCGCGTCAGCGCATAGGCCGTGGAGCTGATGATGGCTTCCGTCTCATCGGCCGTGGAATACTTCAGAACCTTGGCAAAGATCTCTTCCGCGTGTTGGCGAGTCAACATCAGGGTACAGGGAACAGGTTACAGGTTACAGTCCGACCTTCAACCTTCAACTTTCGACTTTCGACCCTCGAGTCAATTCATCCGGAGTACGCTACTCCCACCTGGACCTTGCGAAAGCGCGCGGGCGAAGCCCCATGCCCGGTGCCCATGGTCTGCGGGGGCTGACCTTTGCCGCAGTTAGGCGTTCCCCACAGCGTCCACGCTTCGAAACCGCAGATCGCGTCACAGGAATTCCAGAATTCGGTCGTGATGCCGGCGTAAGTGGGATTTTTCAGCATACGCGTGACTTTTCCGTTCTTGATTTCCCAGCCGATTTCCGTGCCGAACTGGAAGTTGTAGCGCCGATCGTCAATCGACCAACTCCGGTTGGTCTCCATGTAGATGCCGTCGTCGGTCGAAGCGATAAGCTCCTCGAGGGTTCCCTGCCCGGGCAGCAGGCTCACGTTGGTCATGCGAATCAGGGGAATGCGGTTCCAGGCCTCGGCGCGCATGGCGCCGCTGGAGCGCGGCTGGCCGATGGCGGCCGCGGTTTCTCGCGAGGTCAGGTAGCCCACAAAAAGGCCATCCTTGATGATGGGCGTGCACTGCGCGGGGACACCCTCATCGTCGTAAGCAAACGTGCCGAGGCCCGGCCCGTGCGCGGGCGTGGCATCGGCCACCACGTTGACGATGGGGGAAGCGTACTGAAGCTGCCCCAGCTTCTCGAGTGTCAGGAAGCTCATCCCAGCATAATTCGCTTCCGAGCCCAGGACGCGGTCGAGTTCGATGGGGTGGCCGATGGATTCGTGAATCTGCAAGCCAAGCTGCCCGCTGCCCAAGATGAGGTCTTTCACGCCCGACGGGCACTGCGCCGCGCGATGCAGTGCCACGGCCTCCTCGGCGATGCGCGGCGCCTGGCCCACCAGGTCCAGTTCCTCCACCAGTTCGTAACCCTTGGTCTGGTACTGCCCGCCGAAGGAATTGGGGTAGGAGCGCCGTTGAATCTCATTACCCAGAAAGGAAGTGGCGACGAAACCTGCGCCCGTCTGCGTCTTCACCTGGTAGATCTCCGAACCCTGGCTGGAGACGAACAACTGTTCGAGGCGCCGGAAGTCCAGGACGGCCTCGGCCAGCGTCACCCCCTCGACGCGGCGCAGTTCCGCGTCCACTTTCAGCAGCAAGTCCAGGCAGGTTGAAACCGGAACGGTGAAGGGATCGAGGCGGCAGGGAGCTACCCACCGGTCCACCACTTTCGTTTCAGGGGCCAAGGAGACTGCGTGCTTCTGGCAGAGCGCGCTGGCTTGCGCAATACTGACGGCCTGCGCGGCGGTCCGATCCACGCTGGCCCGGCTCAAATCGTCGGTGGCCGCAAACCCCCAGGCGCCTTCGGCAACCACGCGCACCCCGAGGCCCGACGACTCCGATTCTCTGACCTGGGCCGGCTGGCCGTTCTTGGTGGAAAGGTAGCGCTGCCGGATGTCCGTGACGCGGACATCAGCGTAGCTTGCGCCTCGCGCCCGCGCTGTCTCGAGCGCCCGCTGGGCAAAATCCTTCATCGTGAGTGTCGATCGTGAGTGTCGATTGAAGATTCTGAGTAATTGACCCATCGGATCATCGACTCATCGGGCCATTGAAGAACCGGAGCGGTATACCTCAATGACTCAATGGCCCAATGGTTCGATGGCCCGATCAACCGATGGCCCGACAAGTCTAGGTTCCTTCGGACCAGGAAGAAAGATATTCCTCCTGCTCGGGCGTGAGCTTATCGATGGCAATCCCCATCGACTCCAGCTTCAGCCGGGCCACGTCGCGGTCGATTTCGGCAGGGACGGGATAGACCTTGGGCTCGAGCTTCGGCGCATTCTTCACCATGTACTCGACCGAGAGCGCCTGGTTGGCAAAACTCATGTCCATCACGACCGCAGGATGGCCCTCCGCCGCGGCCAGGTTGATGAGGCGCCCCTCGCCCAGCAGGTAAATCTTGCGTCCATCGCGCAGGGTATATTCCTCCACGAACTCGCGCGTCTGCCGCTTGGAGAGCGACATCTTCTCCAGCGCCGGGATATCGATTTCCACGTTGAAGTGGCCGGCGTTGCAGACCACCGCGCCCTCCTTCATCACCTTGAAGTGCTCGCTCGTCAGGACCGCCTTGTTGCCGGTGAGCGTCACGAAGACGTCGCCGACTTTGGCGGCCTCGGCCATGGGCATCACGCGGTAGCCATCCATCACCGCTTCCAGCGCGCGCGTGGGAATCACCTCCGTGACAATGATGTCCGCGCCCAGACCCCGGGCCCGCATCGCCACGCCGCGCCCGCACCAGCCGTAACCGCTCACCACCACGTGCAGGCCGGCAAACAGCAGGTTGGTAGCGCGCATGATGCCGTCCACGGTGGACTGGCCCGTGCCGTAGCGGTTATCAAAAAGGTGTTTTGTGTCGGCGTCGTTCACCGCGACGATGGGAAACTTCAGCACGCCGTCGCTGGCCATGCTGCGCAGGCGGATGACGCCCGTGGTGGTCTCCTCGGTCCCGCCCAGGATTGCCGGAATCAGTTCCTGGCGCTTGGTCAGGACGGTGGTCACCAAGTCGGCGCCGTCATCCATGGTCACCTGGGGATGATGCTCCAGGGCCGAGACGATGTGGGAGTAATAAGTGTTGGTGTCCTCACCCTTGATGGCATAGACGGGGATGCCATAATCCTTCACCAGCGAGGCGGCGGCATCGTCCTGCGTGCTCAAGGGATTCGAGGCGCACAGCACCACGTTCGCCCCGCCGTCCCGCAGCGTGATGGCCAGGTTAGCGGTCTCGGTGGTGATGTGCAGACACGCCGAAACTCGCAACCCCTCCAGCGGCCGCTCCTTGATGAACCGCTTGCGGATCAGCTTGAGCACCGGCATCCACTGGCTGGCCCACTCGATGCGGAGCTTTCCCTTGGCTGCCAGGCCGAGATCTTTTACGTCGCACGCTACCTTCGCTTTCGTCGCCATCTAGAGGCCTGCCTCCCGCCGCAGAATGGCGGCCTTATCAGTCCGCTCCCAAGTGAATTCCGGTTCCGGTCGGCCGAAATGCCCGTAAGCCGCCGTCTTCTTATAGATCGGGCGCAGCAAGTCCAGGGTCTGGATGATGCCGCGGGGGGTCAATTGGAAATGCTTCCGGATGAGTTCGCCCAGCCGGCCGTTGTCCACCCGGCCAGTGCCAAAGGTATTCACCATCACGGAGACGGGCTCGGCCACGCCGATGGCATAGGCAAGTTGGACCTCGACGCGCTCGGCCAGCCCCGCCGCCACAACGTTCTTGGCAATGTAACGGGCCATATAAGAGGCGGAACGGTCCACCTTCGTCGGGTCTTTCCCGGAAAAGCTACCACCGCCGTGGTGGGCCATGCCACCGTAGGTGTCCACCACAATCTTTCGTCCTGTCAGGCCGGAGTCACCTTTCGGTCCACCAATCTCGAACCGCCCCGTGGGATTGATGAAGTACTTCGTGTTCTGGTCGAGCATGTGGGCCGGTATTACTGGTTTGATGACATGCTGCTTCACGCCCTCGTGGATCGTCTGGTTGGAGACATCCGGCGCGTGCTGGGTAGAGACGACAACCGTGTCCACCCGCCGGGGTTTGAAACCTTCGTATTCAACTGTCACTTGGGTCTTGCCGTCGGGACGGATGAAATTGAGGATCTTCTTGCGGCGGACCTCCGCGAGCCGCATGCTGAGCTTGTGGGCCATCATGATGGGAAACGGCATCAGCTCGGGGGTTTCGTCACAGGCAAAGCCGAACATCGAGCCCTGGTCACCTGCCCCGCCGGTGTCCACACCCTGGGCAATGTCAGGGCTTTGCGGAGTCAGGTTGGAGACTATCTCGCAATCTTCTGGAGTCAGGCCACTCTCCGGGTCGGTGTAGCCGATTTGGCGCAGGGTGTCGCGGACCAACTTGGGGACGTCAGGCCGAGCGGTGGTCGTAATCTCGCCCACCACGTAAACCGTCTTGTCTTTGGCCATGGTCTCGCAGGCCACCCGGCCTCGCGGGTCCTCGGCCAGGACGGCGTCCAGAACGGCGTCGGAGATTTGATCGCAGACTTTGTCGGGATGACCCTCAGTTACCGACTCGGAGGTGAACAGGTACCTTTGGTTTGGCCCGGACACGAGGAGCCTCCCTCAGCATGGATGTCTCTTGATCCGGAAGGTTCTCTGTCGAGAGCTTTCCGCGTGACGCAAACTAGAAACGCTAACACAGGGCCTCAAAAACTGTCAACGATCTCGGGGCGGTACTGCCGGCTGTTGCAGCGAACGGCCCGCCTTGGCAGCCGAAAGGACTCAGGCAGTACGCGAACACCGCTCCGCGGAGGTGGCGCAGACTTGTTTCTTAACTCTACGGCTCTTGCTCTCCGGTGTTGCGATTTCAAATCCGGGTTTTCTGCTCAGCCGGCAGGAGAACCCGGCCGATCAGGAGAAGGGCCCACGGCCAAAACAGCTTGCCGTGGCTACCAACTCTGCGGCAATCAGCCCGGCGGGCACCTCTGGCCGAGGAGCCGGATGAAGGCGCGGAAAGTCGACGCCGCGAGGCGAGCCTGGTTGCTCTCGTTCAGGATGATTGGTGACACTATAGGGTAGAGTGTTGCCATGCAGAAGAGGTCTTTACCCCGCTCCAGGTACCTGGAGCGGGCGGCGATTGACATAAGTCAAAAGGCTCGCCAGCCAAGGACGTGTCATGAGATCTCTGGACACAGAGTCCGAGAATGATGGACCTCCCAGATCGAGCAAAGGTGCGGTACAAAACTGACTCCAGAAAAAATGATTCTTTGAAAAAAGGGCGAACGAACCCGGAATGTCATTGAAAATAAAGGATCGATGTTCGGCTCGGCTAGAAACGAAGGCGGAATCTTCTTGAAAAGAAACGATTTATCTGATGGAAAGCCGGAATATCCTTGATAACAAATGCCTTAGGTCAATTCCTGCAACACCAGAGTCAGGCTGAACTAAGACTATCTGTCAACAGAATCGATTGCAGGAGCACAGAGCCGGAATCTATATGGAAATGAATGGCTTAGGCGAATGATTCCGGAATCATATTGAAAACACAGGGGTTATTCTAAGAGCCGTTTGCAGACCGGGCCGCTCCCCAAGCCAACCTGCTGACCCCCGCCCTTACTTGGCCACCGCCCGACGGGAAACCAGATAAGCCTTGATGAACGGGTCGAGGTCGCCGTCCAGCACGCGGTCGGCGTCGCCCACTTCGAACTTCGTCCGCAGGTCTTTCACCAGCCGGTACGGGTGCAGGACGTAGGAACGGATCTGGCTGCCGAATCCAATTTCCATCTTCGAGTCTTCGAGCTTCTGCGAGGCCTCGCGCCGCTTCAGCAGCTCCAACTCGTAGAGCTTGGAGCGGAGAAACTTCATGGCTATCTCTTTGTTGCGGTGCTGCGAGCGCTCGTTCTGGCACTGGGCCACGGTGCCGCTGGGGAGGTGCGTGATGCGGACTGCGGAATCGGTGGTGTTCACGTGCTGCCCGCCCGCCCCCGTGGAGCGATAAGTCTCGATCCTCAACTCATCGGGCTTCAGTTCGATGTTGATGGTCTCGTCGATCTCCGGGCTGACAAACACCGAAGCAAACGAAGTGTGCCGGCGCGCGGCCGCGTCAAAGGGCGAGATGCGCACCAGGCGGTGCACGCCGATCTCCGAACTGAGCAGGCCGTAGGCGTAATCGCCGGTGACGGTGAAAGTGGCGGACTTCAGCCCCGCCTCCTCGCCCGCCTGGAACTCCATGACCTGAAACTTAAAGCCGTGGCGTTCCGCCCAGCGCTTGTACATACGCAGCAGCATTTCCGCCCAGTCCTGCGACTCGGTACCGCCGGCGCCCGGGTGAATGGTGACAATGGCATTCAGCCGGTCGTTCTCGCCGGGCAGGAGCGTCGCCGTCTCCAGGCGTTCTATCTCAGCCCGCAGTGCGTCGAGCTCCACGCGCACTTCGCTCGCCACATTCTCGCCTTCGCGCGCCAGCTCCAGGTAGGCTTCCAGGTCCGCAAGCTGGCGTGCCAGGCGGTCATCCGTGGCAATCTGCGCTTCCAGGCGCTTGCGCGCGGCGAGGATTTTCTGGGAGGCTTCCTGGTTCTGCCAAAAGTCAGGCTGGCCTATCTGCTGCTCGAGGGCCTCGAGTTCACGGCGTCGTTGGGGGGCGTCAAAGAAAGCTCCGCAGTTCGGAGGCGCGATGCTTCAGCCCCTCGAATTGTCTTTCCAGTTCGTCAATCATGCTTGCTCCTTCTGGGCAGGAGTCAGAAGCCAGGAGTCAGAAGTCAGAAGGTCGGCACTCGCCTTTTGCCTTTTGATTTGTCTTTACCCTCTGCTTTCTGCCTACGCGCACGCGATGACCGACGAGCAGTGCCGAAGCCGCGATGCAAAGCCAGGCGAAGACATCGCCGTGCGCCGTATAGAACGTGCGGGCCGCGAGATAGTCGAAACGCTCGGCGAGCACCGCCGCCTGGTGCCGCGGCAGCCGCGCCCTCACGCGCCCGCAAGGGTCAATCACCGCCGTGATGCCGTCGTTCGTTGCCCGCAGCAAAAAGCGCCGATTCTCGATGGCCCGCAGGCGCGCCATCTCCAGGTGCTGCGCGGCCGCCGAGGAATCCCCGAACCAGGCGTCGTTCGAGATGTTCACCAGCACGCCGGGACCGTCCGCCGCCAGCCGCCGCACGAGCTGCGGGAAAATGGCCTCGTAGCAGATGAATACGCCGATGGCCCCCTGCCGCGTCCGGGCCACACTGTAGCTGTTTCCCGCGACGAAGTTGCCCGCCTCATGCGTGATCTTCCCCACCAAGCCGGGCAAGGCCCACGCGGGCACGTACTCGCCAAACGGCACCAAGTGGATTTTATCATACGCCAGCAGCACGCGCCCGTCGGGATCGAGTACGACCGCGCTGTTCTTCGGTTGCGTGTTCGCCAGGTCCGCGAAGTTCACGCTGCCGACGACGACATACGCGTGGGCTTGGCGCGCCATGCGTTCCACGGCGCCGCGGAAGACAGGGTCGCGCTCAAAATAGAACGGCGCGGGATTCTCCGGCCAGACAATCAAGGGGGTGGCGTCGGGCTTCCCTTCCCGCTCAACGCTTGCCATACTCCGGGCAACTAAGCCTTCGAGCGGGGCTGGATCTCGCCAGGGCGCCCACTTGACCACGCTCGCTTCGTCCATCGCTATGTCCGGCTGAACCAGATAGACACAGTTGGCGCCCGGTGGCGAAGGCGGCGGAGTCATGGCCCAGTTCGCGACGACGAGCAGCGCGAGCCAGCTTATCAGCACCACCCACGCCGGCTTCTGCCGCGGCCCGAGCCACACCCAGGCCAGCAGGGCGCTCGTCACTGCCGCCAGGAAGGAAAGCCCATAGACCGCGGTAAACGAGGCCAACTGCCGCAAGCCCGCCGCCTGCACGGCATAGCCCAGCAGATTCCACGGCACACCCGTAATCAAGTAAGTGCGGGCGATCTCCATCGCCACCCACAGGAAGGGGACCAGCAGCAGTGCCGCAGCTCGCGAACTGCGCGCCACCCAGGACAGAACCAGCCCGAAGGCGCCGAAGAAAACCGAGAAGACCACCACGAACAGCACCAGCACTCCCAACGCCAGCCCCGGCCCCATTCCTCCGTACCGCTGCATGACGAGGGCGAACCAGTAGCAACTTCCTGTGAGGAAGACGGCGCCGGTCACATACGCCAGTAGGAAACCACGCCCCCAGCGCGGCTCGCAGAGCAGCGCGACCACGAGCGGCGCGCAGGCCACCCAAACCAGAAGATGCCAACTGAGCAAGGGGAAGCAGGCGAAAAGCAGGAAGCCGCTCAGGGCACTCGCCGCAAAGCGGAAGGAAGGTTTTGCGAGTAGGTTGCTGAGAAAGCTGATCTCGAAGGGTCTCCTCGATGAGTAGTAGCCAGTTGCCAGTTGTCAGTAGTCAGTTGCCAGTCGCGTTCTTCAATCTTCAATCGGCAATCATCAATCGTCAATGTCTGATGAACGGCTTGAATCCCTCCTTGGCAATCTTGGCTCGGACTTGTTCCGCCTCCTCGCGCGTGGCGAAAGGGCCCACCTGGACGCGAAAGAGGTTGTCGTTGGCATGAGCAAACTCCGGGGTGACGACGAAGACGGCATAGCCGCGCGCTTTCAGTTCCTTCACAAGCTTCTCGGCATCCTGCTGGTTGCGCGACGCCGCCACCTGGACCGTGAAGGCGCTGCCAACCTCCACGCCCGGCGCGGCCAGCGGCGGCGCAGTGGCCGTCGCGGGAGCCGCAGGCTTAGTGGCAGCCGAGGATGGCAGCTGGGCGGCAGTTGGCGGAGCAGCCGCTGGCGCGGTTTTCTTCGCTTGCCCCGTCTCCTCCGAAGGTTTCGGCTGCGCCGGCCCGGCGGGAGTGCTGGCCGTCGCCGCCGATTCCTTGGGCGCGGGCGGCGCCGTCTCCAGTGGCGGGTTGACCGTAGGCGGGACCACGGGCGGCGGCGTCACCTGCTCGGTAACCGGCGCCATCCGCGAAGATCTCTCGTTGTAGCCAACCAGAAAACCCAGAGAGAAAAACACCGCGCAGGCCGCCACGCCCATCAGGAACATCAGCACCAAATAGCGGGCGGAGAGGCCCTTCTCATCTTTCTTCTCACTGCGATTGGCCATAGCTCCCCTTCAGGTATGGCGCGGCATTGCCTCCCGCCCTACTTCGCGGCAGGACCCGACGGGAGCGCGCCACCCGCTTTACCAAGAATCATCGACAGCAACTCCACCGGCAGCGGGAACACGATGGTGGTGTTCTTTTCCGTGCCGATTTCCGTCAAGGTCTGGAGATAGCGCAGGGTAATGGCCACAGGCTGGCGGCTGATCGTCTGGGCCGCCATGGCCAGCTTCTCCGCCGCCTGGAATTCGCCGTCAGCGTGGATGATCTTGGCGCGGCGCTCGCGCTCGGCCTCCGCCTGCTTGGCGATGGCGCGCCGCATTTCCTCCGGCAAGTCCACCGCCTTCACTTCCACTTTTGTCACCTTGACGCCCCAGGCCGCGGTGTGTTCATCCAGGATGGTCTGCAACCGCAGATTGAGTTTTTCGCGCTGCGACAGCAGGTCATCAAGCTCCACTTCGCCCAGCACCGACCGCAAGGTGGTTTGCGCCAACTGCTCGACGGCGTAGCGATAGCTCTCCAGCTCGACGAAGGCCTGCTGCGCGCCGATCACCCGATAGTAAAGCACCGCAGTTACTTTCAGCGAGACGTTATCTCGGCTGATGACGTCCTGTGGCGGGATTTCCCAGGCCACGATGCGCAGGGAGACCCTCACCATCTTGTCGATGGGCCAAAGGATGAAGATGAGCCCGGGACCCTTGTCCGGCTTCTGGAGCCGTCCCAGGCGGAAGACCACAGCCCGCTCGTACTCCCGCATCACGTTCAAACAAGCCACAATCCAGAAAAAGACGATAACTGCCGCAACTACCGTGCCGGTGCCCATGGTGTGCTCCTTTATGCGTTGTGCGGGGTGAAATTAGCCCGCCTCGCGCGCCGACCGTCATCCGGTAAGACGCACTGCACAGTCTTTAACAGTCCGAACACCTGCGCAGCCCCAGTCTAGCCGGAATCGGGTTTGGTCTCAACTAGAAGCGTCAAGCCGTCGAACCCCCGCACGCGCACCCGCGTACCCTTCAGGATCTTCGCCTGGGCGCGGGCATCCCAGATCTCTCCGCGCACCATGACCTTCCCTTCCGGGTCGAGGTCGGTCCGGGCCACGCCGAGGGCATCAATCATGCCCGCCTCACCGGTCACCGCCTTGCGCCTCTGCGCCACCAGGGCGAACCTCATCAGGATGATGACAACAGCCGCCAGGGGCAGAGTCACACTCAACGCCGTCGAGAGCCGGATGCGCGCCTCGGGCCAGGGCGAATCCACCAGGATGAGCGCGCCGATAACCATGGCCACGACGCCGCCAGCCGCCAGCACCCCATGCGAAGTCACATTCGCTTCCAGAATGAACAAGCCGATCGCCAGCAGGATCAACAGCACGCCCAGGATATTAATGGGGAGCAGGTTGAATGCGTATAGGGCCAGAATGAGCGCCACGGCTCCGACCACGCCCGGCGCGATCAGTCCCGGGTGGGTGAATTCAAGGTAGAGGCAGGCCAGACCGAGCGCCCCCAACAAGAAAGCGATGTTCGGGTCGGCGATCCAGGCGAAAAGCCGCTCGCGTCTGCCCATCGGCTGCGGGTCGAGCACCGCGCCGGCCAAGTGCAGGGTCACGGTTGTGTCATTGACCCGCTTGACCGTCTTGCCGTCGAGCTTGGTAAGAATCTCCTCCGGGGTGGCCACGATGGCGTCGATGAGGTTCCCGTCGAGCGCCTCCTTCTCCGTGAACGAGCGGCTCTGGCGGACTCCTTCTTCGGCGAGCTTCGAATTGCGGCCGCGCTTGTCGGCCAGGCTGCGGATGTACGCCGCCGCGTCGTTCTCAATCTTAGTTTCCATGGTCTTGCCGATCTCGATGCCGCCGATAACAACCGGGTGGGCAGCGCCCGTGGTGGTTCCCGGCGCCATCACAGCCGCATCCCCAGCGAGCAGGATGAAGAATCCCGCCGACGCTGCCCCGCCGCCGCTGGGCGCCACGTAGGTGATGACGGGCACGCGTGAGTCCAGGATGGCCTGGATAATCTCGCGCATGGAGTTGGAAAGCCCTCCCGGCGTGTTCAGCTCCAACAGCACCGCGTCGGCCTGCGTTTCATTACCCTGCCGGATCCCGCGGATGACGTAGTCCGCGCTGACCTGGTGCACCATCCGGTCCAGGTTCAGGACGACCACGCGCCGGGGGGCGGCAGGTGCGGCCCCGCCGAGCGCCAGCCCGCCGGCCGTCAGCGCCATTCCCAGGATGAAGACGAACTTGCCATGTTTGGTGTTCAAGGTTTCTTCCCCGCTGCGGGCGCGGATTTGGAGATCTGCTCCAGCAACTCGCGCGCCTCGCGATTGTCAGGTTCCAGATTCAGTACCGCGCGGACCTGCTCGCGGGCCGCTTGCGGCTGGTCAAGCGCAAGATAGACCCGCGCCAGAGCAAGATGAGCGGCGACACTCTCCTTGAGCCGGAGCGAAGTTTCCAGCTCCGTCGCCGCGTCCCGGGGCCGACCCTCAGCTTGGTAAACCTGGGCCAGGGCCAGATGCGCCTCGCCGTCTCTGGGCAGCAACGACGCAGTTTCCAGGAGTTCATGCTCGGCTTCGTTCAGTCGCCCCTGCGCCAGGAATTCCCTGCCGCGGGCCAGGTGCACCGCTCCGTGCCGCTCTGCCGGCTCGCCCTCCAGACTTTTTTCCAGCGCGTTACGCACGGCCAGTGAGAGCAAGCGGTAGGCGCGACCGTCGTAGTTTTTTTCCAGGCGGAGGTGCGGCAGCAGATCCGGGCCCGCCTCCCCCGCAGAATTCCCCTCGTGTTCCGCCAGCCAGCGGAATTCGCGTTCCTCCCCCTCCGCATTGCCCAGGTTGCCCAGCGCCCCGGCCAGCAGCGTGTGGGCCTCGGGATCGTCGGCAGCCAAGCGCACAGCCTCCTCGAGGTAGCGGGCCGCATCCTGGTACCTCTTCAGCAACGACAAGCAGGCTCCGAGATTGAAACAAAAGACCGGGTCGGTGGGATCGCCCTGGTAGGCGCGCGCGAAGCTGGCCGCAGCTTCTTCGTACCGGCCGCGCCGGGCCTGCATGAATCCCAGGTTGTTCCAAACCTCGTTCAAGGGGATTTGCCGGGAGAGTCCGGCGAAAGCCCGCTCGGCCGCAGCCTCATGGCCCAGAAAGAACTCGTCCACGCCCAGGAAGAAGAGCGACTCCAGGTAATTCGCATCCTTGGCGTCGAGCTTACGCAGCCAGCGCGCGGAATTCTCGTAATCTTTCTGCTCAAAATAGTACCGTCCCAACTCGAGGGCGGCGCGATGATCGGCGGGGTTCAAGCGGTCGGCCTCGCGCAGGAAACGCACCCGGCTTTCCGCATCCGTCGCCAGTAATCCACGAACGTAGTTCTCGAACGCGTCCAGGCGGACTTCCGGGAAGAGCCGCCCAAAATCCTCCTCCTTGCCCACCGTGAAACCCGGCTCCTGCGTGGCCAGCAGCCGCCAGGCCAGTCGCGTTTGGAGATCGACCAGGTCGGCAAGCTCGCCGGTTACCTCCAAGGCCGGGGCCAGGTGCAGGCGATGAACGTCCAGCAATTGCGCGCGCGCCATCAGCCGTTGGCCCTCAACGGTGAAGCTTCCCTTAAGTGCCCAGTCCACGCCCAACGTCTCGGCAACCTTGTAGACGCTGGCCAGCGTCAGCGGCGTTCCCGGGGGAATTCCCAACTGCTCATAGGCCGCGTTGCGCTCCGCCCGACTGAGCAGGAAGCGGTCCGGAGCGGACAAGCGCGCGGAAAGCGTCTCGGCGAAACTTTCGGAGATCCAATTGAGATCCGGGCGTGCACTTTGGTTTTCGAAGGGGAGAACCAGGATAGTACGCGCGGCGGAGGCTCCCCGGAGGTCGCCTGCCCCCAGCAGCAGAATCAATAATCCCAAGGCCTTCTTCATGCGGCCAGCCTGCCCACATTATAGCACCGACACGGACGCACCCGCGTCGGTGCTGCGCAGACTCAGCATGGGAGGAACGGCGACCGTTGCCCCCCCAGCCCGCGGCGGTGCGGATCATTCCTTGATTGGCTTGGGGGGATTCGCTCGCAACTCGATATAGGCGGGAAACTGGCTGATCTTCTTGAAATCCGGGTCTTCCTCCAGCAGTTTCAGGTCATCGAAGCCGTCCTCGAAGGCGCGACGCAAATAGCGGACGGCCTCCTCCGCTCGACCCAGCGAGGCGAGAACTTTGGCCATATAAAAATAGAATTTCACGTCCGTGCCTCGCGCCTGCACGACGGTGCCGAGTGTTGAGCGGTCCTTGAGTACATTAGGATCAAGCGCCAGGGCCGTGCTCCATTCCTCGATGGCCTGGCTGACGTTTTTCATCCGATAGTAAGACGTCCCCAGATTGATGTGGAAGGAGGCCAACTTGGGATTCAGCTTGATGGCTTGCCGATAGTACTTGAGGGATTTCGAGGGCTTGTCCTGCAGGTAATAGGTCGTGCCCAGGTTGTTCCAAGGCTCAGCAAAAGTCTTGTCGCGCTTTGTCGCTTCCTTGTAAGCCTTGCGCGCCCTCCGATAGTCCAATTGCTGCTGGTGAGCAATCCCGAGCTTGTTCAACAAGGTGGGGTTGGTACGGCCGGTGGCGGCCAGCGCGCGATTGTAATAGTCCACCGCGTCCGCATAAGCCTTCCGGGCCATGAAAATGTCGGCCCGCTCGTCTAGCCCGAGCTCGCGCTTGGCGGGTTCGGGGACGATGGTCCCGGGAGCAGGCTCCGGAGTGGGGAGAGTGGGTGGCGCTTGCTGCTCCTCGGTTTGCTGTCCGACCGCCAAGCCCGCCGCCACCAGGCCAAGCAGGCAACCTGCCAGGACCCCAAGCATGCGCATGCCAATTGTCGCTCTCATGTTTCACCCTCGATTTGGCAAGGGAGTATAGCCGCTCTCGATGGCGTTTGCGACCTTTCTTTTCCTAAGGGTCAGCTTTCTTGGGAGGAGGTGTTTGAGCCTTGGGCGCCGAATCCCCTCCCTTGAAGATGGACAGGAACTTGCGCACCACCCCGCCCTGCTTCTTCGCCGGTGGTGGCTGCTCCGCCTGGGCCGTCGGCGGCGCGCTCGCGCCTCCCACCGAGGGCGGGGGCGCGCCGGGAGGCAACGGCAGGGGTGACTTCGCGGTAGCTGCGGGTGCGGGTTGAGTCTTGCTCGCTTGGAAGATCCGGCTCAGGATCCCGGAAGCTCCGCTCTCGCGCAATCCCGTCGCCACGGGTTCGGTTCCCGCGATGAAAATCTCATCCCGCGTCAGCGGAGAATCAGCACTGGCCAGGAGGTTCGTGCGATTGTCGATGGTGGCGGTGACGATCCCCTCGGGCGCGCTAAACGGCTGCGGATCCTGGTAAGCCGGCACCTGAGTGGCGCGCTTCATGAACTCGGTCCACACGGGGAGCGCGGAGGCGGCGCCGGCGAGCCGGAGTTCCCGATCGTCATCGTAACCGACCCAGACTATCGCCAAGAGGTTGGAGGTGAAACCCGCGAACCAGCCATCGTGAGAAGTCCCGGTCTTCCCCGCCGCCGGCAGTGTGAAGCCCCGACTGCGTACCCCCGCCGCGGTGCCGTTCGCGATCACGCTTTGCATGAGGCTGACCATCAGATAGTTCACGCGCGAATCAAGCACGGGGCGCGTTTCCACCGGGCTGCGCCAGAGAATGCGCCCCGCAGCGTCGTTGACGGCCAGGATGAACCTGGGGGCCACGTACTGGCCACGGTTCGCGAAGATGGTGTAGGCGCCGGCAATTTCCAGAGGCGTCGCCACATACGCCCCTAACGCCAGAGCCGGCGTGGCCAGAAGTTCGCGGTTGATGCCGGCCGCCACTGCCAGCTTCCGCACCTTGTCATAGCCCACCATCTCCGCCAGACGCACGGTGGCCACATTGAGGGAGTGCGTCAGCGCCTGGCGAACCGTCACCGGGCCGTAGTATTCCTTCTTGTAGTTTTCGGGTTCGTAGGGCTGATCGCCAAACTGGAAGGTGGTCGGCTCGTCCACCAGCATCGTCGCCGGCGTGACCAAGGGCTGTGAGCCATCCACGCCCGAACTCAAAGCGGCAGCGTACACAAAAGGCTTGAAAGAGGAACCCGGTTGGCGCCGCGCCAGCACGTGATTCAGTTGGCTGACGCCGTAATCGCGTCCCCCCACCAGCGCGCGCAGGGCACCTGTGGCTGGGTCCAGCGCGATCAGGGCCACCTGCGGCTGATAAGGGTCCGCTGGGGCTTCTTTCGCCTGCCGCCGCTTCTTCAATTCCTGGTCCACCTCCGCGATGCCGGCGTGCACGGCCTGGGAGGCGGCGGCCTGGAGGTCAAGATCGAGGGTGGTGTAAATCCGGTAGCTCTGGGAAAGCAAGTCACGCTCAGGAAACTGCGCGAGCAGTTGGTCCCGCACCATATCCACAAAGAAGGGCGCCTGGCTCGCTTCCGCGTTCTGCTGGGCGAGTCCCAGGAGCGCGGCTGAGGCCCGCTCGGTCTCCTCGGCCGTGATAAATCCCACCTCCAGCATGCGCCGCAACACAAAGTTCCGCCGCTCCAGCGCGCGTCCGGGGTGTTTGTAAGGCGAGTCGCGATTGGGCCCGTGAATCAGGCCCGCCAGCAGGGCGGCCTCCGGCAGGGTCAGGCTGCTCACGTCCTTGTTGAAATAGGCGCTGGCCGCCTCGCCGGCTCCATAGATGGCGAAACTGCCACGCTGGCCCAGGTAGATCTGGTTGGCGTAGAGCTCGAAGATCTGCTCTTTCGTCAGGCGCTGCTCCATCAACAGCGCCAGGAAGATCTCCGCCGCCTTACGCCGGATGGTGCGCTCGCGCGTCAGGAAGAAATCGCGCGCCAATTGCATGGTGAGGGTGCTGGTTCCGCGGATGTGCTCTTCGCCGTGGACACCGGAAAGCGCGGCGGCAAGGATGCGGTAGAAGTTGACGCCCGAGTGCGAGAAGAACCGGTGGTCCTCGGTGGCCAGGATGGCATCGACCAGCACCTTGGGAAGGTCCTGGTAGCGCACCAGGCGCCTTTTGCCGCGGCTGCGATCAAACAGCGTGGTGATAAGCTCCGGCTCGAGCAAGTAGCTCTCCAGCGCGGCCGGGCGATCCAGCGAGGTGATGGAAACCAGCCGGCCGCCGTGAAAGCCCAGCGCCGCCGGACCCTGTCGAAACTGCTCGCCCTGGACAAAGGAGAGCGGCCCGGGGTAAATCTCCAGCCGCTCTCCCGCCAGCGTATATGTGCCGACCTCCGAGCCGCCCTTTTCCTCCGCGTAAAGGGCTTTGCGCAACCGCGCGGCGAACGCCACGGACGTCCCTGGCTGCCCAACTCTGACTTCTGTCGGAGCCGCAAAAACCAGCGAGGCGTTGTCAAACACCTCCCCGCTCAGGCGCGCATCGATGAGACGCGCAAAGCGCACGTAGTAGTAAACGAGGGTCCCGATCCCAATCAGGAAAAACACCAGGCCGCCGGCGAGGAGGCCCTTCTTCCACCACGACAGGTCTCCACGCTTTGGCGGCCTGGCAGTGTACCGAGGCCCTGAGGGCTTTCGACTTACGGGTGATGTGCGGGCGGGCACGGGTTATAACTGCCGGTTTTCAGCCGAAGGTGTGAAGCGGAGCTCCAGCGTATAGACCATCAGGTCCACGGGAACGGTGTAATCAACTGCCACAACAACCTTGCCGCCGCCGACATCCACTTTCACCTGCTCGGGGCTCACGGGGAGATTCAACTCTTTGGCTTTGTCCAGAATGGTGCTCCGGATTCCCTCGGCCGGAGCGCGCTGCGTTACCCAGAAGGGATTCTGCTGCCGGATGTAGTCCTGGAACTCGTAGCTGTCGACATAGACAGGGATGATCTTGATGCCGACGTACACCACCGCCGCAAGAAACAACAGAGCCAGAACGGTCTTGACCGTAGCTCTGCCTGAGTCTGACCGTCGCATGATTCCCCCCTTCAACACAGATTCCGCTCGCGCTAGCGGAGATGTCTCTCCCGCAGGGACGGTACGAGAGCGTCCAGCTTAACATCCGCGATGTGCTTTGTCGAGCGCTCGAAGATCTCCGCCTGCCCCCGCTCCAACTTTCTCGTGCCCACGGTGACGCGGAAGGGGACACCGATCAGATCGGCATCCTTGAACTTCACCCCGGGCCTTTCGAGACGGTCGTCGAAAAGGACTTCGATGGACTTCGCGCACATTTCCGTATACAGCTTTTCCGCCGCGGCAAGCACGGCCTGGTCATCCATGTTGGCCGCCGTCAGGATCACTTCGAAGGGCGCGATGCTGCGGGGCAGAAACATGCCGTCCTCGTCGTGGTTCTGTTCGGCGGCCGCACTCAGGATGCGTTCCAGGCCGATGCCGTAGGAGCCCATGACCAACGGCACTTCCTTGCCGTTGGCATCGAGCACCCTGGCGTGCATGGCTTCCGAGTAGCGCCGCCCCAGCTTGAAGACGTGACCCAGTTCGACGCAGACTTTCACCTGCAGCGGCTTCCCGCAGCGCAGGCACAAATCGCCTGTGGAGACCACGCGGAGATCGCGATGCTCGGCGGTGAAATCCCGCCCGGGCGTCACGTTCCGCAAGTGCATATCGTCACGATTCGCGCCGGTGATGAGGTTCTTGCGGCCCTCGAGCGCGCGGTCGGCCAGAATCCTCGCGCCCCGCAGACCCACCGGTCCCAGAGACCCCACGTTGGCCCCGTGCAGCGCCAGCGCCTCTTCGGGCGTGGCCGGGCGAAACACCGCCGTGCCCAGCGCCGTGGCCAGCTTGGTCTCGCTCAGTGTGTGGTCGCCGCGCAGCAAGAGCACCACGGGCTGGCTCTCCACGACGTACACCAGGGTTTTCATCAGACGTGCGGGACTTTCACCCGTGAACTTCACCAGAGCGTCGATGGTCTTGATCCCGGGCGTGGCAAACGGCTCGAGCGAAGCTGCGCCCGGCAAGTCCTCGATGGGCGTGGCCCTGGCTTCCGCCTTTTCCAGATTGGCCGCGTAGCCGCACTCGCACACCGCGATGGAATCTTCGCCCGCCTTGGTCGGCACCATGAACTCGTGCGAGACGCTTCCCCCCATGGCGCCCGAGTAAGCTTCCACCACCACATACTTCAGCCCGCAGCGCTCGAAGATGCGGCAGTAGGCGTCGTAGTGTTTCCGGTAGCTCACGTCCAGGCCCGCGTCGTCCAGGTCGAAGGAGTATGAGTCTTTCATGATGAACTGGCGCAGGCGTAGCAGGCCCGCCTTGGGCCGCGGCTCGTCGCGGAACTTTTCCTGAATCTGATACCAGATTTGCGGAAGCTGCTTGTAGGAGCGCAATTCGCCGCGCGCGATGTTGGTCATTTCCTCTTCGTGCGTCACGCCCAAACACATGTCGTGCTGGGTGCGGTCTTTGAACTTGAACATCGTCTCGCCGAACAGGTCGTAGCGGCCGCTCTCCCGCCACAATTCCGCGGGGTTCAGCGCCGGCAAGTAGAATTCCTGCCCGCCGATGCGGTTCATTTCCTCGCGGATGATCTGCGCGATTTTCAGGAACGACTTCTGTGCGAGGTAGAGATAGGCATAGACACCCGCCGCCACCTGACGCACGTAGCCCGCGCGCAACAGAAGCTGGTGGCTCGGGACTTCGGCTTCCGCCGGCACTTCGCGCAACGTGGGAATAAAAGCCTGGCTCCAGCGCATTAGTTCGACCTTTCGTTTTTGGCGTTCAGCCGTAGCGCCGGGCTTTAGCCCGGCATGCCGCCCTGAAGGGCGGCGCTACATCCCTCTTCCGCCGCCTCCCTAGGCTCCTGCCCATCGCCAACTGCCAACTGCCGACTGGTGGCTGCTCCGAACTTAGCGTTTGCCATTGTTGTGGAT